>Ga0070669_100003011_pt1 | contig 12138 bp, 8 predicted proteins | sample KBSS53metaG_FD_64680 | JGI IMG/M metagenome (GOLD analysis project Ga0070669, IMG submission 64680) | Switchgrass rhizosphere microbial communities from Kellogg Biological Station, Michigan, USA - KBS S5-3 metaG | ecosystem: Host-associated > Plants > Roots > Rhizosphere > Soil ... | reverse complement strand
CGCCTGGTTGCCGCAGACGATGGCGAGCACGTCGTCCGCCTGCACCATGGCCGCGAGGCGTTCGGCCTGCCGCAGCGCGGCCATCGCTTCCTCATTGCGGCCCAGCTGAGCGAGCGACACGCCCGACAGCGAGTGCACCAGGGCGAGGTGGCGGCGATCGCCGGCAGCGTGCAGCGCGGAGGCGGCTTTGGTGATGTGCTCGCGCAGGATCGCCAGGTCGCCGACCTGCCGATAGCACTGACCGAGCTCGTAATGGGCCAGGCCGATGCCGGTCGAGTCGTGGGCGGCCTCCGCGTGCTTCAGCGCGCGGACGAGCAGACCGATGGCGCGCGACTGGTCGCCGCGCGCGGACGCGAGACGGCCGTGCAGCCGCCACAAGGTGGAGAGGCGGCGCGACGGCACCGTATCGCGAAAGGTGTCGGGAGGACGGCCGAGGGCCGATGCCGCCTGATCGAGATCGTCCTGGAGCAGCGTCGCTTCGGCCATCATCGAGCGGACGGCGAGCTCTTCGTCGCGCGTCAGCGTCGAGGATCGAAAAGCGGGCGCCAGCAACTGCGCGGCCTCGGCGCCGCGGCCGCGCAAGAGCGCGGCGCCGGCGCGCGTGAGCAGCGCCTGCAGCGAAGACGACGGCACGACGCGAGTATAATCCCGGCACCGCACAACAGCACCGCGATGCCGCTGGTTCCTGGCGCCCGGATTGGACAGTACGAAATCGTAACGCTGCTGGGCGCCGGCGGTATGGGTGAGGTGTATCGCGCGCGTGACGCCCGGCTGCAGCGCGACGTAGCGATCAAAATTGTACGTGACCTCGCCGCCGGCGGACCGGATCGCGTGGCACGGTTCCGACGCGAAGCGCAAGTACTGGCATCGCTCAATCATCCAAACATCGGCGCGATCTACGGCGTCGAGGACGTCGGCGAGTCTGGAGCGCTCGTCCTCGAGCTCGTCAACGGACCGACGCTCGCCGATCGCCTCGCGCGCGGACCGATTCCGCTCGACGAGGCGACTGCCATCGCCCGCCAGATAGCCGACGCGCTCGCCGCGGCGCATGACCACGGCGTCATCCATCGCGACTTGAAGCCGGCCAACATCAAGCTTCGCCCCGACGGCACGGTCAAGGTGCTGGATTTCGGATTGGCTAAGGTGTTCGCCGACGAGTCGGGCTCGAGCGAGCCGTTCAACTCGCCGACCCTGAGTCTGGGCGCCACGCATGCCGGCGTCATTCTCGGCACTGCCGCCTACATGAGTCCGGAACAGGCGCGCGGCAAGGCCGTGGACAAGCGGACCGACGTGTGGGCGTTTGGCTGCGTGCTCTACGAGATGCTTGCCGGACGTCGCGCGTTCAGCAGCGACGAGGTGTCCGACACGCTGGCGTACGTGATCACCAAACCGGTCGACTGGGCCGCACTTCCTCCGGACACCCCGCCAGCCATTCGGCGTCTGTTGCGGCGTTGTCTCGAGAAGGAACGCGGGCAGCGCCTTCGCGACGTCGGCGACGCATGTCTCGAACTGACCGACATCACCGCTGGGGCAGACGCCGCCCAGGCGTCGAGTCCGGACGTCCGGCCGCGCCGTTCGCTTGGAATCGGCCTGGCGGGACTGGCGATCGGCGCCGCGGCGGCTGCGGTGGCTCTGCTGTCTTACCGCTCGTGGCAGGTGGTGCCACCGCGCGCGCTGGAGCGCTTCGCGATTGTGCCACCGGCGAACGCCGCCGTCGGGGCGACGGTCTATCTCCGGACCACGGCGATTTCCCCGGATGGGCGGCGCATTCTCTACCTGACGGTCGACGGCCGTCTGATGATGCGCACCCTCGACCGTCTGGACGCGGTGCCCCTGCTGGAGACGGGGTTGCCCAATGCCCCGTTCTTCTCGCCCGACGGCAGTGCGGTCGGCTTATTCACCGTCGGGACCAGCGAACTGTTCCGCGTGCCGGTGGCGGGCGGTCCGATGATCCTCGTCACGCGATCGGTTGGTGTCTCACGAGGCGCGACCTGGTTGCCGGACGACACCATCGTGTTCGCGACAACTGCAGCCGGCACTGGTCTCCTGCGCGTGGCGAGTTCGGGAGGCGACGCCCAGACGATCACGGTGCCGGACACGAAGGCGGGCGAGAGCGATCACCTCTGGCCCGAGGCGCTACCAGGCGGGCGCGCCGTGCTGTTCACCGTGATGTCAGGCGGTGGCATCGCGAATGCGCAGATCGCGGCGGTCGACCTGCAGACCGGCACCCGAAAAAATCTGCTTCGCGGTGGCACGCACGCCACGTATCTGCCGACGGGCCACCTGCTCTATTCGGCCGGCGGATCGATGCGCGTCGTGCCCTTCGACGCGGACCGGCTCGAGATTCGCGGCGACCCGGTGCCGGTGCCCGAACCGATGACGGTCAGCAGTGTCGGCGCCGTCAACGCGTCGATCTCGAGTGACGGCACGCTCGTCTACGTGCCGGGCGCCGGCATGAGCGCGGCGGAACGGTCGCTCGTCCTTGTGGACCGCGCCGGTCGCGAGGAGCGGATCGACACGCCGGCCGCGCCGTTTGCCGTCCCCCGCGTGTCGCCGGACGGCGGCCGTGTCACCGTGTACCTGGACGCCGACACGCCCGATGTGATCGTCATCGACTTACGGCGCCATAACCAGGTGCGGCTGACGTTCGGCCAGTCGCCGAGCATCCGCCCGATGTGGAGCGCGGATGGCAAGTGGGTGCTCTACCGATCCGACATCGACGGTCCCGCGATCTATCGCAAGGCCAGCGACGGCGGTGGATCGGTCGAGCGCGTCACCCCGGTCGTCGGCGACGGATCGGTTCACGCGGTCACGCCAGACAGCCGCACGATCATCTACGCGCAAATCAGCCAGAACACCGCACGCGATCTGTGGATGGTCGATGTCGAGAACAAGGGGAAGCCGCAGCCGCTCGTCGTTGAGCCCGGCGATCAGGCGAATGCCGTCATCTCGCCGGACGGCCGATGGCTCGCGTACCACGCGAGTGAGGTCGGCGAGATCTACGTGCGACCCTTTCCGAAAGTGGCGGACGGCAAGTGGCAACTGGTGACCAAGGACGCGAAGTGGCCTCTCTGGTCGCGGGATGGCAAGGAGCTCTTCTACGTCACGACACGCGGCATCATGTCGATTCCCGTGGACCTGTCGCAGCCGACTTTCCGTTGGGGGAGCCCAACGCTGCTCTTCGAGGCGTCGTACGCTTCGTTTCCAGGCCTGGCCGGACCGCGGAATTACGATCAGGCGCCCGACGGTCGTTTTCTCGTCATCAAAGAGAGCCAGGGAACAACTCCCGGCGCCCTGGTCGTAGTGAAGAACTGGTTCGACGAGGTCAAACGGCTGGCGCCCGGCCGGCGTTAGCGGAACGGCACACCCTTTCGCGCGAGGTGCGCCTCGAGACGAGCGGTGCAATCGCACTCGCCGCACGACCACGGCTCGGTGCCGTTCAAGTCCTTGCAGCGGCTCCGGGCGTGCGCGTCCTGGACCTTTTCCAACACGAAATATTCTTCCCAGTACTCGCGCTCTTCCTGGAGCGGGGTCGCGCAATAGCAGACCTCGACCCACTGCACGCGGCCGTCGTCGAGTTGCCGCGCCTCGGACATGTTGCGGAGGTATTCGTCGCCGGCCACCGAGCCTTGTCCGAGCGTGCCGTCATCGATCGCATCAGCCAGAGCGTCCGCGTGGCCGGGCTTGACCCTCGCTGTGACGAGGTAGCGCATGTCTACAGCTTACGCCATCGCCGGCCCGTGGCTTCGATGAGGGCGTCGGCCTCCGCCGGTCCCCAGCTGTCGTCAGGGTAGGTGGGAAGCGGCCGCTGATTCTGTGACCAGTGCTCGAGGATCGGCACGACCCATCGCCACGCCGTCTCGACGGCATCACGGCGCATGAACAGCGTCTGATCGCCGATCATCACGTCGAGGAGCAGCCGCTCGTAGGCCTCAGGCGACGAGGTCGGGAACTCGGTGTTGTAGTGGAAGTCCATCTTCACCGACTCGATGTGGACCTGCGGCCCGGGCTCTTTCGAGCTGATCTCAATCGAGAAACCCTCGTCCGGTTGAATGCGGATGGACAGCACGTTCGGCGTGAGCCGGTGTGCCGGGTCGGCATTGAAGAGAATGGGCGGGATGTCCTTGAGCTGAATCGCGATCTCGCTGGCGCGCTTCGTCATCTTCTTGCCGGTGCGAAGGAAGAACGGCACGCCCGCCCATCGCCAGTTGTCGATGAACAGCTGCAGCGCCACGAACGTCTCGGTCCGCGAGCCGGGATCGACGCCAGGCTCCTTCAGGTAACTCGCGTACTGCGCACGCGCGATGCAGCCATCGACGGCGCGGCCGTCCATCGGCCGCAGCGACTGCAGGATTTCGAGTTTCTCGTCGCGGATGACTTCGGCTCTCAGCGCGTGGGGCGGTTCCATCGCGGTCAGCGCCAGCAGTTGCAGGAGATGGTTCTGGATCATGTCGCGCAGGGCGCCCGCCTGCTCGTAATACCCGGCCCGCGTGCCGACCCCCTCGGCTTCGGCGACGGTGATTTGCACGTGGTCGATGAACTTTAGGTTGAACAGCGGCTCGAAGATGCTGTTGGCGAACCGCAGCACCAGGATGTTCTGGACGGTCTCTTTCCCGAGGTAATGATCGATGCGATAGATCTGCTCCTCGTCGAAGACTTCGGCGAGCGCGTCGTTGATCGTCTGCGCGCTCTGCAGGTCGTGGCCGATCGGTTTCTCGACGATGATGCGCGCGAACGGCTCGGCACGTTGCGACGCCCGCGCCACCATTCGCGAGCGCGCCAGCTGTTTCACGGTCGGCGCGAACAGCGCCGGCGGGATGGCCAGGTAATAAAGCCGATCGCCGGTCAGCCCGCCGGCGTGCTCGACGCTGTCCAGTCGCGCGCCGAGGGTCGCAAACCCGCCGGCGTCGTCGAGCGACATGTTGACGAAGCAGAGCGTCCGGGCGAACGTCTCCCACGCGGCCTCGTCGATCGGCCGCCGCGAAAACTGTTTCACGCCATCTTTCGCGAACGCGCGGTAAGCGTCGTCGCTCATCTCCTTGCGACCGACGCCAACGACAGCGAACTTCGGCGGCAGGAGGCGATCGACGTGCAGGTTGTAGAGGGCGGGCAGCAGCTTGCGGTGCGCCAGGTCGCCGCTGCCGCCGAAGATCACGATGGTGACCGCCGCCGGAACCTTCATGCCTTCTTCACGGCATGGCCGCCGAACTGATTGCGAAGCGCCGCGAGCAGCCGTTCCGCAAACGGATTGTCCGCGCGCGAGCGGAAGCGGGTGAATACCGATGCCGTAATGACCGGAAGCGGCACGGCACGTTCGATCGCTTCGTTGATCGTCCAGCGCCCTTCGCCCGAATCGTCCACGTAGCCCTTCAGCGTCGACAGATCGGGGTCCTCCGCCAGCGCGCGGGCGGTCAGGTCGAGGAGCCACGAGCGCACGACGCTGCCGTGCGTCCACAAAGACGCAATGGCACCGAGATCCAGTTTGTACGGGCTGGCGTGCATCAGCTCGAACCCTTCGGCGTACGCCTGCATGAGGCCGTACTCGATCCCGTTGTGGATCATCTTCACGTAGTGGCCGGCGCCGGGCTCGCCGACGCGCAAGTAGCCGTCCTTGGGCGCGAGCGTGAGAAAGATTGGCTCCAGGTGCCGGCAGACCTCCGCGTCGCCGCCGACCATGAGGCAATAGCCTTCCTCGAGGCCCCAGATGCCGCCGCTGGTTCCGGCGTCGACGTAGCGAATCCCCCGCGTGGCCAGCGCCTGCGCCCGCCGCACGTCGTCGTGAAAGTTGGAGTTGCCGCCGTCGATGACAATGTCGCCGGCCGAGAGCAGCGGGGCGAGCGCGTTCACCGTCGATTCGGTGGCGTCGCCGGCCGGCACCATCAGCCAGATGGCCTTTGGCGCCACCAGCGTCGAGACCAGTTCTTCGAGGGAGGCCGCGCCTTCAGCGCCCGCCGTTCCGGCCCGGGTCACGGCCTCCGGACTGCGGTCGTACGCGACGACGTTGTGGCCGGCGCGCGCGAGGCGCGTCACCATGTTGAGGCCCATACGACCGAGACCGACGAAGCCGAGTTGCATCGACGCTCCTTATGGCATCGCGCGCGCGCTGTCGGGCTGCAGCCGCCCGAGCAATGCGTCGGCAAACCGCCGAACCAGTTCGCGATCCGGCGCCGGCAGGTGCGCGTGCACCGCGCGCCGCCGCTCGGCCCCGAGCGACGCGAAGTCTCCCAGCGCCTGGGCCTGCTCCAGCGTGCCGAACGAGAACGGTTCGCCGGGAATCGGGACGTCCTGTCGTGGCGACGCGGTGATCAACAGGAACACGCCGGTGTTCGGACCACCCTTGTGCAGCTGGCCGGTCGAATGCAGATAGCGTGGTCCGTATCCAAACATCGTGGCGGCGCCGGTTCGATCGCGGACGGCGCGTCTGAAGTCCTGCAGGACCGCCGCCAGTTCCGGGTCAGGCCCCAGGTACGCGAGGAGGCCGAGGTAGTCGCCCTGACGGAGCAGCGTCAGCAACGCGTCGGCGCCCTGGCCATGCAGGGTCTCGCGCGCCGCGTCGCTCAGCGTCAACGCGATCTCTCCGGGCAGGATTCGATCCGGCGTCGGCGTCGCCAGTTGATGTGTCGCCGTGTAGCTCTGCAGAATGACGCGCGTGGCGTCCTTCGCCTGCTGCACGTTCGGCTCGTCGAACGGGTTGATTCCCATCAACGCTCCGGCCACCCCGGTTGCGATTTCCCAGCGCACAAATTCGGCTCCAAGCGCCGACGGCTCTGCGAGGTCGATTTCGACGACCGGGGCGCCCGACTCCCGCAGCGCGCGGACCTCCGCGTCGCGCATCTCCTCGTCGAACGACCCGTGCAAGCGAATGCGCACGAACAGACGATCCGTTCCGTACGTCGCCGGCTCGGCGAGCGGCTCGCCCGCGATCGGCACGATACCGGTGCCGTTTTTCCCCGTGCTCTCGGCCACCAGCTGTTCAACCCATAAGCCGAATGGCTCGAGCGCGGACGGCACGATCAGCGTCAACTTGTCGCGGCCGGCGCGCGCGCCCGCGCCCATTGCCAGGCCCAGCGCCACGGCGGGATTGGCGGCGGCTGTGCCGAACCCTGGTTCGGCGGCCGCGAGCATCGCCTGCGCCCACGAGATGATCACCGCCACGTGCAGGCCCATCAGCGCCGCCGGCACGAGCCCGAAAAACGACACCGCGGAATAGCGCCCGCCGATGTCGGAGGGATTGATGAAGAGATCGCGGAAGCCTTCCGCGCGGGCGCGCGCTTCGAGTTCGGTGCCGCCGTCGGTAATCGCCACGAAGTGATCGGCCCAGCGTGGCACGCCCGATTCCTCGAGGCGGCGTCGAAAATAGGCGGCCATCGAGTTGGGCTCGATCGTCGTCCCCGACTTGCTGGCCAGGAGATACAGCGTCGTCCGCGGCGGTGTGGACGCCGCGAGGACCGCAGCGGGATCGGTGGAATCGAGCACGTGAAAACGCGGCCAGCCCGGGGCGACGCCGAGTACGCCACGAAGTGTCTCGGGCGCCAGACTCGAACCGCCCATGCCGAGCAAGACGACGTCGCTGAAGCCGTCGCGCTTGACGTGATCCGCGAACTCGAGCAGCCGCGGGACCGCGTCGGCCATCAACGGCGGGGATGTCATCCATCCCAGCCGGTTCGCAATCTTCTGTTGGACGGACGGATCGGTGCTCCACACCGACGGCTCTCGCCGCCAGATGCCGGCTGCGGCACGCTCGGCGCTGTCCGAGGCCGCCTGCAACGCATCCCCGATTCGCCCGGGCGAGAGGCGCAGGCTTTCGTGCAGTCGGACGCGCTTGGCGGACACATCGAGCATCTCTGTAGAATAGCTTAGAGATGGCACGCGGATTCGAAAGTAAGGACGTCGAGTACCAGCAGGCCGAGGCCGAGCGCGCGAAAACGCTGGGCCGCGCGCTCACCGCCGAGGAGCGCGTGGCGCACGATCGACGTCGAACGATCGAGCTCGCCCTCGCTCGGGCGCGCGGCGATCTCGCCGCCGCGCGGACACCCGCGCACCGGAAGATGCTGACGGACGCCATCGCGGCGTTGGAGCAGCAGCTCGCGTGATGGCGATCGGGCGTCGTTCTCGTCGCGTGCTTCGGGCGACCATCGCGGTCGTGGCGCTGCCGCTCGCGATCGCCTGCGGCTCCCGTTCGGATGATCGCGACGACGCGCGTGCGCGTGCCACGCCGGCTGTCACGCCGGCGAGGCCCGCCGCGGAAGCCCGCCCCAGAATTGTCGTGCTCGGTGACAGCCTCACCGCCGGCCTCGGGCTGGCTCCGCGTGAGTCGTACCCGTCGCTGCTTCAGGAGCGTCTGAAGAGTGGGGGACTGAACTTTGAAATCGTCAACGCCGGCGTATCGGGCGACACATCGTCCGGCGGCCTGTCGCGGCTCGATTGGGCGCTCGAAGGCGACGTGCGGATCCTGATTGTGGCGCTCGGCGGCAACGACGGTCTGCGCGGCCTGCCCCCAGAGCAGCTCGAACAGAATCTGGGGCGGATCATCGAGCGCGCCCAGTCGCGTCATATCGAAGTCATCCTCGGCGGCATGGAAGCGCCACCGAACTACGGGCGCGACTACATCGTCTCCTTTCACAAGGTGTATCCGGCGCTGGCGAAGAAATATGGCGTGACGCTCGTGCCGTTTCTCCTGCAGGGAGTCGCGGGCACGGAGAAGTTGAATCAGCCCGACGGCATCCACCCGACCGCCACCGGCGCGCGCATCGTGGCCGACAACGTCTGGGCGGCGCTCGAGCCCGCCGCCAGGCGGTTGGGACGGCCCGGATCATGATCGAGCTGCGAGACGTTTCCAAGACCGTGACCAGCGGCAGCGAGCCGCTGACGATTCTTCACCCGCTGACACTGCAGATCCCCCACGGACAGTTCGTGGCGATCGTCGGACCGTCGGGCAGCGGCAAGTCGACGCTCCTCGGACTGATCGCCGGCCTGGACGCGCCGTCGTCCGGATCCGTGCTGATCGACACCGTCGACATCACCAAACTCGACGAGGATCGGCTGGCGAAGCTGCGCGGCGAGAAGATCGGCTTCGTGTTCCAGTTCTTCCATCTGATCCCGTCGCTCACGGCCTACGAGAACGTGGCGGTGCCGATGGAGATTGCCGGCGTAACGGACGTCCGCTCGCGCACCGAGCGGCTGCTCGAGGAAGTCGGACTGACCGGGCGCTCCCACCACTATCCGTCGCAGCTGTCCGGCGGCGAGCAGCAGCGGGTGGCGCTCGCCCGCGCGTTGGCGAACAACCCGCCAATCGTGCTTGCCGACGAGCCGACCGGCAACCTCGACAGCGCCAACGGCCGGCACATCATGGAGCTGCTGCGATCGATCCACGCCGCCAGAGGGACGACGATCGTGCTGGTCACGCACGATGCGGAGCTGGCCGCCATGGCCGACGCCCGCCTCGTGCTGCGCGACGGACGCGTCACGGAGAACACGCTCATCCACCGAGAACCGCGATCCCACGATGAGCGGCTGCCGCAGCCCACGCCATGATGTTCGTCCTTCGCATGGCCGTCCGCGAAACGCGCGCATCGTGGCGGCGCCTGCTGTTCTTCTTCGTCTGCATCGCGGTCGGCGTAGCGGCCATCGTCGCGCTCCGGTCGGTCATCCAGAGCGTCCGCGGCGTCGTCAATTCGGAGGCGAGAGCGCTCGTCGGCGCCGACGTCGTGATCAGCACCACCCGCGACTGGCCCGACGAGGCCCGACAGAAGATCGAACGCCACCTCGCGACGGCCGGCGCGTTCGCGCGGACGGAAACGACCGAAACGCCGACGATGGTGCGGCCGGCCGACCCGGCGACGCGCATTGCCAAGGTGGCGGAGCTGCGCGCCGTCCAGGCGATGTATCCGCTCTACGGCACGATCCTGCTGCAGGGCGGCCAGACCTATTCGCATTCGCTGCTGGAGCAGCACGGTGCGCTGGTGCGTCCGGAGCTGCTTTCCGCGCTTCAGCTCAAGGTGGGCGACCAGATTGCCGTCGGCCAGACGATGTTCACCATCCGCGGCGTCATCGCGAGAGAGCCTGGCGGCGGACCCGGCGGATTCAGCCTCGGCCCGCGGATCTACATCGACTATGCCGACCTGGCGTCGACGGGTCTGCTGTCGTTTGGCAGCCGTGCCCAGCGACTGATGTTCGTTCGCGTGCCGGACAGTCGGGTCGCGGACCTGATGACCGCGCTCCGGCGTGACCTGCGCCAGGACTTCATCAACTCGCGGTCGTACCGCTCGCGCGAGGACCAGGTCGGCCGCGATTTCGATCGGGCCGAGGATTACCTGAGCCTGGTGGGGCTCGTCATCGTCATCCTGGGCGGCATTGCGGTGTCGAGCGTCACGCGCGTCTTCATCCTGCAGAAAATCCGCAGCATTGCCGTCCTCAAATGCATCGGTGCGCGCAGCGCGCAGATCATCACGGTGTACATCCTGCAGGTGCTGGTGCTCGGTCTGGCGGGCAGCCTGCTCGGGGTCGCGATCGCTCGCGCCGCGGTGGCCGCCATCCCGCTGGCGCTGGCGTCGTCCTCGACGTCGATTCTGACCGAGGCGCATTACGGCGTCACCTGGAGCGCCGCAGCGCAGGGGATCGCGATCGGGGTCCTGGTTTCGCTGCTGTTTTCGGTTGTGCCGCTGCTGCAGGTGCGGTTCATCAAGCCGTCGCTCCTGCTGCGGGACGAGACGGCCCGGCGCCGCAGGGACTGGCTCGGGATGGTCGCGCTCGTCGTCGTCTCGCTGGCGCTGGTCGCGGTCACGGCGTGGCAGGCCTCGTCCCTCAACGTCGGCATCGTGGTGTGCGCCGGTTTTGCCGGGCTGGCGTTCGTGCTGCAGCTCGCCGGCCGGGGACTCGTCGCGGCGGTTGCGCCGCTCGCGAACGCCAAGTCGTTCCCGCTCCGCCACGCCGTCTTGCACCTGTCCCGGCCGGGGAACCAGACCCGCGTGATCCTGCTGGCCGTGGGGCTGGGCGCCTTCTTCATCGTCGGCATCCGCTCGCTGCAGGCGAGCCTGCTCGAGGAGTTCTCGATCCAGTCGTCGGACGCGTCGCCCGACATGTTCCTCCTGGACATTCAGCGCGGGCAGGCGGGCGCCGTGCGCGCGTTTCTCGGCGACCCGTCGCACGGCAGCGGACCGTTCCAGCTGATCCCGGTGCTGCGGGCGCGCGTGGTCGGCGTCTCCGGCCGCGAACAGAACCTGAACGGGGCGGATCAGGTCCGCGAGAAGGGCGTGTCGCTCGGCCGCGAGTTCACGCTGACGTATCGCGATCACCTCGAGCCGAACGAAAAGGTGATCGAGGGAGCTTTCTGGAACTCGCCGTCGACCGAGCCCGAAGTGTCGGTCGAGCGCCAGATTGCCGAACGTGCCCGGCTCCACGTCGGCGACACCATGCAATTCGACATCCTGGGCCGGACGATCGAGCCACGCATCACCAGCATTCGCAACGTGGAGTGGCGCGAATCGCGCAACGGCGGCTTCGTCTTCGTGTTCCGGCCGGGTCCGCTGGATCAGGCGCCGCAGACGTACGTGTCGCCGTTGAAAGGCCCGACGGATCCGGTGGCGCGCGGCCAGTTCCAGCACGACCTCGTCGAGCGCTTTCCGAACGTCTCGGTGATCGATTTCCACGACGTCGTCGAACGCATCCGCGACGTGATGTCGAAGGTGACGCTCGCCATCACGGTCGTCGGCGGACTGGTGCTGTTCAGCGGCGCCCTCATCCTGATCGGTGCCGTGGCGATGACCAAGTTCCAGCGCGTCTACGAGGCGGCGGTGTTCAAGACGCTGGGAGCCAACACCCGCGCGATCGCCCGCATGCTGTTCTTCGAATACGGCGTGCTCGGATCGCTCGCCGGCGTGATCGGCTCGCTCGGCGCGGTGGTTCTGACCTGGGCGGTGAGCCGCTATGCGCTGGAGATCCCGTGGCGGATCTTCGTGACCGAGCATGTCGCCGGCGTCATATTGACGGCGATTCTGGTCGCCGCGATCGGTGTGTTTTCCAGCCTGGACGTCCTTCGCAACAAGCCGCTCGCCACGCTGCGCGCGGAGTAGCCCACCATCGCGACGCTGCGATCACGTCCACGAAAATTCGGCCACAGAGACACAGAGACACAGAGAC
>Ga0070669_100003010_pt1 | contig 12139 bp, 10 predicted proteins | sample KBSS53metaG_FD_64680 | JGI IMG/M metagenome (GOLD analysis project Ga0070669, IMG submission 64680) | Switchgrass rhizosphere microbial communities from Kellogg Biological Station, Michigan, USA - KBS S5-3 metaG | ecosystem: Host-associated > Plants > Roots > Rhizosphere > Soil ... | reverse complement strand
ACTCGGCGCTGTTGTACTCCTCCGGCTCGCAGAACTGGCGGTGATGTTTGCCCTTGATCTGCGCCAGGCTGTAACCCATGCCCTGGAGAAACCGGTCGTTGGCACTCAGCACGTTTCCGCTGAGGTCGAACTCGATCACGGCGGTCGAACGCACCAGTGCGCCGATCAGGTTTTCGTGTTCGCGGGAGGCCTCGATGGTGCGGGTCAGGTCGCTGGAGAAAATCGAAAAATGTTTGATCCGGCCATCCGATGAACGAATCGGCTGCACGATCGAACGCAACCACGCCTCTTCGCCATTACCGCGGGAAAGACGCACAGCGCCGGCGAAATGCTCGCCACGGGTCAAAGCGGCCTTGAAGCGGTGATGAAACTCGTCGGATTTCACATGGGCCGGCACGATGTCTTCGATGGCGCGGCCGATCAGGTCGTGGCTCTTGTAGAGCATTTCGCTGAGGAAGTTCTGGTTGACCGACTGAATCCGTCCGTCAGGCTCGAGATTGAGCACCAGCATCTCGCTTTCCAGGCTCTCCTTCACTTGCAGAAGGCTGGAGAGTTCTTCACGAAGAGCCGCCAGCTCTTGCTTCAGGCGTTTGTTGAACATGGGGGAGAGCACCGATGGACTGGATGGATAGCGGACACACAGCCTAACCATCGGCCTTGGAGGGCTTTTCTGAAGAGCGTTTGAGGCGTGTCCTACAAAAATAGTTACGCCTCGACAACTCAGGCGGTGCCGGCCACGGCACACCGCTCCGCGCGTGGCATTCGCGAACCAAAATACGCCGCACTGGCGACACCTACCGCGCCCATCACCGCGCAGAACATCACACAGATCCACGGACTCCACGGCATCAGACCGATCAGCAGCAACGGTGTGACACTCGCCCAGGCGGCGTAGGCAATGTTGTAGGTGAAGGAGATCCCGGAAACGCGGATCCGCGCCGGGAACAGGCTGACCATCACCGACGGCACCGCACCGACCACGCCACAGCACAATCCGGCGACGGCGTAAGCCAGACCGACCCAGTCACCGCCGCTGATCAGGCAGGTGTAAAGCAGGCCGATCCCCAGTGGCAGCAACAGACTGTAGAGCATGACCGTGCGCCACGCGCCGATGCGATCGACCAGTCGACCGGCAATCACACAACCGATATTCAGGAAGACGATGCCCAATGCGCTGAGCGCGAAGGTGTGGCCGGCGGTCATGCCAAAGGTTTTCTGCATCATGGTCGGAGTGATGACCACGAACACCACCACCGCCGAGGTCAGCACGCAGGTCAGAAGCATCGCCGGCAACATGGCCAGGCGGTGATCGCGCAGCACGGTGCGCAGCGGGAGTTCGACCCGTGCTTCGCGCTGCGCCTCCATGGCCATGAACACCGGGGTTTCGCTCAGCCAGCGGCGCAACCAGACGCCGATCACACCGAACACGCCGCCAAGCAGGAACGGATAACGCCAAGCGTAATCCAGCACTTCGGCGGGGGTGAACACTTGCGCCAGGAAGGTCGCAGTCAGTGCGCCGATCAAATAACCGAAGGTCAAACCGGCCTGCAGAAAGCCCAGGGCATAACCGCGATGGCCGGCCGGCGCGTGCTCGGCCACAAACACCCAGGCGCTCGGCACTTCACCGCCCACCGCCGCGCCTTGCAGGATGCGCAGCGCCAGCAGCAACAGCGGTGCGAAATAGCCGATTTGCGCGTAGGTCGGCATGATCCCGATCAGCAGGCACGGCAGCGCCATCATCAGGATGCTCAGGCTGAAAACCTTCTTGCGCCCCAGCCGGTCGGCGAAATGCGCCATCAGGATTCCGCCCAGCGGGCGCGCCAGATAGCCGGTGACGAAGATCCCGAAACTTTGCAGCAGACGCAGCCACTCGGGCATTTCCGGCGGGAAGAACAGCTGGCTGAGGGTCAGGGCGAAGAACACGAAAATGATGAAATCGTAGATCTCCAGCGCCCCGCCCAGGGCCGCAAGGCCGAGGGTCTTGTAGTCGGAACGGCTGAACGGCGCCGGTCGGGCTGTGGAATGGGCAGTCATGGCAAAGAACTCTGGCAGGCAAAAAACCAAGGCGCCCATGGTCTACGCAAACGGGCCGCCGGACAACCCGTTAGACCATAGTCTGATTCGGCAAAACACGGTCACAAAAATCCGCCGGTTGATTTACTGTTGGCACCTGTCCAGACGGGCCGGCCAAGCCCCGAAGACCACAATAAACATAAAAATCCGAGGTACTCCCGTGGCCGTTGATATCGAAGATAGCCGCTCTGCGCGCTTTGCCTTGCGCTGTTCCAGTTTTGCCGAACGCTGGTTTCCCGACTCCTGGGTCTTCGCCGCGCTGGCGGTGATCATCGTCGCGCTGGCGACCCTGGCTATGGGTGCCAAACCCACCGACGCCGCCATGGCCTTCGGGGACGGGTTCTGGAGCCTGATCCCGTTCACCATGCAGATGGCCTTTGTGGTGATCGGCGGTTACGTGGTGGCCAGTTCGCCGCCTGCCGTGAAGCTGATCGATCGCCTGGCGCGGATCCCGAAGAACGGCCGCTCCGCCGTGGCCTGGGTTGCGCTGATCTCGATGGTCGCGTCCTTGCTCAACTGGGGGCTGTCGCTGGTGTTCGGCGGCCTGCTGGTCCGCGCCCTCGCCCGCCGCACCGATCTGAAAATGGACTACCGCGCCGCCGGTGCCGCCGCCTACCTTGGCCTCGGAGCCGTGTGGGCCTTGGGGCTGTCGTCGTCCGCCGCGCAGTTGCAGGCCAACCCGGCCAGCCTGCCGCCGTCGATCCTGTCGATCACCGGGGTGATTCCGTTCACCCAGACGATTTTCCTCTGGCAGTCGGGAGTCATGCTGCTGGCGCTGATCGTGATTTCGATCATCATCGCCTACGCCACCGCGCCCGGCCCGAACTCGGCACGTGACGCCAAGGCCTGCGGCATCGACCCGGCCTTCAACCTGCCGCCGCTGCAACCGCGCACCCGCCCAGGCGAATGGCTGGAACACAGCCCGCTGCTGATCATTCTGCTGGTGCTACTGGCGGCCGGATGGCTGTTCCACGAGTTCTCTACCAAACCGGCAATCACTGCGATTTCCGGGCTCAACACCTACAACTTCCTGTTCATCATGCTCGGCGCGTTGCTGCACTGGCGCCCGCGCAGTTTCCTCGACGCGGTGTCCCGCGCCGTGCCGACCACCACCGGTGTGCTGATCCAGTTCCCGCTGTACGGCTCGATTGCGGCGCTGATGACCACGGTCAAGGGCACTGACGCCCAGACTCTGGCCCATCACATCTCGACCTTCTTCGTCAGCATTGCCTCCCACGACACCTATGCACTGCTGATGGGCGTGTACTCGGCGATTCTCGGCTTTTTCATTCCGTCCGGCGGCGGCAAGTGGATCATCGAAGCGCCGTACGTGATGCAGGTGGCCAACGATCTGAACTATCACCTCGGCTGGGCGGTGCAGATCTATAACGCCGCCGAAGCCCTGCCGAACCTGATCAACCCGTTCTACATGCTGCCGTTGCTGGGCGTGCTGGGGCTGAAGGCGCGGGATCTGATCGGTTTCTCGTTCGTGCAATTGCTGGTACACACGCCACTGGTGCTGGTGTTGCTGTGGGCGCTGGGCACGACGCTTTCCTATCTACCGCCCGTGATGCCGTAAACGATGACGACAGGGTGCCGGCTCCGGCGCCCTGTCCTCTCTTCGACAAAAACGCCCCGAACGATCCTTTCTGCGGTTGCCTGTCGCAAATAATGGCTCAGCGCCATCATCTTTCTTTACCGCGCCACTGCCTCGGTAATATTCTTGCGCGCCAATATCTGTTTCATTTTTTGTCCGAGCGCAAAGGGAGTTCGTTGCAATGATCGTCGGGATTGACCTGGGAACCACCAACAGCCTTGTTGCCGTATGGCAGGGCGACGCCACTGAGTTGGTGCCTAACGCCCTGGGGCAGTTCCTGACACCCAGCGTGGTGGGCCTGGACGATCAGGGCCGGATTCTGGTCGGACAAGCCGCCCGTGAGCGTCTGCACACTCACCCGCGCCTGACGGCTTCGCTGTTCAAGCGCCATATGGGCAGTGCGACGGAGGTCTACCTCGGGGATAAAAAATTCCGCCCTGAGGAATTGTCGGCGCTGGTGCTCAAGAGCCTGAAAGAAGACGTCGAGCGCACCTACGGCCAGACCGTCACGGAAGCCGTGATCAGCGTTCCGGCCTATTTCAGCGACGCCCAGCGCAAGGCCACGCGCATCGCCGGTGAGCTGGCGGGCCTGAAAGTCGAAAAGCTGATCAACGAACCCACCGCCGCCGCACTGGCTTACGGCCTGCACCAACGGGACAAGGAAACCTCGTTCCTGGTGTTCGACCTGGGCGGCGGCACCTTTGACGTGTCGATTCTCGAACTCTTCGAAGGCGTCATGGAAGTGCGCGCCAGCGCCGGTGACAACTTCCTCGGTGGCGAGGATTTCGACAACGTGTTGCTCGAGCACTTTATCGACCAACATCGCAACGTGTCGGATTTCCCCGAGCGCTCCACCATCCTCCAGCCGCTGCGCCGCGAAGCCGAGCGTGTGCGCCGCGCACTGGGCCAGGACGCCAGCGCCGAATTCCGAGTGCAAGTCGGCGAAAAACAATGGACCCAGACCATCACCCAGGCGCAAATGGCGACGCTGTACATGCCGCTGCTCGAACGCCTGCGCGCGCCGATCGAACGAGCCCTGCGCGACGCACGCATCCGCGTCAGCGACCTCGACGAAATCCTGCTGGTCGGCGGCACCACCCGCATGCCACTGGTGCGCAAACTGGCTGCCGGGCTGTTCGGCCGCTTCCCGTCGATCAGCCTCGATCCGGATCAGGTCGTGGCACAGGGCGCCGCCATTCAGGCAGCGCTCAAGGCCCGTTCGGCCGCGCTGGAAGAAGTGGTGCTCACCGATGTCTGCTCCTACACGCTGGGGATCGAGACCTCCACCCAGGTCGGTCGCCAGTATGAGAGCGGTCATTACCTGCCGATCATCGAGCGCAACAGCATCGTACCGGTCAGCCGGGTGAAAACCGTGCAGACCCTTCACGACAATCAGGAACAGGTGGTCGTAAAAATCTTTCAGGGCGAAAGCCGCCTGGTCAAAGACAACGTGGCGCTCGGCCAACTGGACATCAAGGTGCCCAAGCGCAAGGCCGGCGAAGTCGAGCTGGATGTACGCTTCACCTACGACAACAACGGCTTGCTCGAAGCCCAGGTCAGCATCCCCCTGACCGGTCAGCAACACTCGCTGGTCATCGAGAACAACCCCGGCGTGCTGACGCCCGAGGAAATCCAGCAGCGTCTGCAAGCCTTGGCGCAATTGAAGATCCATCCGCGCGAGCAACAGGTGAACACCCTGCTCAGTGCACGACTGGAACGTCTGTATCAGGAAAGCCTGGGCGACTTGCGCGATCAGATCGGCCATTGGGCCAAGCAATTCCAGCACGCCCTGGACTCTCAGGACGAGCGGCAGATCCGTGAGACCCGCACCGAACTGAGCAAGCAGTTGAGCGCCCTCGACCGCAGCCCCTGGCAGTAAGGAAGCACGACATGGAATGCTGGTCCGTCCTGCAACTGCCCGAAGACGCCGGGCTGCGTGATATCAAGCGCAGCTATGCGCGTCTGCTGAAAGTCTTCCGGCCAGATGAGGATGCCGCAGGCTTCCAGCGCCTGCGCGAGGCTTATGAGCGCGCACTGTCGATTGCCCAATGGCGCCTGGAAAACGAAGAGACCGAGGAACACGGCGACGTCATGCAGGCTCCGGGGATCGCCGCGCTGACGGCACAAGAGCAGTCCATGGCTCAGGCGCTGCAGAAGACCGGGACCGATGCCTGGGATTACCCTGCGGCGCTATTTGAACCGGTGACCCCGGCCGCGCCCGAAGCACCGCTCGAATCGCCGATCTTGCGGGTACAGCCCCTGAATCCGGAGCCTCTTAACCTGGAGCCCGAGCAGCCGACCGCCGACCCGGCCATTGAAGCCGCATCGCAATTGCTGAACGGCCTCTCGGAAGCCAACCTGGACGAGCGCTGGGAGCAAGCGCGCCAGCAGGATTGTGCGCAGGCGTTCCAGACATTGTTGCTGACGTTGTGCTTCGATCAGCCCGCCCTGCGCCTTTCGATTGCCCGTTGGGCGGTGCAGCACCTGGGTTGGCTGGGCCCCTGGCAGGAGATCGTCATCGGCGACGGGCAGCGCAGCATTCTCGCCAACGAGCTGCTGACGGATTACCGGCAATCGCTGGAAACGCTGCTCGCTTCGCAAAACGAGCGCGAATTTCTCGCGCTGCTCAGGACTTATACGGCCCAACCGTGGCTCCAGGTGTTCGACCGTCGGGAACACTGGCAGCAGATCATTCTGCAACTGCTGCAGGACACAGAGTGGAGCGTTCCGCTGTTCGACCGTATCTCCCAATTATTTGGCTGGGACGACACCAAGGGCATTCATCCGCAACCGGACTGGCTCTGGCAGGCGCTGATCGAGCGCTGCAACCAGGAAAGCCTCTACGACACTCTTTGCGCCCGGGCCGAAGATCTGCGCAACGGGTCGCCCGACGCACTGGCCGCGCGCATGCTGATCAGCCCGATGAAGCCGCGGCAACACAAAGACCTGACCGACCGCTTCATTCCGGCGGACTGGCAGGCCTGCCAGCAGCTGTCGGAGACCCTCAAGTGGCGCTTCCCCGACCTGCTTGCCCGCTTGCCCTATGCCGACGTCTTCTACTGGCGACGGTTTCTGCCGCGCTACATCGCCGCCGAAACCTGGGTGCGGTCATGGGCCGCGATTGCGCTGGCGCTGTGGCTGTTCTATCTGCCCGCCGAGCACAAGACCACGGCGATGAGCATCGTCATTCCCCTGGCCTTCGCCTGCGTTCCTGTCTGGTTTTTCCGGATCGGCTTGAGTTATTGGTTTCTGATCAGCGCCCATTTGATCGTTCAGGATCTGTGGTTGACCGAAAGGATCATTCCACGCCGATGGAACCCTGATACCCGCTGGCTCGTGCTGCGCCATGGCGTACCGCAAGCCGTGATGATCCTGCTGTTCTCGGTCATGCTCGGTGGTCTGGGAGCCTTCACCTATATCGGGGTGATCCTGATCGGGCTCTGGCACAAGCGGCGCATCGGCACGCTCGACCCGGAGTTCAGCGACAAGCACCCATGGCTGACCGCGCTGCACTGGGCGCATTTCAGCCCGTTGCAACTGCTGTTTCTGGTGGTCATGACCGGCGTGATTCTTGCGAGTCAGCTTGGTTATTCGCTGAAACTCCTGTTCCCCGGCTAGGCTAGACGCGGGCCGGATTGCCCTCCACCAAGGTTTTACCCTCGCTGAAAAGGATCTGAGCATGTTGAAACTTGCAGGCCTCACCCTCGCGGCGCTCACGCTGAGCGCCGCCGCCCACGCCGATGTCGACCTGAAACTGGGCAGCACCGAACGCGTCACCCGCCTCTTCGCCTACCCCAACAATTGCAGCGTGATCTGCTTTCGCAACTGGACGCTGGAGCAGACCGTCGCCCACTACCTGAGCCAGAGCGTGCAGCGTGACGGCTACACCAACGCCAAAGTGCTGGTGAAAAACGACAACGATCAGCTCTATGCCGAAATCAGCGGCGTACCACAGGGCTACGACAAACCGCTGACCGCGCTGCTGGACGCCGGCGATCTGGCCTACACCGGCGCCAGCAAGCTCAACGCCGACGGCAAATGGGCGTATAGCTGGTACCTGTTCCTGCCACTGGGCATGGCGCTGGAAAACCGCAAGAGTGTCGAGCTGCTGCACTTCCCGCCGGATTACTCGCTGACCCAGGCCCAGGATTACCTGCGCTCGAACACCACCGACCGCTGGGCCGCGCTGCTGACCGACAATGGCATCCCCGCCGACCAGACGCCGGCCTACCAGACCATCATCGACATCGCCCCGATCGCCGCGCCTGCCAGCGCCGGCAAGGATCTGGAAGGCGTGTACGACTACTTCAAGGACTACCAGACCACCATGGTCAAGCAGGTCAGCCAGAACGCCAGCGGCGCCGTACTGCCAATGGTTGCCTTTGGTGCGCCGGTGCGTAACTGGATCAAGCAGCAATACGGTGCGAGCGTGAATGTACTGGGCCTGGCGACCATCAGCCCGAGTGCGGGCGTAAATGTGCCGGTGCTGGGTTCCAACCACCCGAGCTACATCTGGTACGCCGCCGATCCGAGCAACTACACCGGCGACGATGCCCAGGCCAAGGCCGATGCCGCGGGTCTGAAGGTGATGGGTCAGGACTTGAGCGCCGCCTGCTGGCAGGCCGGGATGGGCAGCAAACCAGGCACCGACCCGAAAACACTGCTCAACAGCTGCACCCAGACCTGGCAAGTGACGCAGAAAGCCAAGACCTGCGAGCTGTTCTACACCACGATCCGCAACGAGACCGTGGCACAAGCGGACAAAACCTGCTCGACCTCACCGGTCAAATCCCAGCTACAAGAGCTGAAAAGCCCATTGCCGGACATGGCCGCGCCCGCCGCCCACCTCTGAGCAATCGGACGTTCTTCCCGTGTCAGCCCTGGCTGACCCGGGAAAGCGTCTATTTCGCCTGTCAGATCTGACAGTAGACCGTTAGTGTGATTTGCGGGATCTTGGATCCAATCATCGTGTTGCAGGACTGACAGGACGCCAGCCGAGGGAAGTCGCGACACCGAAGCCAACAAGGACCGTTATGAACACTTACGCACTACCGGGTAAACCGGCGCGCGATACCGAGGGCATTTATCCTTTTGCCGGGCTCCCCGTGCGCATGGGATTTCCGTCGAAGCAGGATTTCGAGATTGTTCACGATCCCGAGGGCGTGGCCACCGCTGTCGTAGCATGCCGGGCATTCCTGCGTATCACCCGAATGTGCCGGGTTTCTGGCCAACTGCTGCCCTATCGATGCCGGCAGACCCGGCAACTGCTGGCCGGTATCCACCTCTACGATCCGCGTTTTTGCGGCGCGTTCGAGCATTGCTGCGACCCGAACACCTTTCTCGACATGAGCGAATTATGGGTGTGGGCCCTGCGCGATATTGTGGAGGGTGAAAGGCTGACCATCGATTACACCGCCACCGAAGACAAACTGCTGCGGCAGTTTGCCTGTGGTTGCGGGTCCTCGAACTGCCGTGGGTGGATCACCGGTTACGACGAAACACCCAATCTTGAAGGCCAGCGCTATTTGCTGAACTGGCGGCGTCGGCAAGGTTTACGCTGAACGACCGATCAAGGCGCGCCGACCGGACGCAAACGGTACTGCGGCGGCAATTGCTCGAAACCGCTGATCGTGGTGTTCAGACTTTTCCAGCGACCATCCTTGATGCCGTAGATGCAGCCGTGGATCGACAGGCTCTGCCCGCGATGCCAGGCGTTCTGGATGATGCTGGTGTGGGCGACGTTGGCCACTTGCTGGATCACGTTGAGCTCGCACAGACGGTCGACCTGTTCTTCTTCGGTCGGCAGCTTGGCCAGTTCTTCGCGTTTTTCGTAGTACAGGTCGCGGATCGAACGCAGCCAGCCATCGATCAGGCCGAACTGGCGATCCTGCATCGACGCCCGCACACCGCCGCAGCCGTAGTGCCCGGTCACCAGGATATGTTTGACCTTGAGAACGTCCACCGCGTACTGGATCACCGACAGGCAGTTGAGGTCGGTGTGCAGCACCACGTTGGCGACGTTGCGGTGAACGAACAGATCGCCCGGCAGCATGCCGACGATTTCGTTGGCCGGCACCCGTGCGTCGGAGCAGCCGATCCACAGATATTCAGGCGTTTGCTGGCGGGCCAGCTTGGCGAAGAAATCCGGGTCTTCCTTGGTGATCGCGTCAGCCCAACGCTCGTTGTTATCAATCAGGTCTTGTAAGTCATGCATGCTGTAAGGCCTCAAGAAAGATGCGCTGGTAGGACAATCGACCGCCCGTCGGGGTCACGCAGGAATCGCGGGTGATTTGCTTTGAATTCTCGCGCGCCCGGTGAGTCCACCTCAGTAAGGCCCACAGTATGAGGATTTGCCATGACTGATTCACGACGTCCATATGATGCGGTGCAACCGGAGCCCATCGATGATAACGAAGACCGCATGGGGTCGGTGCACGAGCTGGATTTCGACGATGAAGAGCCCAGTGCGAAGATCGGCGATGAACTGCCCGAACGCGAGCGCGAGCAGCTTATGCCGCGCGAGCGCGTGCGCGAAGCCGGTTTCACCGGGGCATCGACCGCCGATCACGAGCCAACCGACGATGACCTGAGCCCGGAAACCCTGATCCATGAAGACGGTGCGCGGGACGCCGAGGAAGCTGGCGAAGGCAACCCGGCGGATTGGGATCTGAGCGTGGTCCACGAGGACGACATCGGCGGCGGCAACGGGCTGGATGAAGCGGAACTGGCGCGCCGCGATCCGCTGGATCGCAAGCGCTAATCTCGTTGCCTGATATGACGCCTTCGCGAGCAAGCCCGCTCCCACATTGGTTTTGATTGAATCACTACATTTGTGAACGACTCAATCCCAAAGTGGGAGCGGCTTGCTCGCGAAGCTTTTAAAAAGGATCAGTCGACGAGCGTGCAGGCCATGACCACGGCATCTTCACGCCCGCCGACCGCCGGGTAGTAATCCCGGCGCCGGCCAATCTCGTTGAAGCCATAACGTTCATACAGGCGAAACGCCGAGGTGTTGCTGTCGCGCACTTCCAGGAAACATTCCCGGGCATTGGCGGCGTAGGCGCGGGACATCAGGTATTCGAGCAGGGTCAGCCCCAGCCCGCGCCCCTGGTTTTCCGGCTTGACCGTGATGTTGAGCAGATGCGCCTCATCGAGAATGATCTGCACCACCCCGTGTCCCACCTGTTGCTCGCCTTCGAACATCAGCCAGATCTGGTACTTGCCCAGGCCATCGAGAAAAATCCCGCGGGTCCACGGATGGCTGTACGCGGCGAATTCAATCTTCAGCACAGCGTCCAGATCCGCCTCGGTCATCGGGCGAAACGATACAGCGTCACTCATTCGATTCTTTCCAGCGCGCCATCAGCCGACGCATGGCTTGCCACACGGCGGCCTTGCGCTGTGGCTCTTCCATCAACAATTCCAGCCCCGGCACGGCCCACGCCAGGCCAAGACCCTCGATTTGCAATTCACGGTTGAACGCTTCGGCATCCGCCTCACCGGCAAAGCGCACCGCCGGCAGGCCGATCAGCCACAGGCAGGCGCACGGCGCCGCCTCCATCTGCACCGACAGGAAACCCTGGACGAAATCCCGGGCCGCTTCAGGGCCCTGATCCATCGTGCCGCGATTCAGCCATGGCCAGCGCACCGGCTCACCGACAATCTGCGGCGCGTCCGGCAGACCGGCGGCACGCAGCATGTCCTTGAGCAACAGATAGGCAGGATCGCGCGACTGGAAGGCTTCGCCTGTGGGTAACTCCACCAGCAGCAGGCAACGGCCGGCGCGCAGCAATTGCAGGGCGAAACGCGGTGGCGGCACCGGCGCCGGCTTGGCCACCACAGGTGTGTCGTCGACTTCTTCGACCGGTTTGGCGCCCGTACGGGTGCTGGCCAGCGAAGGTCGCGGAACCTCGATCTTCGGCCGCTCGACCGGACGCGCAGCCGGCTGCTCCGGCGCTTCGGCCGGGGTTGCCGGAATCACCGGCGCGGCAATTCCGGGCTCGGGCTCGGGCATGTCCAGCAGCTCGGGCCGTGATGGCGCGGCAAAGGGCAATTCGGTGCGCGGCAGCCAGTTGACCACCTGCATGGCGTTCAAATAGGCGCGGCGGCGGGACTCGATTAGCAAGGGTCGGCCACTTGTGGATAACTGAAGTGCGCTGATTCTACCGCCCTTCGCTCAAGATCGCGCGCTGTTGATCGATAGTCTTGACCGATACCTTGACGCAAAGAAAAGCGACAGCCCGTCCCGAGAGTGAATCGCATCCTTCGTGATGCAGTACAATCGCGGCTTTTAATCGCCAACCAGCCGGCCATTCCGATGATCGAACCCAAGCGCGTCTTGCGCGCCCTCGCTGAACACTGGGCACTTCTGGAGCCACTGTGCGAGCACTTCGACCAGGGCACCCTGAGCCTCAACGAACTGCGCACGCAACTGGCCGCCCAACAACTGGACAGCACGCCGCAGGACAT
>Ga0070669_100003000_pt1 | contig 12163 bp, 6 predicted proteins | sample KBSS53metaG_FD_64680 | JGI IMG/M metagenome (GOLD analysis project Ga0070669, IMG submission 64680) | Switchgrass rhizosphere microbial communities from Kellogg Biological Station, Michigan, USA - KBS S5-3 metaG | ecosystem: Host-associated > Plants > Roots > Rhizosphere > Soil ... | reverse complement strand
GCGGCCGGCTGCCGCGGCCTGCGCGTCGGCGGAGCCGGCTTTTCGGAGAAGCACGCGAACTTCGTCGAGAACCACGGCAGCGCAACGACCGCCGACGTGCTCGCGCTGATGGCCGAGGGCCGCCGCCGCGTGCACGAGCACTTCGGCGTCGTGCTGGAGCCCGAGGTGCAGACGCTTGGCAACGTGCAGTGGCCCGCGAGCTGGGAGCTGGCCGCATGAGCGCGACCGGCACGCGTGGCGCGTCGGCTGCGGCTCGCGTCGTGCAGGCGCTGCGCGAGCGCGCGGGGGCGCGTCGCCCGGCCAGCAGGAGCACGCCCACGCTCGGGCGCCTCAGTCCGCGCGTGCTGCTGGCGGCCGTCGCCGCGCTGGTGCTGTTGCTCGCGGGCTGGTTCTGGTTGCGCGATTCGTCGCTCGTCGCCGTCCGCACGGTGGAGATCAGCGGAATCGACGGGGCGCCGGGTGCGCGCGTGCGCGCCGCGCTCGAGGAGGCGGCCCGCTCGATGACGACACTGCATGTTCGCCAGGACGCGCTCGACACTGCCGCCGAGCCGTACGCGATCGTCAAGCGGATCGACGTCACGACAGACTTCCCGCACACGATGCGGATCCACGTCGTCACGAACGTGGCGGTCGGCGCGATCGTCATCGACGGACGGCGGATCGCGGTCACGAGCGACGGGACGATCCTGCAGGACGTGATCGCCTCGGCTGCGCTGCCGGAGATCCCGCTGCGCTCGACACCGGGGGGCCCTCGCCTCACGGAGCGCGCGGCCGTGACCGCCGTCAAGGCGCTCGGAGCGGCGCCGTCGGCGCTGCGCACGCGCGTGGAAGCGGTTCGCACGACGGCCGCCGGAGGCCTCGAGCTGCAGCTGGCACATGGTCCGCTGCTCGTGTTCGGCAGCCCCGAGCGACTGGATGCGAAGTGGGCTGCGGCCGCGGCCGTGCTGGCGGACCAGGAGTCTGCCGGCGCGAGCACGATCAACGTCTCCGCGCCGGAGCGCCCGGCGGTCAGCGGGCTGCCTGGCGGAGCACCGGCGACGGGGGAGTCCGACATCCCGACACTACCGGAGAGCACGACCGAGGCTAACCCTACAGCTGAGCCTCAGACTGACCCTGTCAGCGGGTCAACTCTCAACCCGTAGTAGAGACTTCCGCGTTCTGCAACGTCCGTTGCGGCGCGCGAGACCCGTTGACAGCCCGCCGAACAAGGGCATAACGTGCCACACTCTCGCACGCCTTCAGTCGGGCGAAAGTCTCGACGCTAACTCAAGGGTCGGACGGTAACCATCATGGAAAGCGGCAGCTACCTCGCAGTCATCAAGGTCGTCGGCGTCGGCGGCGGCGGCACGAACGCGGTCAACCGCATGGTCGACGCGGGCCTGCGCGGGGTCGAGTTCATCGCCGCGAACACCGACGCCCAGGCGCTCGCGATGTGCGACGCCGACATCAAGCTGAACATCGGCCACGAGTTGACAAAGGGCCTCGGCGCGGGCGCGAACCCGGACGTCGGCCACGGCGCCGCCGCGGAGTCGCGCGACGAGATCAAGGAAGCCCTCAAGGGGGCGGACATGGTCTTCGTGACGGCCGGCGAGGGTGGCGGGACCGGGACCGGCGCCGCGCCCGTGATCGCCGAGATCGCCAAGAACGAGATCGGCGCGCTCACCGTCGGCGTCGTCACGCGCCCGTTCCTGTTCGAGGGCTCTCAGCGCGCCAGACAGGCCGACGAGGGCATCCAGCGCCTGCGCGAGCAGGTCGACACGCTGATCGTGATCCCGAACGAGAAGCTGCTCGGCATCGTCGAACGCCGCACGACGATCCTCGAGGCGTTCAAGGAAGCCGATAACGTCCTGCGACAGGGCGTCCAGGGCATCACCGACCTGATCACGATCCCGGGCCTGATCAACCTCGACTTCGCCGACGTGCGCACGATCATGCACAACGCTGGGACCGCTCTGATGGGCATCGGCTCAGCGTCCGGCGAGACGCGCGCCGTCGACGCCGCGAAGGCCGCGATCGCCTCCCCGCTGCTGGAGGAGTCGGTCGAGGGCGCGACCGGAATCCTGCTCAACATCACCGGCGGCCACGACCTCGGCCTGTTCGAGGTCAACGAGGCCGCCGAGGTCGTCAACGCGGCGTCCGACAAGGAGTCGAACATCATCTTCGGCGCCGTCATCGACGACGCGCTGGGCGACGACGTGCGCGTGACCGTGATCGCGACCGGCTTCGACCACAGCGGCCGCGGCCTCGCTCGCACGAGCGGCGCCCGCGAGGAGGCGCGCCGCACGCGCCGCGACCGCGACGTCACGCTCGACGAGCGTCAGCGCTCCTCGCTGGAGATCTCCGACGACGAGATCGACATCCCGTCGTTCCTGCGCGACAAGTAGCGCGCGGCCTCAGAGCGTCACGATTCTCGGGACCGCGTCGGCGACGTTGACGCCGCGCGCGGTCTGCCCGGGCGCGACCTCGACCATCGTCACGTACCTGGCGTCGGTCAGCAGGTTGCGCGCCGTCGTGTAGGCGTCTTCGACCGACTTGCCGCAGTACAGGCGCAGCCACGCGTAGAGCGTGAAGGCGCCGCCGTCGGAGTGGAAGGGCTCGAAGTTGGCGTGCGAGTAGATCCCGTCGAACGCGTCGTAGCCCTTCGTCGTCCAGACCGGATGGTGGTGCAGCAGGAACGTGTGCTGGACCACCGGCTGCCCCGCCTGCTGGACGGTGCGCACTACGTATGGGCGCCAGGCGAACGCCGCCCTGGCGTCGACGAACGTCGCCTGGAACGGCGGCCTGTTGCCCGGGCACAGCCACGCGATCAGCTGCGCGACCGCCTCCATCTGCGAGTTGGGCGGCATCGCGAACAGGAAGCGGTCCGTCCTGCCGTCGACCCACGCGACGGGGAAGCGCTCGCGGTCTTCGGCGACGTCGCCGCCGACGATCGCGCTGGTCTGTTCGCTCGCGACCCTGGTGGTCGCGCCGGTCGGCCTCGCGGGCGGCGCCCTCGATTCCTGCGAGTCCCACACGCTGCGGTTCGTGATCTCGATGCCGACCGAGGCCCTGTTCGCCTTGGTGGCGTGCTCGAGTCTCTGCACCAGGTCGTTGTGCTGGTAGACGACGCCGTCGGGTCCGACGGTGAAGTGCACGCTGAGGCCGTAGTCGACCGGCTGGCCGGCTTCGTCTCTGGCCGGTTCGAAGCCCGCGCCGACGCGCGCCCAGCCGGTCGTCTCGTGCACCACCACGGCGATCGGCAGCGCCCGCAGCGCATACGTGATCGGGCCGCTCGTGATGTCGACCCGCCCGCCGACCCGTCTGCCCCTCCACATCGACCCGTAGTGGTCGAGCCCCGCCCTCGCCCAGTTGACGACGGCCAGGCCGGCCGGCGGCGCGTACTCGACGCCGAAGCCGACGAGCCGGTCCTCGCGCGACGGGGTGAAGGCGGCCACCGCTTCCGGTCTCAGTTCGGCGCGGCGCCTCTTCTCGTCGTCCTGCAGGCTCGCGGTCAGCTCGGCCGAGCTGCCGGACGGCACCTCGTAGCCCGTCTGCACGTAGCCGTCGACCGCCTGCTGGTAGGCCCTCGCGGCCGCTTCGTCGGAGATCAGGCCTCTGCCGACTCCGCTCTTGAGCGTGTTGCCGAACTGCTGCAGCTCGCTCGGCGTGCTCGGCCGCGCGGCGCCCGCGCCCGTGCCGCCGCCCGCGCTCGTAGTGCCACCCGTGCCCGGCGTGCCGCCGCCCGAGAGGTCGCTGCCGTATCTGCTTTGGATCGCCCTCGCCCGGTTCGCCGCGTCGGCGATGCTGATCGAGTTGTCGGAGAGTCTCTTGAGCAGGTCGGCGACCTCGGCGCGGCCGGACATGTCGCGGAAGATGTTCGGCGTGCCGAGCAGCGTGAGCGCCGCCGCGAGCCCGGTCGGATCGGGCGCGGCGGTCGGGTTGACGATGTTCAGCAGCGACGCCGGCAGCGGCGTCGGCCTCGTGTCGGTCGCCTGCGGCGCCGGCGTGACCGGCGTGGCGGCCGCGATCTCCGGCGCCTGCACCGGCGGCGGGTGCTCCTCCCATCTCCAGAAGCGCGTGTCGTCGATCTCCTCGGCGACGTTGCAGTGGCCGAGCTTGCCCTCCGCGAAGACGCCGCGGGCGGGGAACGTGACGAGCTTCTCGCTGTGCGCGTCCGGCGGCCCGTCGGGGTCGCGGAGCTCGTCGAGCTCGGCGACCAGCGGATAGGCGACGAGGTCGCCGAACGTCTCGAGCGGGTAGGGCTCGACGTGGTCGAGCACGCTGCTGGAGGCGTCCCACGGCTGCCTCGCGAACGCGCGCGCGATGTCGTCGGGATCCCGCGCGAGCGCGATCGCGCGCCAGTAGTGGGCGGACTCGGCGGCCAGGTGGTCGCGCAGCCGCGCGATCAGCCGCGCCTGCTCGGCGCTCAGCGTCTGCTCGGGCGTCGGGATCGGCGGGGGCGCCGCCGGGTCGGGGTCGGGCCGCTTGATGAACGTGATCGAGAACGGCGAGGGCTCTTCGTTGCGGAAGAACAGGTCGACTTCGGTGTCGAAGGGGATCAGCGGGATCTGCAGCTTCTCGCTGAAGCCGGTGAGGCCGATTCTGTCCACCCGCCATTCGTTTCTGCCCCACTTCTCCAGTTCGAAGCCGGCGACGTCGCGCCAGCGGACGGGCACATCGGGCTTGACGTAGATGCCCGCCCAGCTGGTGTCGTCGAACAGGTCGCCGCTGTTGAGGTCGTGCGGGTCGTCGTAGTGCGGGCCGTTGTAGAGGTATCTCAGCGCCACGGCGGAGCCGTCGACCAGGCGCACGAACCCGACGATCTTGGCGGTGCTCTTGTCGCCCAGCCCGTCAGCGGTCTTGATCAGCAGCTCGAACAAGGTGAACTGGAGGTCGCCCTGGGCGAACGGCCGCGGCACCGGGCCCGGCGCGACGCCGCGCCGGGCGTAGTCGCCGCGGACCGTCAGCAGTTGCTCGAGCGCGTCGAAGGCCGGCGCGAGCGAGACGTCGAGCAGCGCGCCCTCGAGCGTCCGGCGGTAGCGCACGATGCCGGCGTCGTCGAGGACGACCGGCGGGGCGGGCAGCAGCGCGACCGGCCGCCGGCGGATCCAGTCGGTCACGACGCGGAAGTGCCGCAGCAGCTCGTAGTAGAGGATCGTGAGCGTGTGCGCGTGGTTGTAGTTCGTGAAGGTGCGCGTCTGGATCGCCTCGTGCTCGGCCTGATGGGCCTGCACTACCACGGTGCTGGTGAGCGCTCGCAGCGAGGAGCTGTGCTGCGAGAAGCCGTCGCTGAGGCGCTGCACGTTCTCGCCGGCGAGCGCGCGGCTGCCGCTGCTTGTGGAATAGCTGCCGCCGAGCGCCATCGAGCTGCCGGCCGCGAGCCCGAGCGCGCCGGTGGAGCCGGACGCGCCCGCCGAGCCGGCGACGCCGCCCATCAGCGTGCCGCCGCGCTGCCACTCCTCGAGCGTCGCCCTGACCGCTTCGTCGATCACGCGGTCGCGGTGCGTCTCGTGCATGAGCGCCTCGCTGAGGAGCGTCTCCTCCCTCTGCTCGGCCGAGCTCTCCCACGTCCAGTCGACGAGCGCCAGCTTGACCGACTCGCCCGGTGCGAGCGGGAGGCTGTAGGTGATCTCGCCGAGCGAGTGCCCGAGCGCGTGCCAGCTGACGCGGTACTGGTCGAGGAAGCCGGCGCGCGCGCCGGCCGGCAACCTGAGGCGGGGCAGCGCGTCGGTCAGCCGCACGACTTGATTGAGCGTGTACTCGTGCAGCGAGAGCTGCGAGGGCGCGAGCGTCTCGCAGCCGTCGGCGCCGAGCAGCAGGTCGGGCTGAGCGGTGAACGAGCCGGGGGAGAGGCGCCAGTCGATCAGATCGGGGTTCTGCATCGACGGCAGGCTCAGCACGCGCAGGTCTGGCTCGAAGCTGGGCCGCTCGATCTCGAACTTCGCGTAGATGGCGTCGCGAGTGAGGCGCCCCTGCGCGAGCGCGTCGAGCCGCTCGCCCTCGCTGCCCATCGGGTAGACGTCGATCGCGAACTGCAGCCCGGGGCCGCCGTATGTCGTCGGCTCGGCCAGCATGCGCCTGACGGGGGCGAGGTCGAACGAGGCGTAGCCGACGTGGTCGGTCGCGATGAAGCCGAGCGGGATCGACCCGCGCCGGACCCTTCTCGGCGGCGGGATCTCCGCGATGCCGACTTGCGCGAGGGCTGCTTCGACGACGCGCTCGGCGGCTTCCTGCAGAGCGAGCGGTTCGAGCGAGCGCACGTCCGGCTGGTCGCTCAGGTCGCCGCGGATCGCCGTCGTCAGGGCCGCGCGCTGTCGCGGTTCGAGCGCCTCGAAGCCGCCTTCCCCGAGGGCGCGGGCGATCGCGCCGCGCAGCGCCGGCCCGAGGCGCTCGTCGCGCAGGTAGTCGTCCGGCTCGTCGAAGGCCTCCTCCGGCACGGGCCGCACGCCCGCCTCGGCCAGCAGCGACAGCTCGGCGTACACCGGCATGCGGGCGATCGGGGCGCGCGTGTGCGCGTCGAGGAAGAGGACGGCGAGCCGTTCCCACAGCAGCTGCCAGACACGCATCGAGACCCCCCCCGTGGTCGCGCTCCCGTTCCCCCTGATCCCCTGCGGGAGCGAGGGCCGATGCTATCCGGGCACAGCGCGCCGGCGCAAGGCGCGTCGTGCCGCTGCCCTCAGACGGGGTCGACGAGCAGCCGACCTGCTCAGGGGCTGATCAGTTCCGCGCCGGGGATATATGTCGCGACGCGACGCGGATCGCGAGTCAGCAGTGGCCGGCCGGTGACTGCGGCGTGCGCGCCGATGAGGAAGTCCGGGAGCATGGCCTGGCGCGAGCCGCCGGCTCGTCGGTAGGCGGCATGGGCGTGTCCGGCCAGGAAGGAGGCTTCGGCTGAGATCGCTTCCAGCACGGCCATCGACGGCAGCGCGTCTCGCAGTGCCTCGATGCGGGAGAAGCGCGGCGCGATCTCGGCGAGCACGACGGCGTTGAGGATCAAGGCCCCTCGTTGCGCGGCGGCGACGAGCTGCTGTTCGGACCACGGCAGCCACGTGGGGTCCTCGGTGAAGACGTCGAGTAGGATGCTGCTGTCGACGACGGCTGAGCACGAGCTGCTCGGCAATCTCCCGCTCACTCAACCCGTCCGCGACGAGTGCAAGCACCTCGCGCTCGCGTCGCGACAGCAGGGCCGCCGCGGGTTCGCCCTCGGCCGTCTCCGTCGTGGCATCCGGCGCGAGGAACGAGCGCAACGCGCGCGCCACGGACTGCGCATCCCCGGCCCACGGGAGATGCGCGCTGCCCTCGAGCGGGATCAGCGTCGCGCCCGGGATCGCCGCCGCCAACGCTCGACCCTGCGCGTACGGAACCGCGCCCAGCAACTCGACGTCGGCCTCCAGCGTGCGTTCCTGCGGCGGCCCGTCCCGGTCGGACATGCCGACCGCAGGAACCGGATCTCCATCTCGCGCGTCACGAACCCGACGCTACAACACGCTCGCCACCCGGCCTGCCGCTGTCGTCGCTCATCTATTCCGCAGGATTCAGCGCGATCAGCTGCGCGGCCCAGCCGCCGCCCGCGCTTCCCGCTCTGGCGGACTGGCTGCCCGACGAGCCCGCTTCGGCTTGAAGGATCGACGCGGACTCAGCAGTCGCCTTGTATCTGCCAGCCGAAGCCACGTCCCAGCGCTCGCTGAATCCGCTGGGCGGAGACGCGCTCGTCTGGTCCATGATGCCCGCGATGAAGAGGACAGGCGTGTCGGGCTCTTCCGTCGTCACCGCCGTCGCGGTGACGGTCGTCCCGGAGCCGGAGTTGCCGCTGCTCGCGGCCACGGGCGCGCCCGTGTCGATGCCGCTCCAGGCCGCGATCCCGCCCGCTTTGCCGTTCGCGTCGGTCGACGTGAAGGCATAGCTCGAGGGCTCGCTTTCGGTCGCCGCCTTGGAGAAGGTGGTCATGTGGTCGCTCGGTCCGCGGAACGTGTCGCGGATCTGCGTCCAGCCGGCCGGAGCCGAGATCGTCGCTCCGCCGCGGTTGACGACCTCCGCGACGAGCACGTCGCCGGCTGTGGCTTCGGTGGGCCTGGCGATCGTGAGCGTCGTCGAGGCATCGACGCTGGCGGAGGCGGCGCCGTGGAATTCGGGAGTCGTCGAGACGAGCTCGTAGGCACCGAGATCCGCTGGCGTGCCGCGCGCGACGCCGTCGAGGTCGTCTTCGACGGTGGGAGTGGTCCCCTGTCCGGTCGCCGGGCTGCCCGCTTGGAGGTGGAAGTCGGATTCGGAGACAAACAGCGGATCGGCGACCGTTTCTTCGCTGAATTCCATCCCTGTTCCTGTGGTCTCCACTTCCTGGCCCCAGAGCAGGTTGTGTGTCGCCGCGTTGCCTCTGCCGGTGAGGTTGTAGCCGCGGATCCCATATTCAGTGTTGTTCGCGACGATGTTGTTGACGACGAGGTCTTCGGACGATTCGTTTGACACGATCACGCCGCCGCGGCCGTTGCCGACGATCGTGTTGTGGTTCACGGTGACGCCGCTGGCTTCGGGGTAGAGCTGCACGCCCCAGGCGAAGTTGTCGGCGATCAGGTTGTTCTCGATGACGCCGCTTCCGGAGCTGACGTAGATGCCGTGGTCGAGGTTGTACGTGACCCCGTTGTCGTGGATGTAGTCATGGTCGATCGCGAAGCCTTCGGCTCTCGAGACGAACACGCCGGCGTGCCAGGCGGATTCGCGAACCTCGCTGTGGTCGAGTTGGACGCCGGGCGCGTTGATCCACACCGGCACCTCCTCGCCGATGCCGGGGATGGATCCGGTCGGGCCGTCGAACAGCAGGCCGGAGACGCGGTTGTACGAGCCGGTGACGCGCAGCTGCCGAGCACCGTCGGCTGTGCATCTGCTGCCTCGGCCGCCGCGCGCGCATCACCGCGCGGCTTGCACGCTGGCACGAGTGAGCCGCTCCCGCGCGGCGCAAGCCGCGGCGATGACGATCGGCGTGGCAGCACGGCCGAGCTGGGCGACGACGCTCGGCGCGACCTCGGCCGCGAGGCTGCCCGGCTTGGCGGAGGCGGCGTAGTACCCGGCGACGCCACACACGATCATCGTATGGACGTGGTTGTGGCGCAGCGGCTCAACGGCAGTCAGCGAAAGCCGGGTCGCGTGGATCAATCCGATGCGCGCCGTGCCAGGGTCGGAGTAGTGCGAGACGAACGAGAACTCGCCGCTCACCTGGTCGCGCTCGTAGTCGGCGATGCTGTCGAGCATGGTCGACATCACGCAGACATGGGGCCAGTACGACGCCGCGAGCGCAGCCGCATCGCGACCGGTTGTCGATGGCTCGGCGGCCGCGGCCAGCAGTGCGAGAATCGCGATGCTGGAGTTGCCGCCGGCGGCAATTTCCCACCAGGAGTAGCCGGCCGGTATGTCCTGTGACGCCGCCCAGCGGCGAAGCTCGGCGAGCTTCCTGCTCCGCGTGGCGGTGTGCGTGTACGCGAGCGCCTGCGCGCAGCGCGTCGCCGCTGCTGCGGCCTCCTGCGCGACGACCGCTGCCGACGGAAGCCGGCGGAAGCGGCCGCGGCAGGTGGTCACGAGCGCGACGAGATAGCCGCCGTCGTCGACAGGTGGGCTCAGATCGACGGGTGACGCGGCCGGGCGGACGGCTGAGACGAGCGCCGTCCCCAGGCTCAGTCCGCGTCGGAGATCGTCGGCGCAGACGCGCTCGCCGAGCGTGTCTACGTAGTCCACGAGGAGCTGATAGGCAACGAGCAGCTCGACCGTCGTCCGGCGCTGCCGGCGCGGGGCGGTGGCCGCCAGGGCGGCGACAGCCTCGGCGTTCCGGCTGTCGACGAGGATGGCGTGCGTCGCGTGGCTGCGCAGCGCCGGATCGGGGATCGCAGCAGCGGCAGCGGCCCATCTGCGGATCTCACGGCGGGCGCGCGGGACGATGGACGCTCGGTAATCGCTGAGTGTCGCGAAAGTCTTGAGCGTGGCGATCATCGCGCGATGATCGCCCAGCGCTCCGTTTCGCCCCGGGAACTCGGTGGGTCAGCGCCGTTCGATCGCGAGCCGTCCGCGCGGCTGTGCGGCGAACCACCCCGGCACTGCTGTCACGAGCAGTGCGACGCCAGCGAGCAGCGCACAGACCGGCAGCACCGCTCCGGGCGACCACGACCACGGGGCGGGGAACGAGGTCGTGCGCTCCAGCCATCGGCCGCCGAGGAGGTGTCCGTATGTCCCCGCGACCGCCCCCGCGAGGCAGCCGGCGAGCAGGATCATCGCCGTCTCCGTCAGCAGCGCCCGCCACAGCGCCGCGCGGCTCCAGCCCTCGATCGCGTAGGCGGCGAGCTGAGGCCGGCGGTCACCGATCGTGGCGATCATCGCGACGGCGATCGCCATCGCGGCCGCGACCAGCAGCAGCGTCGAGATCTGCCGCAGGCGGGCGAGACCGTCGCGCACGATCCCCGCCGCGTCTGCCACTGCCTGCGGCGTCGTCTTGACCTCAAGACCGGTCGATGGGCCGAGCGCGCTGCGGATCTCGGCGGCGACACGCGCGGGGGAGACGCCTGGCCTGACATCGACCTCCAGGGCGGTCGGTGCGTCGCTCGCCCAGTCGCGGCGATAGTCGGCGGCGCTCATCGCGATGGCGCCTGGTCCCCATCCGAGGTTCGTCGTGATGGCGGCGACGCGGTAGGCGTGCGGGCCCGTGGGGGTGGGCAGCGTGATCGTCCCGCCTGGCGAGACTCGTCGCTCTTGCGCGATCCGATCGGAGACGGTCACCCAGCCGCCGGTGCGCAGGCGTGCGTTGGCGGTGGCGAAGTTGCCGTCCCGCACCTGCGAGGGCGGGACCATCATCGAGTCTTCGACGGGATGGGCGACGACCCAGCTGCGCCGGTCGCCGATGTCGAGCAGTCCGCCGGTGAATCGGCGGACAGAAGCGACGCCCGGGATCTTCTCGACTCCCGGCGGTGGCCGGAATGGCTCAAGGCCGAGCGCGTCGCCCTGCTGGCTGATCCAGATGTCGGCGGTCCCGTAGTACTCCGTCTGATCCAGCCCGTGCAGCAGGTCGTCGCGAGCCCCGCCGATCGCAAGCGCCCCGGTGACGGCGACGGCGCACGTCGCGGCGAGCGCGAGCGACCGGACTGGCGCGGCACGCAACGCACCGACCGGGATCACGAGCGGTGGCGCCCGGTCCATCCGCTCGAGCTGGTCAGCCACTGCGAGGATGCCCGCGACGATCACCGGCATCGCCAGCAGCGTCGCCACGATCAGTGCGCCGACCGCCAGGAGCGTGGTCGCAGGCCACAGCGCCACCATCGCGGAGGCCGCCAGAACGAGTGCCACGGCGGCGAGTGCGAGGCGCCACCGGATCACGGTCGAGATGCTCTGCCCAGGGTGGCTGGCAGTTCCGAAGATCGCATTGAGCGCGTGCCCGGCTTGGAGATCCGCCAACGGCGTGGCAGCGGCGACACAGGTGCAGAACGTGCCGCCGAAGATCGCCGCGACGACCATCCACACCTGCACGTCGACGCCCGAGCCCAGGGGGAATGCAAACGCGAGGTATCCGGGCGGCGCCTGCGCGGAGCTCCGCGCGATCACGTAACCGGCGATCACGCCGATGCCCGACGCGACCAGACCGAGCAGCAGCGCCTGTGAGAGCAGCACCTGTGCCGCCTGACGTGCCGCGAAGCCGGCGACGATCCGCATGCGCGCCAGTTCGCGACGGCGCTCGGGAACGGTGAGCAGCATGGCCATGGCCGTCAGCAGCAGGCCGACGATTGCGGCGATGGCCGCAAACAGCGTGGTGGATTGGTCGTTGGGCGCCGTGGCGACGGCGAGCGCACGCAGCTCGTCGTCGACCGTGCTTGCCTGCAACCCGTTGACGCGTGCGATCCGTTCGAGTGACTGTCGCGCGCGATCGTCTTCTCCAGGCCTTGCGACCACGAGAATTCGTGTCGCACGGCCTGGCAGCCCGCTCAGCCGCTGCGCCCGTTCCAGCGATGTCGACGAGATAAGCGTGTCTGCGAGTGCGCCGATCTCGCTGTCCCCGAGCACGCCGATGACGGGCGTCGGCCAGGCGCGCCCTCGCACGGCGATCGTGACGGATCTCGCGGGCGCGCTTCCGACACGAATGCCGAGCGCCGCTCCGGCGCTGGCGGACAGGTAGATGCCGGGCAGGCGGAACAGCCCGAACATCGCTGGCCGG
>Ga0070669_100002999_pt1 | contig 12164 bp, 9 predicted proteins | sample KBSS53metaG_FD_64680 | JGI IMG/M metagenome (GOLD analysis project Ga0070669, IMG submission 64680) | Switchgrass rhizosphere microbial communities from Kellogg Biological Station, Michigan, USA - KBS S5-3 metaG | ecosystem: Host-associated > Plants > Roots > Rhizosphere > Soil ... | reverse complement strand
ACTTGCACGTACGTTCACCACGCAGGAGACCTGGCGGCGGGCGGAATACGCCCCCGTAATCGGACAGGACAGGATTAGCAGCGCGCCGGTTCGTAGGCGAGGTTCGTGGTGAGCCACCGCTCGACCTGCTCGATCGACTCACCTTTGCGCTTCGCGTAGCTCGCGATCTGATCCTCACCCAGCCGGCCCACGCTGAAGTAGCGCGCCTGCGGATGCGCGAAGTACAGCCCGCTGACGCTGGCGGCCGGCGTCATCGCGGCGTGCTCGGTCAGATCGAGGCCCGCGTCGGCGGCGCCGAGAAGTTCGAAGAGCTTGAACTTCTCGCTGTGATCCGGGCAGGCCGGATAGCCGAAGGCCGGACGGATGCCGGGGTGGCTCTCAATGTGCAGTTCCTCGGGCGCGCGCGCCTGGTCGACGCCCCACTCAATTCGTGCGCGCTCGTGCAGGTACGCGGCAAACGCCTCGGCGAGCCGATCGGCCAGCGCCTTGACGATGATGCTGCTGTAATCGTCCTGCTCGCGCTCGAACCGCTGCGCCAGCGCGTCGGCTCCCAACCCCGCCGTCACCGCAAACGCGCCCAGCCAGTCGCGGTGCGGGGCAATGAAGTCCGCGAGCGACAGGTTCGGCTTCCCATCGGCAATCGCCTCCTGCTGGCGCAGCAGGTTGAATCGCGTCAGTTCGCCGTGATGCTCGCGGTCGCGGTAGACGACGATGTCGTCCGCCTCGCTGGCGGCTGGCCAGAACCCGTACACGCCACGAGCCGTCAGCAGCCGCTCGGTGACGATGCGATCGAGCAGCGCGCGGGCGTTGTCATAGAGGTCGCGCGCCGCTTTGCCGTACTGCGGGTGGTCGAGAATGGCCGGAAACCGCCCCTTCAGCTCCCACGCGGCGAAGAAGAACGTCCAGTCGATATAGGGGACCAGGGTCTCGAGCGGCACGTCGATAACGCGACGGCCGACAAACGGCGGCTCGGGCATCGTCTCGCGCCCCCAGTCGATGGACAGGCGATTCGCGAGGGCGTCCGCGTACGGCAGCAGGGGCCGTTCGCGCCGCGCGCTGTGCTGCTCCCGCAGCTTCGCCTGGAGCGCGCGGTTCTCCTGCGCGAACGCCGACCGCCGCTCGTCGCTCAACAGGCTCGACACGACATCCACGACCCGCGAGGCGTCCAGGACGTGCACCGTCACCTGCCCGAATTCGGGCGCAATCTTGACCGCGGTGTGCTGCCGGCTGGTCGTGGCGCCGCCGATGAGGAGCGGCTGCCGCATCCCGCGGCGCTCCATCTCTTTCGCCACGAACACCATCTCGTCGAGCGACGGCGTGATGAGGCCGCTCAGCCCCACGAGGTCAGCCTTCTGGTCGATGGCGGTCTGCAGGATCTTGTCGGCCGGCGCCATCACCCCGAGGTCGATGACGTCGTAGCTGTTGCAGCCGAGGACGACGCCGACGATGTTCTTGCCGATGTCGTGCACGTCGCCCTTGACCGTCGCGATGACGATTCGCCCTTTTGACGACGCTTCGGCCGCGCCGCCGGCTGCCATCCTTGCCTCCCGCTCGGCCTGCATGAAGGGCTCGAGGTAGGCCACGGCCCGCTTCATCGCGCGGGCGCTCTTGACCACCTGCGGCAGGAACATCTTGCCGGCGCCGAAGAGATCGCCGACGACCTTCATCCCGTCCATCAGCGGGCCTTCGATGATGTCGAGGGGCCGCGGGTATTTCAGCCGCGCTTCTTCGACGTCCTGCTCGATGAAGTCGAGCACGCCGTGGACCAGCGCATGGGACAGCCGCGCCTCGACGGTCGCGTCCCGCCACCGCACGTCCTGCTCGCGCTTGGTGCCGGCGCCTTTCACCGTCGCGGCGAACTCGACCATCCGCTCGGTCGCGTCGGGCCGGCGATTGAAGATGATGTCTTCGACGTGCTCCAGCAGATCCTTGGGGATGTCTTCGTAGACGACCAGCTGACCGGCGTTGACGATGCCCATGTCGAGGCCGGCCTTCATGGCGTGATACAGAAACGCCGAATGAATCGCCTCGCGGACGACATCGTTGCCGCGGAACGAGAACGACAGGTTGCTGACGCCGCCGCTGACCTTCACACCCGGACACGTCGCCTTGATGATGCGGGTCGCCTCGATGAAATTGATCGCGTAGGCGTTGTGCTCCTCGAGCCCGGTGGCAATGGCGAGAATGTTGGGATCGAAGATGATGTCGGTGGGATCGAACCCGGCCCGCTCCGTCAGCAGCGCGTAGGCGCGCTGGCAGATCGACACCTTCCGCTCGATGGTGTCGGCCTGGCCCTGCTCGTCGAACGCCATCACCACCACGCCGGCGCCGTAGCGCCGCACCAGCGCCGCCTTCTTCAGAAAATCGTCTTCGCCTTCCTTCAGGCTGATCGAGTTGGCCACCGGCTTGCCCTGCACGCATTTCAGGCCGGCGAGAATCACGGACCACTTCGAACTGTCGATCATCACCGGGACGCGCGCGATTTCCGGCTCGGTCGCCACGTAGTTGAGGAATGTCGTCATCGCCTGCTCGGAATCGAGCATGCCCTCGTCCATGTTGACGTCGATGAGGTTCGCGCCGCCGCGCACCTGTTCGAGCGCCACATGCGTGGCCGCGGCGAAATCGCCGGCGCGAATCAAACGCGCGAAGCGCGCCGACCCGGTCACGTTGGTGCGCTCTCCGATCATCTGAAAGTTCGACTCCGGGCGGATGGTGAGCGCTTCGAGGCCTGCAAACTGGGTGAAGTGAGCTGAATCTTGTACGTCTTTACCTCGGTGCCCTTCGTGTCCTTTCTGTTGAGTCGGCCGTGGGGGAAGCCCGTCGACCGCCTTTGCAATCTCCGCGATGTGCTCCGGCGTCGTCCCGCAGCAGCCGCCGACGATGTTCACGAAACCGCTGGTGGCGAACTCGTGGAGGTAGCCCGCCGTGTCCTTCGGCAGTTCGTCGTACTGACCGAACGCGTTCGGCAGACCGGCGTTCGGGTAACAGGTGATGTAGCAGTCGGCGATGCGTGACAGCTCCGCGAGGTACGGCCGCATATCGCGCGCGCCGAGCGCGCAGTTGGTGCCGACGCTGAACGGCCGGGCGTGCCGGATCGACGCCCAGAACGCGTCAATCGTCTGGCCCGACAGCGTCCGGCCGCTCAAATCGGTCACGGTGACCGAGATCATGAGCGGCAGCCGTTCGTCGTCGGGCGTCCGACGTTCGTCGTAGACCTCTTCGATGGCGACGATGGCGGCCTTCGCGTTCAGCGTGTCGAAAATCGTCTCGAGCAGGAGCACGTCGCACCCGCCATCGATCAACCCGCGGACCTGATCCTTGTAGGCGTCTTTCAGCGCGTCGAACGTAATGGCGCGGAACGACGGATCGTTGACCTGCGGCGAAATCGACAGCGTCCGGTTGGTCGGCCCGATCGATCCGGCGGCGAACCGCGGCCGATCCGGCGTGCGCGCGGTCCAGGCCTCGCACGCCTGCTTCGCGAGCTTCGCGCCCTCGAGGTTCAGCTCGTAGGCGAGCGATTCGAGCCCGTAGTCGGCCTGCGAGACCGCGGTGCCGTTGAAGGTGTTGGTCTCGACGACGTCCGCGCCGGCCTCGAGGTACTGGTGGTGGATCTCCAGGATCACGTCGGGCCGCGTGAGGACCAGCAGATCGTTGTCGCCGCGCAGATCGTGCGTATGGTCCGCGAAGCGCTGGCCGCGGAAGTCGGCTTCGGTCAGCCGATGCCGCTGGATCATCGTCCCCATCGCGCCGTCGAGGACGAGGATTCGCTGACTGAGCAGCGACGTCAGCGTCTTGCGCACATCCCGATTCATCGGCATACCCTTTGGCCACGAAAGCGCGAAAGCACGAAACTAGTTTGGTTTTTCGTGTTTTCGTGTTTTCGTGGCGGTTGGCGTTGTCGTCTTGGTGCCGCTCGCGATCAGCACGGTGAACGGGTCCCCGGCCTTGCGCGCACCGACGCCGACCCGGACGTCCGCGAGTCCGGACGCCGTCAACATCTTCTTCAGCTCGTCGTCGTCGAATCCGAGGCGGCGGTCACCGAGCTTGGCGCGGACCCACTCTTCCTGGTGCGTCCGCAGGTCGAGCAACAGCACCCGTCCGCCGGGCGCGGTAATCCGCGCCGCCTCGGCGACGGCGCGCGCCGGCTGCTGCGCGTGATGCAGCGCCTGAGAGAGCATCGCGACGTCGACGGACGCGTCGCGCATCGGCAGCTTCTCCAGCTCGCCCTTCTTCCAAATCACGTTCGTCACGCGACGGCGCCGCGCCAGCGCGCGCGCCCGCGCCAGCACGACATCCGATCGATCCACCGCAATGACCTTCGACGCCCAGCGCGCGGCTTCGACGGTGAGGTAACCCTCGCCGCAACCGAGGTCGGCGACCGACAGCCGGGGCAGCAGCAGACCCAGCGCCCGCGACCAGGCCGCCCAGCTCCGGCCGGGCACCAGCTGGCGCGCGTCGCGCGTATCCGGACCGGCGTGCGCGTCGAAGTTCTCCTTCCGCAGCCGCAGCACCTCCTGCAACCGCGCCTCGTCCGCCCGCACGGCGCCATCGGCGGCCGATTCCTCGAACTGCTGCTGCAGCACCCCCGCCAGCGACCCCTCGCGAAGTCCGGCCGCCAGACGGTAATAGCTGAAGCCGCCGTCCCGCTCCTCGACCACCAGGCCGGCGTCCTTCAGCAGACCGAGGTGCCGCGACACGCCGGACTGCGCCAGCCCGAGGACGCCGGTCAGCTCGGTGACGTTCAGCCGCTCCTTCGCCAGCACGCGCAGCAGGCGCAGCCGCGCTTCGTCGCCGAGCAGGCGGTACAGCAGGGCGGCGGACTTCACATCTATAAATCTACATTTACTGATTTAACTCGTCAAGCGAGCGCGGCCAGTCGTCCTTGAGCAGCCGCGACAGCGAGCGGTCAGCCAGCAGGCGGCCGCCAGTCTGGCACCTCGCGCAGTAGTTGCACTCGTTGTCGGCATAGACGATGTGCTGGACCGGCGCGCCGCAGACGGGACAGGGCTGCTTGAAGCGGCCGTGCACCGCCATCTCGGGGCGGAACGCGGTCACCTTCTCGGGAAATCCGTCCTTCACCTCGACGCGCAGGTGATCGATCCACCGGCGCAGCGTCGCCTGCGTCGCGTCGTACAGGCGATTGAACTCCTCGTCCGACAGCGCGCGCGTCAGCTTCAACGGCGAGAGACGGGCCGCGTGCAGGATCTCGTCGGAATAGGCGTTGCCGATGCCGCTGAAGAGATGCGGATCGGTGAGCGACCGTTTCAGCGTGTGGTTCTCGCGCGTCAGCGCGTCGTGAAACTGCTCGAGCGTGGCGTCGAGCGGCTCGAGGCCGCCGGGATCGAGCGCCCGCAGCGCCGGCTCGCCGCGCACGAGTTGAATCGACGCACGCTTCTTCGAGCTCGCCTCCGTGAAGAACAGCGTGCCGTTGGCGAACTGAAACGTGGCAAGGATCAACTTGGGCCCGATGCCCGGCTTCTGTCCCGGCACGCGCCAGCGCAGACGGCCGGCGATCATCAGGTGGATGACGAGGAAGAGGTCATCCCCGAATTCCAGGACGATCCGCTTACCGATGCGCCGCACGCCGGTGATGGTGCGACCGTTGATCGAATCGACGGGAGGGTCGACGGAGCGAAGAACGAACGGACTGAGGAGAGTCAGACGTTCGAGCCGTTGACCGACGACATGACGCTGCAGTGCCTCGAGGTACACCACAACATCGGGCAGCTCCGGCAGGCTAGTCCTTTTTCAGCCAGTCGACGATCTGCTCGCGCGTCCAGTGGTGATCGTCATTCAGGTGAAGGATGATCGAGTTGAGCGGCAGCCGTTTGTTGCAGCCCTCGGGACAGCGGCGGCGGACGTTCTCCAGGCAGTCGAACAGACGATCCATCCGCGGCCGGATGGCGTGGGCTTCGTGCGGGTCGCGGGGCAGCGCGTAGGCGCCTTCGTAGGCCGCGCCGAGCGCGCACGATCCGCCCGTGTCGGAGAAATACTCGCCAAACGCCTGCGTCGGCCGGCGCCGGGCACCTTCGGCGATCGCGTCGGCGAGTTCGATCTGATCTTCGCGCGGAACTTGATGCATCGTCTTCTAGCCCCGAGCCCGTACCCCGGACGGCCCGTCCTTAAGCGCATTCTACGCTTCTAGATGCCGCAGCGCATCTGTTCGGAAGCGAACGGTGGCCGACGAACGTCCTCTGGCGTAAGTCGTGCAAACACAGTAGCCTTGAAGGCAGGACGGCTGCCCGCTAGCCCGCAGCGTCTTAAGCCATATATGCGCCTGTCCGCTCTACTGTTTACGGTGTTTCTCGCGGCAGCACCGGCCGAGGCGCAGACACCCAAGCCGTCCTCACCGCCGGACGCACCGTCACCAACTGCGTCCTCGGAAGAGAACGAGCTGAACCTTCCCGTATCGCTCGACAAAATCAAGGGAGCGCTCGAACAGACCCCGGCCATCTCGTTTCGAACGCTCGACGAGCGGCCGACGTTTCGCGTGATGATTCGCGAACGCCAGAAGCTCGACGAGCTCCTGGCGTCGCTGAAATACAAGCCTTCGCCGGCGCCTGCCGGCGGTTTGTATGGTTACGAGATGCAGCGGCAGGTATTCCCGGCGGTCGACAACCCGCTGCGCCAGCCGTATGCCGCCTTCAATCAGCCGGAGCTGCTGACAATCCTCATCGAGAATCTGGTTGGCCGCTATCTCGCCGGCAAGGCGATCAACGCCATTACGACCGCCGAGCGCGCGCACGCCGAGGCGGCCGCGCGCGCTGAGGTCCGCCAGGCAGTCAGCGACTACTGCGGCGCCCAGCCGAACAGCGGAGCGGGCATCCTCATCTGCGACACGCAGAGCAGCCGATAGCCGATGCACTTCGCGCTGCTGGTGCTTGCGCTCGCCGCGGTCGACCAGCCGACGACGCCGACACCGAATCCGCCGGATCAGCAGGTCGAGCGCGTCCGCGCGGCGCTCGAAAAGCCGCCGTCGAAGCTCACCGTTCCCGAGGTTCGCGCGGATTTCAGCGTCCACATCGAGGTGCGCCGGCCGCTACAGGACATCTTCGACAAGCCGGTCTGGCAGCTGCCGCCGCTCGGGTGGCAGCCGCCAGCGGTCGGTTACACCGCCTTCGGCGGCATGCCCATGGTCAATATCGATCTGATGGCAGTCGGCGGCGCGATCGCGCGCGCCGTGAACGACGCGCGGCGCGCGCACGCGGCGCGCAACGCCTCCGAGGAAGTGCGGCAGGCGATTGCTGAATATTGCGCGGTCCAGCCGAACGCCGCGACGATTTCGATCTGTTCTGGCAGCGGCCGATGAGGTCGGCAGCGCAGGCCTGTAAATTGCACCAGGCCCCGCCATGCTTTGCCGTTTTTCAGCTCTGCTGCTGGCGTTGTCGATCTTCGCACCCGCGCCGGCTTCGGCGCAGTACTTCGGCCGCAACAAAGTTCAGTACAAGAAGCTGAATTTCCAGGTCCTCAAGACCGAGCATTTCGACATCTACTTCTACCCCGAGGAGCGTGAAGGCATCGACGTCGCCGCGCGGATGGCGGAGCGGTGGCACGCGCGGCTCGAACGGGTGCTCGGTCACCAGCTTCGCGGCCGGCAGCCGCTGGTCCTGTATGCCTCCCATCCGGACTTCGAGCAGACCAATGCCATAGCCGGCGAGCTCGGCGAAGGCACCGGCGGCGTCACCGAGCCGCTCCGCCGCCGCATCGTCCTGCCGCTGGGGGGTCCACTCGCGGACACGGATCACGTCATCGGCCACGAGCTCGTCCACGCCTTCCAGTTCGACATCACGACCACCGCGAATGCGCCGGCCGGACAGAACGGCGCGGAACATTTGCCGCTGTGGTTCATCGAGGGCATGGCGGAGTATCTGTCGCTCGGTCCGATCGATCCGAACACCGCGATGTGGCTGCGCGACGCAGTGCGCGAAAAGGACGGCAAGGACTCGCTGCCGTCGATCAACGACCTCGACGATCCGAAATACTTCCCCTATCGCTGGGGTCAGGCGTTCTGGGCGTACGTCGCCGGACGGTACGGCGACGACGCGATCAGACGAATGCTGGCGATTGGCGCGGCGGCCGGCGGCGACACCAACGTCGCCATCGAAAAAGTGCTGGGCGTGAAGACCAAGCAGCTGTCGGACGAATGGCAGGAGTCAATCCGCCAGACCTACCGGCCGATTCTCGCGTCCACGATGCCCCCCAACGAAATCGGGCGCGTCGTGGTGCGGGCGACGGGACTGGGCGGCGACATCAACGTCGGTCCCGCCATCTCCCCTGATGGCCGCTGGGTGGCGTTTCTCTCGACGCGAAGCATCTTCTCCATCGATCTCTTCGTCGCCGACGCGGCGACCGGCAAGATCCGGCACCGGCTGACCAGCACCGCCAGCGACCCGCACTTCTCCAGCCTGCAATTCATCTACTCCGCCGGCGCGTGGGACGCCGCGAGCGAGCGGATTGCGATTGCGACCGTCACCTCGGGCCGCCCTGCACTCGCCATTTTCGGAGTCGACAAGGGTGACAAGCAGCAGGAGATCGAAATCCCGGAACTCGATGAGATCTTCAACCCGACGTGGGCACCCGACGGCAAGGCGGTCTGCTTCACCGGCATGACGCGCGGCCTCACGGATCTATTCGTCTACGATCTCGGCACGTCGAAGCTGCGCCGTCTGACGAACGACGCCTACGCGGATCTGCAGCCGTCGTGGTCGCCGGACGGCCGACGGATCGCATTTGCCACCGACCGTTTTTCCAGCGACCTCGCGACGCTGGCGATCGGTCAGTATCGGCTCGGGGTCATCGACCTCGAGACCGGCAGCATCGATCCGATCCGTGCGTTCAGCTCCGGCAAGCACATCAGCCCGCAGTGGACCGCTGACGGACGCGGTCTGCTCTTCATCGCGGATCCTGACGGCATCTCGAACCTGTATCGCGTCGGAATCGCGGGCGGCGACCCGACGCAGATCACGCGCGTCGGCACCGGCCTGAGCGGCATCACCAGCTCGAGTCCCGCGCTGTCGGTGTCGTCCCGTACGGGCGCGGCGGCTTTCACCGTTTACGAGAACGGGAAGTACGACATTTACGTTCTCGAGGAGGCAGGAAAAGCAGGACCAGTAGGAAGGCCAGGAGGGACGGCCTTGCCCACCGACTTGCAGACCGCGAAGGTGGCCGGCGCGTTGCCTCCTGTCGATCGGCGGGACAGCGAAGTGCTGGGACTGCTGGCGAACGCGACGCTGGGGTTGCCGCCGTCCGGCAACTACGAGACGGAGAAGTACAAGCCGGCGCTGTCCCTCGAGGCGGTGGCGCAGCCGTCGATCTCGGTCGGCGCCAGCCGTTTCGGCGCGGCGATTGGCGGAGGTGTCGCCTTCCAGTTCGGCGACATGCTCGGCAATCAGCTCCTGCAGACCGCGGTGCAGATCAATTCAGGGCTCAGCAACAACTTCAGCCCGAAGAACACGGCCGCGCAGATCGTCTACCTCAATCAGTCGCGCCGATGGACGTGGGGACTCGTCGGCGGTCAGGTGCCGTATCTCAGCGGCGGATTCCAGCAGGGGATCGCGAACATCGGCGGCGAGCCGGCGGAGGTCGACCAGACGATCATCTTCCGTCAGACGGAACAGAGCGGCGCGGCCGTCGTGGCCTACCCGTTCAGCCGGGCCCAGCGGCTCGAGTTTCAGGGGGGTGTGACGCGGATCTCGTTCGATCAGATCGTGGAGACGAACGCCTTCTCCCTCAACACCGGTCAGCTGCTGGTGAACGATTCCACGGAAACATCGCTGGCGAGTCCGCTCACGCTGGCTACCACATCGGCGGCGCTGGTGTACGACACGTCGAACTTCGGCGCGACGAGCCCGGTGCAGGGCCAGCGCTATCGCCTGGAGGCCTCGCCAACGTTCGGATCGGTGCGGTTCGCCAGCGTGCTGGCCGATTACCGACGGTATTTCATGCCGGTGCCGTTCTACACCCTCGCCGCGCGCGTCATGCACTACGGACGCTACGGCGGCGCGAGCGACGACGCGCGATTGTTCCCGCTGTTCATCGGCTATCCCAATCTGGTGCGCGGCTACGACGTCAACACGTTCGACGCGTCGGACTGCCGCCCGACCAGCACCAGCGACTGTCCGGCGTTCGATCGCCTGGTCGGCAGCCGGCTGCTGGTGGGCAACCTCGAACTGCGGTTCCCGCTGCTGCGGCCCTTCGGTGCGTCACAGCGGATGTACGGGCCGGTTCCGGTCGAGGTCGCCTTCTTTGCGGACGGCGGCGTCGCGTGGAACCGCGACGAGAAGCCGTCGTTTCTCGGCGGCTCGCGACAAGGCGTGGGCAGTGCCGGCATGACGCTGCGCGTCAACCTCTTTGGCTTCGCAGTCGGGAGCTTCGACTTCGCGCGGCCGTTCCAGCGCGCCGGCAAGGGGTGGGTGTTCCAGTTCAATCTGAGCCCAGGGTTCTGACACTCGAACTCACCAATTGCTGAACTGTCGGCCGTGATGGTCCGTCTACTCCGGTATGTCGGGCCTGCTGATTTTTGCCTTCTTCGCCACGCTCCTGGTGTTGCGCCTCACGAGGGCTCCAGGGTCCGCCCTGTCTGGCGGTATCGTGTTGATGGGATTCGGCGTCTGGCTGCTGCTCGACGCGACGAAACATTCGAGGTTCGCCGGCTCGCTGGTCGAACCGCCGCAACTGTTCGTGTTGCTCCTGGGCCTCTGGTGCGTCGTCAAGGGTGCCCTGCGGATGGCGGAGCGATAGTTCGCGACCCTTGACCTCACGCGGCGGCTGATATATCCTTTCATCCGGTTTCACGGATGAATAGCCGGGCCCCCGCAATCCTCGACCACCTCGCCTCTCTGGCCGATACGACCCGCAGCCGGATCCTGCTGCTGCTCGACCGGCACGAGCTGACCGTGTCCGAGCTCTGCGGCATCATGCAGCTGCCCCAGTCGACGGTCAGCCGCCATCTGAAAGCCTTGGCCGATTCCGGGTGGATCAGCGCGCGAGCCGAGGGCACGAGCCACCTGTATACGATGACGAGAGAAGAGCTGGACGGGGCGGCCCGCCGGCTCTGGCTGCTGGTCCGCGAACATGTCGGTCCGAGCGCCGCGGCGACGCAGGATCAGCGCCGTCTTCAGGCGACGCTCACCGAGCGGCGCACGAAGTCGCAGGAGTTTTTCTCGTCGTCGGTCGGGCAATGGGATCGCGTCCGCGACGAGTTGTTCGGCGATCGCTTCCACCTCGCGGCGCTCGCCGCCCTGGCAGACCGCGCGTGGGTCGTCGGCGATCTCGGTTGCGGGACCGGCACGGTGAGCGCCGCCCTGGCGCCGTTCGTCGCGCGCGTGGTGGCGGTCGACGGGTCTGGACCGATGCTCCAGGCGGCGAAGAAGCGCCTGCAACAGTTCGACAACGTCGATCTCCGGCGCGGCGAGCTCGAATCGCTGCCGATCGACGACGGGCGGCTCGATGCGGCGACGTTGATGCTCGTGCTGCATCACGTACCGGAGCCCGATCGCGCGCTGGCAGAGGCGCTGCGCGTTCTGAAGCCGCGGGGGCGCGTCGTGCTCGTCGACATGCTGCCGCACGATCGCGACAGCTATCGCCAGCAGATGGGGCACGTGTGGCTCGGGTTCAGCGAGGAGCACATGCAGCGCCTGTTGAACAGCAGCGGATTCGAGGACGCGAGGATCGTGTCACTGCCGCCGGACGCGAAAGCCAAGGGGCCGGGACTGTTCGTCGCCACGGCGATCAAGCCACGAACACACGAAAACACGAAATCAGACGAGGACTAGGACTCGAACGTCGCGCGGCCTTTTCAGGGCCGCGAAAGAGGAGACGCAATGGCAACTGTGACCGAGAAGATGCACCCATTTGCAGCCGCGAAGGCGGCTGGCCGCGAACCTTACAAGGTGAAGGACCTCTCGCAGGCGGAGTTCGGACGCAAGGAGATCCGCCTCGCCGAGCAGGAGATGCCCGGCCTGATGGCGCTGCGCAAACAGCACGGCGCGAAGAAGCCGCTCGCCGGCGCGCGCGTCATGGGCAGTCTCCACATGACGATTCAGACGGCGGTGCTCATCGAGACGCTCGCCGAGCTCGGCGCCGATGTCCGCTGGGTGTCGTGCAACATCTTCTCGACGCAGGATCACGCGGCGGCCGCGGTCGTCGTCGGCCGTCCCGAGACG
>Ga0070669_100002993_pt1 | contig 12178 bp, 9 predicted proteins | sample KBSS53metaG_FD_64680 | JGI IMG/M metagenome (GOLD analysis project Ga0070669, IMG submission 64680) | Switchgrass rhizosphere microbial communities from Kellogg Biological Station, Michigan, USA - KBS S5-3 metaG | ecosystem: Host-associated > Plants > Roots > Rhizosphere > Soil ... | reverse complement strand
CAGGTAGATGAACGGCGCCGCGCTGCCGTCCATGATCGGCACTTCGGGCGAATTGAGCTCGACGATGACGTTGTCGATGCCCATGCTGACGAGCGCCGCCAGAAGGTGCTCGACCGTTTCGACCGAAACCTCGTTCCGCGACAGCCCGGTGGCGAGTTGGATCCCGGCGAGGTTGTGCACGGTCGCCGGCACTTCGTGATCCCCCAGATCGGTCCGCCGGAACCGGATGCCCGAATCTGCGGGAGCGGGTTTGAGGGTTAAGTTGACCTTGTTGCCGGAGTGCAGTCCGATTCCGACGCAGGAAATATGTCGACGAACAGTGCGCTGTGAGTCCATTAAGCTCTCGGGCGGTCGGGGGGCGATCACAAACAACTCAGCAAAGACGATGCCCGAAGAACAGGCTCCAGTGGTATCTCGCTAATGTCCTTAATATTGTGAAGGTTAGCGGTGGGCGACACGAACGGGCGCGCGTTGACGATCTCACTTTTGTGGTACGCGAACCACAGCCGTTCTCGCGAAATTTGTGGCCAGTTTACCACATCGTTAGCCGGCCTTCGAACGGATCGGACGCGACGATTCGTGCCGGAAGAGGTCGGTGAGGAAACGCCCGGTCGCAGATTGGGCATTTGCCGCAACGTCCTCCGGCGTCCCGGCCGCGACGATGCGCCCGCCGCCGACGCCGCCTTCGGGCCCGAGGTCGATCACGTAGTCCGCCGATTTGATCACATCGAGGTTGTGCTCGATCACGACGATCGTGTTCCCCTGGTCGACCAGCTTCGTCAGGACGTCGAGCAGCTTCCGCGTGTCCTCGAAGTGCAGACCCGTCGTCGGCTCGTCGAGGATGTACAGCGTTCGTCCCGTCCCGCGCTTCGACAGTTCCTTCGCGAGCTTCACCCGCTGCGCCTCTCCGCCTGACAGCGTCGTCGCAGACTGTCCGAGCGCAACGTAGCCGAGCCCCACGCTCTGGAGCGTCCTCAGCTTGTTGGCGATCGCCGGCAGGTTCTCCATCAGCGGCAGCGCCTGGTCGACGGTCAGCTCGAGCACGTCGGCGATCGATTTGCCGCGGTATTTGATCTCCAGGGTTTCGCGGTTGTAGCGGCGTCCCTTGCACTGCTCGCACGTGACGTAGACGTCAGGGAGGAAGTGCATCTCGATGGCGATGACGCCGTCGCCCTGGCACGCCTCGCAGCGGCCGCCCTTGACGTTGAACGAAAAACGACCCGCCTTGAAGCCGCGCGCCTTCGCGTCCGGCATCCATGCGAAGAGATCCCGGATGAACGTGAACAGCCCGGTGTAGGTCGCCGGGTTCGAGCGCGGCGTCCGCCCGATTGGCGACTGATCGATCTCGATCACCTTGTCGATGAGCTCGATCCCCTCGATGCGATCGTGCGCCCCCGGATCGTCCCCGGCCTTGTAGAGCGTCTTCGCCAACGACTTGTAGAGGATGTCGTTGACCAGCGTCGACTTCCCCGATCCGCTGACGCCGGTCACCGCCGTCAGCACGCCGAGCGGAATCTTGACGTCGATGTTCTTGAGGTTGTTCGCGCGCGCGCCGCGGATGACGATGTCGCCTTTGAGCGCCGGCCGCCGCGCTTTTGGCGTCGGGATGGCACGCTCGCCGGTCAGATAGGCGCCGGTCAGCGACACCGGTTCCGGCGCCGCCGCCCCCGGCTCCGCGACGGCAGGGGCCATCTCGAGCAACTGCTTCGGCGTGCCTTGGAAGATCACGTGCCCGCCGAGATCGCCCGCGCCTGGTCCGAGGTCGACGACGTAGTCGGCGACGCGAATCGTCTCCTCATCGTGCTCGACGACGATGACGGTGTTGCCGAGATCGCGCAGCCGCGCCAGCGTCGCCAGCAGCTTGCGGTTGTCGCGCTGGTGCAGGCCAATCGAGGGCTCGTCGAGGACGTAGAGCACGCCGGTGAGGTTGGCGCCGATCTGCGTCGCCAGCCGGATGCGCTGCCCTTCGCCGCCTGAGAGCGTCGCCGCGCTGCGTCCCAGCGTCAGGTAGCCGACGCCAACGTCGTTGAGAAAGCGGAGGCGCTCCTGGATTTCCTTGAGGATGCGCTCGGCGATGATCGCCTCGCGGTCGGTCAACACGAGGCTGTCGACGACGTCCAGCGCTTCGACCACCGGCAGGTTGACGTAATCCGAGATCGTCCGCCCTTTCACTTTCACCGACAGGCTCTGCGGCTTCAGCCGCTGGCCGCGGCAGGTCGGACACGGCCGCAGCGACCGATAGAGCTCGAGCTCGGCCTGCGACGCCCAACTGCCCTCGTCGTAGCGGCGGCGGAGGTTCGGGATCAGTCCCTCGAAGCCGGCGGCGCCCTTGCCGGCGCCGAACAGCAGCACCTCGCGCGATTTGCGCGGCAGCCGCGAGAACGGCACGCTGAGATCGATGCCGTAGTCGCGCGAGAGATTCTGCAGCGTCTCGCGCACCAGCTTTCGATCCCCGCGCCCCCACGGCGCGATCGCTCCCTCGGCCAGCGACTTCGACTCGTCGGGCACGACGCGGTTGGGATCGAAATCGACCATCGCGCCGAGCCCCTGGCAGTCGGCGCAGGCGCCGTGCGGCGAGTTGAACGAAAACGCGCGCGGCGTCATCTCCGGCATGCTCAGCCCGCAGTCGACGCAGGCCAGCCGCCGCGAGAACAGGCGGTCGCCGCCCTCGTAGGTGTTGATGACGACGATGTCCTCGGCGAGGCCGAGCGCCATCTCGATCGATTCGGTCAGCCGGCGCTCGATGCCGCCGCGGACGATCAGCCGGTCGATCACCACCTCGATGGTGTGGTTGCGGCGGCGATCGAGCGCGATGTCTTCTTCGAGCGATCGGAATTGTCCGTCGATGCGCGCCTTGGTGTAGCCGCGCTGCCGCAGCGCCGCCAGCTCCTTCTTGAACTCTCCCTTGCGGCCGCGCACGGTCGGCGCCAGCACGTTGATGCGCTCGTCCTGGGGGTAGAGCATGACCATGTCGACGATGCGCTCGAGCGACTGGCTGGCGATCTCCTTGCCGCAGTTGGGGCAATGCGGCACGCCGATGTTGGCGAAGAGCAGCCGCAGGTAGTCGTAGATTTCAGTGACCGTGCCGACCGTCGAGCGCGGGTTCGAGCCGGTGGTCTTCTGCTCGATCGAGATCGCGGGCGACAGCCCCTCGATCAGGTCGACGTCCGGCTTCTCCATCTGCTCGAGAAACTGCCGCGCGTACGCGGACAGCGACTCGACGTAGCGGCGCTGTCCTTCGGCATAAATCGTGTCGAAGGCCAGCGACGACTTGCCGGATCCGGACAGGCCGGTGATCACCACGAGCTTGTGCCGCGGCAGATCGACGTCGACGTTTTTCAGATTGTGTACGCGCGCGCCGCGGACCGAGATCCAGTCGTGAGCCATACAGCCGGGATTCTTTGGGTGACCTGAAACGAGTATCGTAGCACGACCTGCTCAGCTCGACCGTTAGACGCCGCCTGCTCAGATGATGCCGGCCGCGCGCAGCCGAGCGCGTTCGGCTGCGTCGATGCCCGCGTCCTCGAGCACGCGATCGGTGTCGGCACCGAGCGCCGGGGCAGGCTCTGGGGTTTCCGTGCTCGTGCGTACGGTGAAGACTTCATCGAGGCCGGCGGCGTGCAGGTCGGCGGCTGCCTCGTCCGGCGTGTAGACGGGAGTCAGGCAGACATCGGCATCGGCGAAGCGCGCGAGCCACTCGTCGCGGGTCAGCCCCAGCATCGCGCGGCGGACTTCTTCGACGACGCGAGCTCGCTCTGCGCCGCGCGCATGCTGCAGCGGCACCAGGTCCGGCCTGCCCAGCCGCTCGCAGAAACCCTTCCAGAACTTCGGCTCGAGCGCGCCGAGCGCCAGCCACTGCCCGTCCGCGGTTTCGTAGAGGGCGTAACACGCGTTGGCGAGCTCCGCGGTCGTGGGAAACATTCCCCACGCCAGCGCGGCCTCGTGGATCGAGACATCGACGGCGCTGCCGGCGCCGGTCCGCTCGCGCGCGAAGAGCGCCGCGACAATCCGCGTCGCCGCCTGCATCGCGGCGCCGATATCGGCGACGAGCGCGCCAGGCGCGATCGGCGGAGGTGACTCGCGCGAGACCAGAGCCGTGCCTTCGTGTCGACGCAGCAAACCCGCGAGGGCCTGGTAGTTGATGTCGTGCGCGGCGCGCTCGGCATAGGGACCGCTCTGGCCGAAGCCGCTGAGCGACGCGCACACGAGGCGCGGGTGCCGGTGCAACAACGTCTGGCTGTCGACGCCGAGTCGGCGCGCCGTTGAAGGACGGAAGCTCTCGACCACAACGTCGGCGCCCGTGCACAGCCGATGGAGGACGCGTGCCGCGTCCGATGATCGCAAGTCGAGCGTGACGCTGCGCTTGCTCCGATTGAGCAGCGCGAAGTAATCGCGCCCGCCGGAGGTCGGCAGCGATCGCATCGGGTCGCCGCCGCGCGGATCTTCGATCTTGATCACGTCGGCGCCGAGATCGGCGAGCTGCAGCGTGGCGTAGGCGCCGGGCAGCAGCCGCGTCAGGTCGAGCACGCGAACGCCGTCGAGTGGCCGCACCTGGATCACCGACTAATGATTCGTGCGTGTGACTTCGTGCTGTTTGCGAAGCTTGCTGTGGCGGTAGCCGTAGCAGAAGTACAGAATCAGGCCGATCGCCAGCCACGCGGCGAACCGTTCCCAGGCTGTGGGCGGCAAGCCGTACATGATGAAGACGCAGCCGGCCGCCGAGAGGATACACACCGGCCACACCAGTGGGACGCGGAATGGGCGGTGCCGCTCCGGTTCCTTGTAGCGCAGCACCAGCACGCCGATGCTGACCAGCATGAACGCGAACAGCGTGCCGATATTGGTGAGGTCGTAGGTCTCGGCCGCGTCGCCGATGAGCGCCCAGGACGCGACGAAAATTCCCGTCACGATCGTGGTCGTCGCCGGCACGCGCGTGATCGGATTGATCCGCGCCGCCCACTGCGGCAGCAGGCCGTCGCGCGCCATCGAGAAGAAAATCCGCGGCTGGCCGTACTGAAACACCAGCAGCACCGCCGACATCGACACCGCGGCGCCGAGAGCAACGAACCAGCCGATTGTGGTGAACCCGGCCAGTTCGAGGGCGCGCGCCAGCGGATCCGCGACCGCCAGCTCCGTGTACGGCACCATGCCGGTCAACACCGCACCGACGATCACGTAGATGAGGGTGCACACCGCCAGGCCGCCGAGGATGCCGATCGGCAGGTTGCGCTGCGGGTTCCGGGTTTCCTCGCCGGCCGTCGAGATCGCGTCGAAGCCGATGTAGGCGAAGAAGACGATCGCCGCGCCCTGGTGCACGCCGGTGAAGCCGTTGGGCGCGAACGGCCGGTAATTCTCCGCATGCAGGTGCGTCGCGCCAACGGCGATGAAGATCCCGATCGCAATCAACTTGATCACGACCATGATGTTGTTGGTCGTCGCGCTCTCGCGCGCGCCCCGCAGCAGCAGCCAGGTGATCACCATCACGATGGCCGCCGCTGGAAGGTGCACGAGCAACGGGATCCCGAGCAGGCGCGGCGCTGTGGTGAGCAAGCCGTGGATCTCCGGGTTCGAGCTGAGCAGCGCCGTGCGGTACCCGGTGGTCATCCACACCGGCAGGTCGGCGCCGAAGCCGCGCAGCAGCGTGTTGAAGTAATCGCCCCAGGAAATGGCGACCGCGACGTTGCCGACCGCGTACTCGAGGATCAGGTCCCAGCCGATGATCCACGCCACCAATTCGCCAAGCGTCGCGTAGGTGTAGGCGTAGGCGCTGCCGGCCTGCGGGATCATCGCCGCCAGCTCCGCGTAGCACAGGCCCGCGAGCGCGCACGCGGCGCCCAACAGGATGAAGGAGAACACCAGCGCCGGGCCGGCGCCATATCGAATCACTTCCCCGTTCGGGCCGACCTGGCCGGCCGCGGCGGTGCCGATCGCGCCGAAGATGCCGGCGCCGATCACCGCGCCGATCGCCAGCATGATCAAATCGCCCGCCCCCAGCGTGCGCTTGAGGCTGTTGGGGCCGTGGGTTTCCTCGATCAGGTCGGCGATCGGCTTGCGCTCGAAGAGCTGCGGCATGGGGCGCGATTGTACGCTCGATCAGTGGACCGGCAGGCGGTACGCGGTCTCGTTCGACGCGACCACGATGTTGCCGCCTGGATCGAACGCGACGCCCACCAGCCCGGGACCGGCGAGCACCAGCTCGGGATCCTTCTCCGCCGACACGCGATAGAGACCGCTCGCGCCGGCCAGCGCCTCGACGACGTACAGCGCGCCGTTGGCGTCGAAGGCGAGGCCCTGCGGCCGCCCGAAGCGCGCGTAGGCGGTGGTAATCGTCCCGTCCGGATCGATGCGATACAGCGGATCGTAGGAGGACAGCGTCGGGCCGGTGACGTAGAGGGAGCGATCCGGGCCAATCGCGAGGTGAAACGCGGCGACGCTCGCCGGCAGCGTGGCGAACGTGGTCGCGTGGCCGCCGGGATCGACCCTGAAGATCGTTCCCGAGCGATCGCCGACGAACAGTATGCCGTCGGGCGCGAACGCCAGCCCGCAGGCGACGCCGAGGTCGTGCGCGAACGGCTCGGCGCTGCCGTCGGCCTTCACTTTGTAGACCGTGCCCTCGAAGCGGCTCGAGACGAACAGCTGTCCCGACGGATCGACCGCCAGCGACGTGGGGTTGACGATGCCGGAGGAAAACGTCTCGCGCGTCCCGTTCGGCCGGACGCGGAAGATCGACACCGGCACCTGCTGACCGCGCGTGCCGCTGTAGGTGACGTACAGATTGCCCTCACGATCGAAGACCGGGTTATCGACCTGGTGCAGCCCGGTTGCGAACGGGGCGGCGATGTCGACGAACCCGGCAGGCCCGTCGACCGCCGCGACCTGCACGGTCGCCCGGCCGCTGTCGAGCCCCGCCGGCACGATCACGCCAAGCCGCGTCGTCGACGCGAAGACCACGCGCGCGCGCTGGCCGCCGACGCGCACCTCCGGCATCAGCTCGCGGCTGGTGCCAAACGACGTGCCTTCGATGTCGACGCGGCCGCCTTCGATCGCGCGCTGCGGATGGATCGTTGATGTGCTGGTGGCGGGCATGAGGCTAGAGTCTCAAGTCTGACCGGCCACGCCTCGCAGGTCGAGACGAGAGTTGGACCGAAGCGCCAGGAGCCGAACGGCAGCCTGGTTAGGTGTCGTCGAGCTCGACGTTCCAGTAGAGATAATCGCGCCAGCTTTCGGGCGCGTGGCGGAGGCCGACCGTGATGCGGATGGCCGGGGCCCGCTCGGGGCGCTTCGGCATCCGCTGCAGGTGCATGCCGGCTTCTGCCGGAGTGCGCCCACCTTTCTTGCGATTGCACGTCACGCAGCAGGTGACGATGTTTTCCCAGTCTTTCCGGCCGCCCTGGGCGACCGGCACCACATGGTCGAACGTCAGCTCGCTGGTCGGGTATTCCTCGCCGCAATACTGACAGCTATGCTCGTCGCGAGCGTAGATGTTCGCCCGCGAGAACGGGACGTAATCGAAACGGCGTTTGATCTTGATATAGCGAAGCAGCCGGATGACCGACGGCAGCTTGAAACTGAAGGAAACGGCCCGAATCTCACGGTCGTAGACCGAGATCACCTCCACCTTCCCCTGGCACCAGAGCGTGACCGCTTTCTGCCAGTGGACGATCTTGAGCGGCTCGTACGACGCGTTGAGAAGTAGCGTCTGCTCCATGTCTCATCCGGGGGCTCCCGGAGATGGTCGTTTGAAATATTGCCCGACCCCTGCCGAGGTGTCAAGCCGTCGCCCCCGCAACTCACTTGTACGAGAGCGCTTAGCGCTCGTCTGTGGTACCGTTCTTCCCGAGGTCGCTCGAAAACGCTCGTGATGTCATGTGTTGACCGTCGCCGGTGGCTCCTCGTTTGGGCGCTCGCCCTTTCCGCTTGCTCGGCGGCGTGCGCCTCGACGGGTGCAGTTCCGAGGCCATTTCCGACGCCGGGAACACCAGCCACGCCGCCGCCGCCAGCTGAACCAGCAGAAGCGGCGCCGGCCGCGCCTGCCCCGCCACCTTCGGTCGCGGAACGCGGCTCACGGCCGGTGTTCGACGGCTACTCCTTGGTGGGCACGGCTCTGGCGCTCCGTGGCATCCCATATCGCGATGGCGGCAGCGACCCATCGGGATTCGATTGCAGCGGCTTCACGCAGTACGTGTTCGCGCAACACGGCCTCGCGCTGCCGCGTGAAGTTCGCGATCAGTTTCGACTGGGAAAAGCCGTGAAGCCGGAGGAGCTGGCGGCGGGCGACGTGATTTTCTTCACCACGACCGGGCCCGGCCCGACGCACGTGGCGATTGCCATCGGCGGCGATCAATTCGTCCACGCCCCGAGCACGACTGGCGTCGTCCGCGTGGAACGGCTCGGCTCGAGCTACTGGGCGCCGCGTTATCTGGGAGCGAAGAGAATTAGGAATTAGGGAATTAGGAATGAGGCATTAAGAATTCGCACCTGATTCCCGGGGCGAATTCTGAACTACGCCATTCCTAATTCTTGATGTTCACGCCGCGCGGTACTGGCCCTTGCGGATCAGCCTCCGCGAGCTGTCGCGCATGAACTGCCGGGTGTGCAGGTCGTCCGCGGTGTATCGCGTCGGCTGCTGCGGCACCCGCAGCGGCTCCACCTTCACCCCTTCGGCGTCCGACTCGCACGGCAACTGCTCGGTCAGCCGTTCGATGTAGCGCTGCGGGAAAGACGGGAAATTCCGGAAGCTCGTGCCGACGACGCCGCCGTGCCGCTTGTCGAGCGCAGAGAAGTCGTCGCGCAGGAAGTCGTACACCGCCGGCGACGGCTTGGTTTTGAGATAGGTGTGCACCATGTCGGCGACCTGTTCGAAGAACCGGTGGCCGTGGCAGTTTGCCGAGTAAGTGCCGTCTTCCTTCTCGATGCGGCGGATGCCGGCAAGAGCCGGATCGATGTGATAGAGCTCGTGCACGACCGTATCGAGCTTCGCGATCCACGGTTCGGCGCCGGGATAGAAACGTTCCTTCCGCGAGCGATCGAGCGACTGATCGCAGAAGCGCGGCAGCGTGAAGGAGAGCATGTACTTCACGTCGCGCGTGCCGATGGTGACCGTCGGTGACTTGGTCACGAACCACTCGGAGCGGCGCGTCAGCTTGTGCGTCGTGCGATCGCGCCAGAAGTAATACCCTGGCTCGCTCGCCGGCAGCGTCAAGCAGTGGCACGTCGCGAACGCGCCCTCAGCGTTCGATCGCCCCGATCGCGCGAAGACGAGCACGTCCGCCATGTTGATGAAGGACAACTGCGGGACGCGCGACACAACGTCCTGCATCAACAGCGATAGCCGTTCCGTGTAATTAATCATGCGACCTTACGTCGCTGGGGGAGCAAACGTGGTCAGACGTTTTCAGTTGTTAGCGATACTTCGAGCCGAAGTTGAAAAACTATAGCAACCGTGCGACCTGAAATCAAGCTGAAGAACGCGTTAATGTGTTGTTACCGTTCAAGTTGAGCTGACTCCTGGGGTGGCGTAACTGCACCCATCCGCCGCAGGATCAGCTGCTGACGGCGAAGCAGACGCGCGGTCGGCCGTGCAGGATTGTGCACTCGCGGGTTGATGATCGCGCCGGCGAGCAGCGCCGCTTCACTCGTATCCAGCTCGGCTGCCGATTTGTGAAAGTACGTGCGCGCCGCTGCCTCGATACCGTAGATGCCGTCGCCCCACTCGATCGTGTTCAGATACAGCTCCAGGATGCGTGATTTCTTCAGCTCGGCTTCGAGCCGACGCGCGATCACGAGCTCACGCAGCTTACGTATCGGATTCTTCGACGGCGAAAGATACAGGTTCTTTGCAAGCTGCTGCGTAATCGTGCTGCCGCCGCGCAACAGTTGACCTCGCGCCCAGTCGGCTTCGAGCGATTCCTGGAGCTGTTCGAAGTCGATCCCTTCGTGCTGCCAGAACGCGGCGTCTTCCGCCACCAGCACCGCGCGCTTCACCTCAGGCGAAATCCGGCTGTACGCGACCCATCGCTGCACTCGGCGCGGCGTGAGCCCTTTGGCCCGCGCTTCGCGCGCGCGCAGCTCCATGAATGCGGTGGTCGAGGGGTTGGCGGTCTTCAGTGTCCGCACGTCCGGCAGAGACAGATAGGAATACACGAGCATCGCGAAACCGATCGCCGGGGCAGCGAGCGCGGCGCGGCGCGCGATTCGTCCCGGCGTGAGGCGCGGCGCGGCCGGGGTTGCGGCACTCCCCTGAGCGGAGGCCGATGCGTTGCGAGGGGCGGAGTCTGGGCTCATGCGCCGACCACGATCTTCAAGCGGTCACTCGTATTGGCGGGACGAAGATACGGCCGAGGATTACCGGCGAGCTGGGCTTCGTTGTCGAGAAACGGCAGGATGGCCGCGGGTGACGTATATGAATCCGCCGGGCAGCGCGAGAGCATTGAACGCGGCTACACGTGCGCCGCGCGTCCCTGCCTGGCCAGGGCGCTTTCGAGCGCGCCGCGCAGCAGCACGATCAGCCGCGGCGTCGAGCTGGCCCCCATCAGGCCGACGCGCCAGATCTTGCCGGCCAGCGGCCCAAGGCCGGCGCCGATCTCGATGTTGAACTCGCCGAGCAGATGCGTGCGCACCGCCGCCTCGTCGACGCCCTCCGGGACACGCACGGCGTTCAGCGTCCACAGGCGTTCGGCTTCCGATGGCAGGAGCGTAAGGCCGAGCTCGGCGAGCGACGCCACGAGCGTGCGGTGGTTGCGCTCGTGCCGCTGCCAGCGTTGCTCGAGCCCTTCCTCTTCGACGATCGACAGCGCCTCGTAAAGCGCGTACACGAGCGTCGACGACATCGTGTGGTGATACTTCCGGCGCAGCCAGTAGTCTTCGAGCAGCCCGAGGTCGAAGTAGAAGCTGCGGCACGGCACGCGCTGCTCGAGCGCGCGCGGGCCGAAGACGACCGGCGCCAGACCGGACGGGCCGCCGAGGCACTTCTGCGTGCACGAATAGGCGGCGTCGATTCCCCAGGCGCCGACCTCCAGCGGCATGCCGCCGAGCGACGTGACCGCGTCGACGATGGTCAGCGCGCCCTGCTCGCGCGCGACTGCGGCCAGCTCGCGCACCGGGTTGAGCACGCCGGTCGATGTTTCGGCGTGAACGATCGCCACGACGTCCGCGGGAGTCGCCTTGAGCTGCGAGCGCAGACGATCGGGATCGCACGCCGTGCCCCAGTCGATATTGAGGCGCGTCACGGACGCACCGTAGCGTTCGCACATCTGGCCGAGGCGATCGCCGAAATAGCCGGTCACCACCACCGTCGCGCGCGTCCCCGCTTTGACCAGGTTCGCCACCACCGTTTCCATGCCGGACGTGCCGGTGCCCGAGACCGCGAATGCCAGCGATCCGTCCGCGGCGCGAAACACCCGCGCCAGCCGCTCGCGCACATCGTCGAGCAGCCGCAGCATCAGCGGATCGAGGTGGCTCAGCGTCGGCGACGCCATCGCGCGCATCACGCGCGGCGCGGTCAGGCTCGGGCCGGGTCCGAGCAGGATGCGATCGGTGTCGGGAAGGAGGCTCATGCCGGGATTTCCTCGAATTGCGCCAGCGCGTCGCGCAGCGTGGCGATGATCGGCTCGGGCAGCGGCTGCAGCGGCGGGCGCGGCAGGCCGACGTCGTAGCCGAGCAGATTGAGCGCCGCCTTCAATCCGGGGACGCCGTGGGTCGCACCGAGCAGCCGCGCCACCGGCACCAGCTGCCGCTGCAGCGCGATCGCTTCCTCGTGACGTCCGGCCTTGGTCAGCTCGAAGAGGTGCACGCACGGCTCGGGCAGCGCGTTGGCAAGCGCGAGGATGGCGCCGCTGGCGCCGACGCACATCATCGGATACAGCGTCGCCGCCGCACCGGCGAGAACCGTGAAATCGTCGGGCGTTTGCGACACGAGATCCGCGACGTGCGCGACATCGCCTCCCGATTCCTTCATACCGATGATGTTCGGATGCGTGGCCAGCCGCGCCACCGCCGCCGGCAACAGGTTCACGCCGGTGACCGCGGTGAAGTTGTAGAGCAGCACGGGAACCTGCGACGCGTCGGCGACCGCTGTGTAGTGCTTGACGAAGACATCGTTCGTCATCTGGCTCTTGAAGAACCCCGGTGTGCGCACCAGCACCGCGTCGGCCCCCTGCTCCGCCGCGCGCCGCGTCGC
>Ga0070669_100002989_pt1 | contig 12187 bp, 10 predicted proteins | sample KBSS53metaG_FD_64680 | JGI IMG/M metagenome (GOLD analysis project Ga0070669, IMG submission 64680) | Switchgrass rhizosphere microbial communities from Kellogg Biological Station, Michigan, USA - KBS S5-3 metaG | ecosystem: Host-associated > Plants > Roots > Rhizosphere > Soil ... | reverse complement strand
GGCCGGGACCTCGTCGCCGATCCCCATCACGTAGCCGACCTTCAACGCCGGCGCGATTTTCACGTCAACCCCGCGCACCAGAATCGTCGACGGATGGAAGAGATACCGCGTTTCGAGATCGCGGTGCTCGATGACATCGTAGCCTTCGCGATACTGGCGATCGCCGACGGTGGCGACCGCCTCGATCCGGTAATCGCGCGCGTCGAGCGCCGGCACCGAGACGGTGAAGTGGTAGCTGCCGCGCTCGCCGGGGCGCGCGAAGGCGAAGCGGGACGATTGGGGGGTCGAGCTCCATCCGGGCGGCAGCTGCAGCGTCAGCAAGCCACTCGACCCCTGGTCGGCATTGTTTGCGAGCTCGACCCGAACGTCGACTGCCCCGTTTTCGCGGCGCCCAGCCTGAGGCGAACCTGTCGGAACGATGGCCGCACGCGGCGCCACGTTCACGGCGACGGTGGGGACGACCATCAGCTCGCGGAGCTCCTCGCCGTAGGGGAGGTGGGCCTCACGCCGCCGCACGGCCCACCGAATCGAGACCGGCACGCCGGCGACAAGGTAGCGGGCCTGCGCCGTCAGCACGGCCTCTGCGGCCGGCCGGTACGCCTGCGAGGCGTCTCGAATCGTGTAACGCGGTACGGCAATCGAGGCGCGCTCGAAATAGGGCCGGGCCACCGGGGCGCGTTCAGGCACCGTGGCACGAAACGTTCGCCGGGCGGTCTGATTGAAGCTCAGCAGGCTGGGAACGGGCGTGGCCGCCTGCGCGCCCCACGTGTCGCCGTTGGTCAGGGCGATCTCTGTCGGCTCGATGTCGACCGCCCCGCGGTTGCTGAGCGCGGCGCGAACCTCGATCTTCTGTCCCGGCACGACAGGTCCCATCGCCGAACCTTCGGGGCTCCCAGGCGCCTGTGCCGTCGCCTGAAGCTCGATGCCGAGCGCCGTGTTGATGGCGTCGACGAACTGGCGCTCCTTCACGTCGAGGATGAACACCGCGTCCGGTTCGCCCGTGAACTGCGCAATGGCCTTCCGGGTCGCCGCCAGGCCGCGCGCCAGCGCCGGGACCGAGGCGGACGGATCCTTCAAGGAGAACGCGCTGATCGCGGCCTTGACCTCCGTGTCGATCGACGCGAGGAGCGCAGCGGCGCCGGCAGGCGCGGGTCGGCGAATCGCCTTGAAGATTCCCGGGATGGTCGTGTCGATGCCGTCGAGGAACGAGCGTTCCTTCGGCGGCGCGTCGACGATCGATGCCAGGCGTTTGTAGTACGAGTACGAGGGTCCCGGCTGCGTCAGCAGCCGCCCGCCGTTCTGCGATCGCTGAAAGCTGAGGCCCACGCGGGAGAAGTTCTGATACGAATCGCCGAGCCAGGGGCTGTATTCGCCGGTGTCGGTCCGCAGCGTCCACTCCTCGTTTTCTCGAACGCCGCCCATGTAGAGCTTGAGCACCTGCCAGGGCGCCTCGCCGGCTTCCGGAAACATCTTCGGGTCGGCGGCGGCCTTGAAGGCGTCCTGCGTGATGAGACCGGCGGCCTGGTGGTTGCCGTGACCGTCGCGCTCGTTGCCCTGGAACCTCGCAATCAGCACGAACGGGCGATCCCGGCGGATGATGCGCACGACGTCGCGCAGCACCGGCTCGCGCCCCCACTTCTCGAGCGTCTCGTCGAGGCGTTTCGAGAAGCCGTAGTCGATGACCGTCGTGAAGTACTGCCGATCCAGGCCGTAGTAGCGGCCGGCCATCTGCAGTTCCTCGGTGCGAATCAATCCGACCGCGTCGAAGAGCTCGGATCCGATCGCGTTGTCGCCTGACTCGCCGCGGTTCAGCGTCAGCAGCGACACGCGCGCTCCCTGGCCGCGGCTCAACTGCGCCAGCACGCCGCCATGCTCGTCGTCTGGATGCGCCGTCGTGTGCATGACGCTCGCGGTCGTCTGCAGCTTGAGAAGCTGCTGCCACGTGCCGACGGCGCCCTGATCCTGCGGCAGCTGCTCGGGTGTCGCATGAAGTACCGTGATGAGCGCCACTGCCGCCGCCGCTGACGACATCGAACGCAGAGCCCGCGGAGCACGCAGAGGCCTTTGAAAATTGGTTTCTTTGCGAGCTCGGCGAGCTCTGCGTTGATCGTCGTGACGTCTCATCGGGCGGATTATACTTTCGCGTGCCGCGTCTCGATCTGCTCGTCGTGGGCGAAGCGTTCGAAGATCTGATTTTCGCGGGCCTGCCTCGCCTGCCGAAGCAGGGCGAGGAACTGCGGTGCGCGCGCTACGTGTCGACGATCGGCGGCGGGGCGGTGATCACCGCCGCGGCGGCCGCCCGGCTGGGCGTCGCGACCGGCGTGATCAGCGCGCTCAGCGCCGAGGGCGTTCGCTACCTGCGCAGCCAGCGCGTACACATCACCAACGTAAAACGGGCGCGCGAGCCCCATGCGGTCACGGCCGCACTGTCGACCCCGGACGATCGGAGCTTTGTCACCTTCGACGGCGTGAACGCGAAGCTCGAGCCGCGGCTGCTGCGGGCGATGCGCCGTCAGCATCCCCGTCACGTGCACTTCGCACTCGCACCCGTGCGGATCGAGAGCTGGATTCGGCTCGTCGATCGTCTGCGCGCCAGCGGCGTCACCACGTCGTGGGACTTCGGCTGGAACCCGTCGATTCGCGGGCGGACCGGGTTCGGCCGCCTCATCGCGGGACTCGATGTCGTCTTCATGAACACCGCCGAGGCGTCGCTATATTCGCGGGCGCGGCGACAGGCGAGAACCGCGGTTATCAAGCTCGGAGCACGCGGCAGCCGCTGGCTGAGCCGAACGGTTGACGTCACCGTCCCCGCGCCACGTGTCCGCGTCGTCGACACCACCGGGGCCGGCGACGCCTTCAACGGCGGCTTCCTCGCAGGGTTCCTCGAAGGTCGGCCGCCGCGCGAATGCCTGCGCCGTGGCAACTTGGTCGGCGCGCAGTCCACGCGCGCCCCCGGCGGTATCGCCGCCCTCCCCACCCGACCCACTCGACCTACTCGACCTACCCGGCCATGAAGATTGCCGTCATCGGTGGCGCGGGCGTCCGGACACCGCTACTCGTCGGCGGTTTGACGGGGTCGGATCTGCCGATCGACGAGATCGCGCTCTACGACGTCGACCAGGACCGCCTGTCGACGATTGGCGGCGTGGCCGCCCGGATGGCGACGCAGGGTCGAGTCGTGCTCAGCGCGTCGCTCGACGATTGCCTGACGGGCGCCGACTTCGTCTTCACCAGCATTCGCGTCGGCGGCCTCGCTCAGCGGGTTCGCGACGAGACGATCGCGCTGTCGCACGGCATCGTTGGTCAAGAAACCATCGGTCCAGGCGGGTTCGCCATGGCAGCGCGCACCATCCCGCACATGGTGCGGTACGCGCGCGCGATCGCCCGCGCCGCGCCGGGCGCCTGGATCATCAACTTCACGAACCCGGTCGGCATGGTGACGGAGGCGATGCGCACGGTCACCTCACGGGTCATCGGCATCTGCGACACGCCGACCGAGCTCTTCGAAGAGGTCGCGCACGCCCTCGACCTGCAGAGCGACCGCTCGTTCTTCGACTACTTCGGCCTCAATCACCTCGGCTGGATCCGCGAGGTCTACAGCGACGGTGTGCCGCAACTGCGGCGGCTGTGGGCCGATCGCGAACGGCTGCAATCGCTCTACAAGGTGCCGCTCTTCGATCCGACCTATCTGCGCGATCTGAAGCTGCTGCCGACGGAGTACGTCTATTACTACCAGGAACCGCAGCGGGCTCTGGACCACATGCGGCAGGCAGGCCAGACACGCGGTCAGGCGATCGCCGAGCTCACCGACGTGCTGTTCGACGCATTGCGCAACTCGAAGGCCGACAGCGTCGCGATCTACAAGTCCTATCTCTTCGCGCGCAGCGCGAGCTACATGCAGATCGAGTCCGGAGAAGCACCGCAGGTGGCGCGGGTCGTGGCCGCATCGCAGTTGAGCGGCTACGACAAGATCGCGCTTTCCGTCGTGCGCGCGATTCATTTCAACCTCAACACGATCGTCCCACTGAGCGTTGAAAACCGCGGCAACATCCCAAGCCTGATGGATCGCGATGTCGTCGAAGTGCCCTGCGTGGTCAACGCCAATGGAGCCACGCCCGTTCACGTCGGCCGGGTGCCCGACCGGGTCCAGCCACTGCTCGCCCGAGTGAAGGAATACGAGCGGCTGACGGTCCGCGCGGTGCTCGCGCACTCGGTGGATGCGGCGTGCGAAGCGCTCGCCAATAATCCACTGGTGCCCAATCGCGCCACCGCCGACCGGCTGGTCCGCGACCTGTCGCCGTTGTGGTGACCCTCAACCGTGGCATGGGCCTGCTGCAGGCCACCGCCACGAACATCATCGGGATGGTCGGCGTGGGACCGTTCCTGACGATTCCGTTCATGGTAGGCGCCATGGGGGGGCCGCACATCCTCTACGCGTGGGCGTTCGGGGCGGTTCTGGCGCTGTGCGATGGCCTCGTCTACGCGGAGCTTGGCGCGGCGCTCCCCGGCAGCGGCGGCCCGTACGTCTATCTGCGCGAAGCCTACCGTCCGTTCGGTCTCGGCCGCCTCGCCGCTTTCGTGTTCATCTTCCAGGTGATGCTCGTGGCCCCGCTGTCCATCGCCGGAGGCGCCGTCGGGTTCGCCGACTACCTCGGCTTCTACTGGAAGACGATGGGCCCGCTGCAGCACAACGCGGTGGCGGCAGCCCTGTGCGTCGTGGTGACCGCACTCCTGTACCGCGACATCGCCTCGATCGGCCGCCTCGCCGTCCTGATGCTGATCATCGTGCTGGCGACCGTCGGCTGGGTGATTGTCGCCGGCGTCGTCAACGCCTCGTGGGCGCAGGCGTTCGATTTTCCGCCGGAGGCGCGGCGGTTCGATGGCGCGCTGGTTCGCGCGATCGGCGCGGCGGGATTGCTCGCGATGTACAACTACGGTGGCTACAACAACGTCTGCAACATCGGCGACGAGCTCCGGGAGCCGGAGCGGACAATGCCCCGCGCGATCGTCCTGTCGATTGTGGTGGTCGTCGCCCTGTACGCCGTGATGAGCACCGTCGTCCTCGGCGTCGTGCCCTGGCGCGAAGCGGAGCAGACGCGGACGATTGCGTCGCTGTTCATCGCCCGCACGTTCTCGGATCCGGCGACCGGCCAGGCGGCAGCGCTGGCAATGACCGTCCTGATCCTCATCGTCACTGCGTCGTCCTTGTACGCGGTCGTGCTCGGCTACTCCCGCATCCCGTACGCCGCAGCCCGTGACGGTCAGTTTTTCGAGGTCTTCGGGCGGCTCCACCCGACAAAACGGTTTCCGCACATCTCACTGCTCACGATCGGCGCGGTGGCGATTCCGTTCTGTTTCTTCACACTCGGGCAGCTCGTCAATTGGCTGATTCTCGTGCAGATCCTGGTGCAGTTCGTCTGGCAGTGCGCAGGCGTCATCCTGCTGCGGCGCTATCGTCCGGATATCGTCAAGCCTTTTCGGATGTGGCTCTATCCGCTGCCGGCGCTCGTGTCACTCGCGATGTGGATCTACATCTTCGCGACCGCGCCGCTCGCCGGCATTCTCTTCGCGATCGGCTTTCTGGTCGTCGCGATCGCCGCGTACGCGGTGTTTCGAACGGCGGCCTCTCGTAGCGCAGGCCTTTAGGCCTGCCCTCGGCCGCCGGCAGCCCTAAAAGGGCTGCGCTACGACTTTGGCTTGTGGGAGCCGCTGTACTCGAACGACGGCTGCGGCCTCGCGCTGTTCCCGAGGCGCTGCAACTTGCCGCGCACCGTCCCATCGTCGCCGATGGTGCCGGTGACCGTGTAGAAGCCGCCTGCCGGATTGAGGATGCGCAGGAGCGTGTTGAACTTGAACGTGTTGCCCTCCCACTCCAGCCTCGCGACCGGTTGCGGCAGGATCACACCCAGCACCTGCGTGTAGAAGGCGCCTTCGCCGGACCGCGGCAGGTGCAGGACCGCCGGCAGGCCGCGTGGACCAAACGGCAGGTCGATCAGGAAGGAGGAGTCCGCCGGCAGCGACGCCACCAGCGCTTCCATCCGCTCGCGCTCGGTCGACGGCTTCGGACTGACGCCGGCATCGGCGGTGAACTCGAACATCCCGAACATCATCTCGGAGGTCGTCGACGCCTCGCCAAACGTGACGGCCTTCGACGGATCCGGATTGTGCTTGTTGGCCGCGGAATTGTCGTAGTGCGCGACCAGATCGACGCGCGTGCCGCGCGGCAGCGGCACCGTCGTCTTCGGATAGTAGAAGAGCTGCCAGTTGAAGTCGTACGCCGGCACGTTCAGCAGCGTCTGCTGCCGGCCGTCGGGAAATGTCGCCGTCATCTTCATGTCCTTCCCCCGCAGATGCATGTGGGGGAAGAACGACACGATGTTGATGTCCTGGTCGACCATGTAGACGGAGCGCAGCTCGAAGTTCGGCGCGTTCGGCGGAATTGAAAAAGTGACATTGCCGGCAAGCGCCGCGGCAACTTCCTTCTTCAGCTCGCCCTTGCCGAAATAGAGACCGACCCGCGTCCGATCGACCTGCGGCGTTCCGTTCGGGTGATAGTGCAGGTTCGTCCGCAGCATCTGACCCTTGCGCACCCAGCGTCCGGTCCCTTCGGGGTACACCGTCGGCGGAGTCCCAACCGCCCAGACGCCGAGCACATCGAACATCCCGGTCGAAGACAACGCGCTCATTGCTGAAACGTTGGCCGAGAAGATCACCGAGTGATGCGTGATGGCACGATTGCTCGGACGGATCTCAACGGCGCGAATCCAGCGATCCTCTTTCAGGTCAAGCGTCAGGCTTGGCGTTGGAAAAAAATCGGTCCCTGTCGCCGGAATGCGGACTTCCGGGAGCTCGATCACCATGTCAGGCTCGCCGAGCTGCCAGCCCTCGGTAAACCGGGGCGGCGTGGGCATGTCCTTCGGATCGCCCTGCGGCGCGCCGGCATCGACCCAGCGGCTGACCGTCGCGATCTCCTCGGCGCTCAGCCGCGGGTCGTTCGAAAACGCTCCAACCGCGGGGTCAGCGAACCACGGCGGCATCTGGCGGGCGACAACCTTGTCCTTGATCGCGCGGGCCCACGGCCGGGCGTCCTGATACGTGAGCAGCGCCATCGGCGCCACTTCGCCCGGCCGATGGCAGACGACGCATCGGGCGTGCAGGATCGGAGCGACGTCGCGCGTGAACGTGACGTCCGCCGCAGCCGTCGCGATCGCTGCAGGTCGAGACGCAATCGCCGCGACAACCGAGAGGAAGACGACAAGGCTTGCGCGTCGCATCACTGACCTCCCGCAACCCTGATCTCCGGGGGATGCTTGACGATAACACGTCGGCACTTCAGACTTCGACTTCCGGCTTCGTAGCGCGGCGCTTTCAGGGCCGCGACTCGAGGAGTGATTGATGTCCAGCGCGGCAACCGACAAGGCCTGGGAGACGCTCGGGCGGGTCGATCCCTACTGGGCGGTCATCAGCAACGATGCCTATCACGGCCGGCGCCTGCCCGATGAGCAGCTCGCAGCCTTCCTGAAATCCGGGGCGGATCACGTCGACGACATCTGGCGGCGCTGCCGGCATTTGTTTGGAGAAGGCTTCGCGCCCCGCCGCGTCCTGGATTTTGGATGCGGTGTCGGAAGAGTCACGCTGCCGCTCGCCCGCCGCGTCGACACGGTGGTGGCGATCGACATCGCCGACAGCATGCTGGCGGTCGCACGCGAGCTGCTCGAGCGTCATGGCATCGCCAACGTCGAGCTCGTGAGGAGCGACGCGACGCTATCTGCGATACGCGGCCCGTTCGACCTCGTTCACTCCGTCATCGTGCTGCAGCACATTCCGCCTGCTCCTGGACTGACGCTGGTCAGGCGCCTCGTCGAGCTCGCCGGTGAGACGGGCATCGTCGTGCTACACGTTCTCTACCACAACCCTTTCAGGCGGTCGCCGCTGGCGCGCCTCGCCCACCGGCTGGTCGCTCCGCTTCGCGATCGATACCGGCGCGTGCCGGAGATCCAGATGAATCCGTATCCGCTGAACGCGCTGCTCAAGCTGATTCAGGACGCCGGCGTCCGCCACGTTCACGCAGAGCTGACGAACCACGCCGGCCATCTCGGGGCGCTGTTGTTTTTCAGGAAGGGGTCCTGACGCCGCGCTCCTGGCCCGCCCTGCGCATCCCTTCCGTGATGATCCCGACGCGGTCGACGCCCGCGCCTTTCGCGGCGTCGAGCACGCCGATGATCGCCTTGTAGCGCAGCGTCGGCGCGCCGGCGATGAACATCGTCTTGTCCCGGCGGCTGGCGTAGATCGTCCGCAGACGCGCCTCGAGGTCACCCAGCACCACCGCTTGATGGTTGATGGCCAGGCTGCCATCGGCCGCGTACTCGACGACGATCTGGTCGGGCGGCGCGGCCGAGCCCGGCGGTTGCGTCCGGGACGGGAGCTGGCTCTCGATCGCCTGCTGCGTGAGCGGCAGCGCGGCCAGGAAGATCACCAGCAACACCAGCAGCACGTCGATGAGCGGCGTCAGGTTCATCTCTACATGGAATCGCGGTTGGCGGGCGTCTGTCATCGTGTCCCTCCACGATGTTAGACACCGCCGGAAAAGAAAAACGGCCGCCCCTCTTTCGAGAAGCGGCCGTCTGAGTCCTTCTGACTTACGACTTTTGATTTCTAACTTCTAGTTGGAACCCGTGGAAGCCCCGCCGGCCTTGCGCATGCCGTCGGTGACGATCCCGACCTTTTCGACACCGGCGCCCTTCGCGGCGTCGATGACGTCCACGATGTCCTTGTAGCGCAGCGTACCGGCCGCGATCAGGAACATCGTCTTGTCTTTGCGCTGATCGTAGATGTTGCGGAGCCGCGTTTCGAGCTCCTGCAGCGTGACGTCCTGCTTGTTGACCGACATTCGCTTGTCGGCGTCGAACTGCAGCACGATCTGGCTGATGTCCGGCGTCACGTCCGTCGTCTTCTTGCTTTCGGCCGGGAGGTTGATGTCGAGGCCGCGCTGGGTCAAGGGAAGGGCCGCCATGAAGATGACGAGCAGCACGAGCAGCACGTCGATGAGCGGCGTGACGTTCATGTCCGCACTGGCGTGCGGAATTTCTCCCTTGACGACCTTCTCGGCGCCGAAATGCTGGTGGGCGTGAGCCATTACTGACCTCCCCCGCCGCCGCTCGGCGCGCGCTTACGCTCGGTGATGAGGCCGATGTCCTCGATGCCGGCCTGCCGCAGGCCGTCCATGGCAGCCATCACCGCGCCGTACTCGACTTCCTCGTCGGCTTTGATGATGACGACCTTTTCCTTCTTGCTCTCGAGGTACTCGTTGACCCGGGTGCCGAGCTCAGCTTCCGAAACCGCCTTGGCGTTGAAGTAGATCCGCTTGTCCTTCGCCACGGCGATGACGGTCTGGCCCTGCACTTCGGGCTTGTCGACCGTGTTGTCGGCCTTCGGCAGCTTGACGGCGACGCCCTGCTGCAACATCGGCGCGACGAGCATCATGATGATGAGGAGCACCAGCATGACGTCCACGAGCGGCGTTACGTTGATATCGGATTTGACTCCGCCTTTGCCGCCGCCAACGTCCATTGACATAAGTAAAACCCCCGCAATGCTGATTGCCGAATGCCGATTGTCGATTTATTTCGAGAATAAATCAGCAATCAGCAATCAGCATTCTGCAATTTACGCCGTCTTCTTGATGAAGTAGTCGACGAGCTCCGACGAGGAGTTGTCCATCTCCACGTTGAAGTACTCGATGCGGCCGGTGAGGTAGTTGTAGAACCACACCGCCGGAATCGCGACGACCAGACCGAGCGCCGTCTCGACGAGCGCTTCCGAAATACCGACCGAGACGGCGCCGATGCCCGCCGAGCCGGCCGCGCCGATGCCCTGGAACGCGTTGATGACGCCGACGACCGTGCCGAGCAGTCCGACGAACGGGGCCGTCGATCCGATGGTCGCGAGCGCCGAAATGCCTTTCTTGAGGTCCGACGCGGTGAGCGCCGACGCGCGCTGAATGGACCGGCGCACCGTGTCCATCAGATCTTCACGCTGCAGAGCGGCGCCGCTTTCCTGCTGGAACTGATATTCCTGCAATCCCGCGAGCACGACCTTCGCCAGATGGCTGTAGCGATAGTTCTTCGAGGTAGAGAGCGCGATGGCGTCCTTCAGACGGCCTTCCTTGAGGTGCTTGGCCACCTGCGGGGCGTAAAGCTTCGACTGGTTGCGCGCCTGCGTAAACGTGAAAATGCGCTCGATCGCGACGCCAATCGACCACATTGACATGATCAGCAGCACGAAGGCCACGGCCTTGGCTACCCACGTCATCTGTTGATACATCTGCATGAAATCCACGGGCCACTCCTCCTGAAAGACCGAACAGTTTGACGCGCGACGTCTGTAGCTTGAGCGTTACTGCAACGTGAAATTGACGGTGACCGTCATGATGACCGGCACCGGCACGCCGTTGAGCGTGGTCGGCGTGTAGACCCACTGCTTGACGGCGTCGAGCGCCGCCGCGTCGAGCAGCGGAATCGAACGCAGGACCTTCGCGTCCTGCACGCGGCCATCAGGCCCGATCGTCGCCTCGATGATGACCACGCCCTGCACGCGCGCCGACTGCGCGATGGCCGGATAGACGGGCCGCGCGTCCTTCACCTTCGTCGGCTGCCGGATGGCGCCGCCGACGCGAACCGGCGCGGGCGGAGGCGGAGGCGGCGGGGGCGGGGGCGGCGCAGCTTCGAGGCCGCCGACGACACCACCAGTCACTCCGCCGACAACGCCGCCTTCGACGCCGCCGACGGCCTTCACGCCCTGCTCGATGCCGGTTTCAGGTTTGATTTCCTTGGGAGCCTCGACGGGAGCCGCCGCGGGGTTCACGTCCATCTGCGGCTTCGGCGCCTGCGCCGCCGCCGGTGGCGGCGGTGGCGGTGGCGGTGGCGGTGGTGGCGGCGGCGCCGCCACGAACGCGTTCATCATGTTCGGCGGACTCGGCAGCACGTCTGCCGCCATCAGCGGAATGATGATGACGGCGCCAATGAGCGCCGTATGTACCACGATGGACAGCGGGACCGTATACCACTTCTGACTGCCCACTTTAATTGACGGCTCGACGACGTCGCCGAACATCTCACCACGTGGCACGGGACTTCTCCTCTTCGAGAAAGCGCCGATTATATGCAGTACAAAAACTGAGAGTCAACGAGACTCACAGAAATTAGACACCGGAAAGTCTGAAACGGCTGAAGCTCCTGCCCATCCATGGCTCGCCGGAGGTCTGCCCTGAGCGCGACTTCTTCTAGTCGCCCGACCCGATCCGCATCCCGTAAAACGAACGCCAGACGAAGATCGTCGAAAGCCCGAAGAAAATCGCCGCAAGTACGTGGCCAAGCATCGGGCCCTGGTCGACGCTCAACCGGACCGCCAACGACACCGCCAACAAACCGAACAAGGTCGTGAACTTGATGACCGGGTTCATCGCGACCGATGAGGTGTCCTTGAAGGGGTCGCCCACCGTGTCCCCCACGACCGTCGCCGCATGCAGCGGGGTTCCTTTCTGCTTCAGTTCGACCTCGACAATCTTCTTGGCGTTGTCCCAGGCGCCCCCGGCGTTGGCCATGAAAATGGCCTGAAACAGCCCGAACAGGGCGATCGAGATGAGATAGCCGATGAAGAAGAAGGGCTCGAGAAACGCGAAGGCGAGCGTCGAGAAGAAGACGGTCAGGAAGATGTTGAACATCCCCTTCTGCGCATATTGTGTGCAGATAGCCACAACTTTCTTGCTGTCGCTGACCGATGCCTTGGTCGCCCCGGTATCGAGCTTGATATTGGCCTTGATGAACTCGACGGCCCTGTACGCCCCCGTGCTGACCGCCTGGGTCGCGGCGCCGGTGAACCAGTAGATGACCGCGCCTCCGACGATGAGGCCCAGCAGGAAGGGCGGGTGCAGGATCGACAGCTTGTCGACATCATGGGTGAGGTCGCCGGTCAGCGACATGATGATCGAGAAAATCATGGTCGTCGATCCGACGACCGCCGTGCCGATGAGCACCGGCTTTGCCGTCGCCTTGAACGTGTTGCCGGCGCCGTCGTTTTCCTCCAGCAGGTCCTTGGCGCGCTCGAACCGGACGTCGAATCCATGCTCCCGCTTGAGGCTTTCCTTGATGCCGGGCACCGTCTCGATGACCGAGAGCTCGAACACCGA
>Ga0070669_100002982_pt1 | contig 12197 bp, 3 predicted proteins | sample KBSS53metaG_FD_64680 | JGI IMG/M metagenome (GOLD analysis project Ga0070669, IMG submission 64680) | Switchgrass rhizosphere microbial communities from Kellogg Biological Station, Michigan, USA - KBS S5-3 metaG | ecosystem: Host-associated > Plants > Roots > Rhizosphere > Soil ... | reverse complement strand
GTCGAGGGCGGCTTCGGTGAAGTTGGCCGAGGTCACGAAGACGGCTTCCTCATCCACCACCAGAGCTTTGGCGTGCAGGACTCCGGCGGGACCCTCCAGCTCCAGCGCACGCGGATCGTAGAAGACCCGGGGCCTGGAGGTGCCGGGCCAGTCCGTTTTCCAGAACCGATCGGCGAATTTCCGCACGAGCTGGTCCGCCGCGGTGGTTTCGCCCTTCCTGCGCTGGATGTTCAGCAGCAAGGTGACCTGGAGACCGGGCGTCGTCTCCATACGGCGCGCCAAGACTTCGAACGCCCGGGGACCGTCGAAGAAGGCGTAGGTGCTCGCCCAGACCGAGTGTTCCGCCGAGCCGAAGAGCTCCTCGACCACGCGCCGGGTGTCACGGGCCGGCAGACCCGTCATTTCTGGGCCCGACCAGACGAGGTCCGGCTTTGGCGCCCGCAGCACGACTCTTTCCAGAGTCCGGAGCCAAGCCGCCGTCGCCCGTCCGGAAATCCCCATCTGCTCCAACTCGCCCAGAGCGCCCGCGATCTCCTCGCTGCCTTCCCGCAGGCCCAGGATGGACCGCAGGAGGCCGGCGGAACAGGCCGGCGGGAGAACGCCTGTCTCCAAAGCGCTCGCGAGGCGCTGGCGTAGGTGGGACGGCAGGCCAACTAGCGCATCGGTCACAGGAAGGCCTGGAAGAAGGCGGCGTCCGTGAGACCCGGGACGGGCATGACGAGCGCACGGTCGAGATAGTCGTTGCGCATTTCGCAGGAGGTCTCCGCCAGCAGCGCGCAGCCATGGCAGGCAGCCCCCTGGAGCCAGCGCTCTTCCAGGCTCTGCCCCGGCGCGTGCTGTGCGCAGATGGGATCATTCGAGCAGAGCGCGCCCATCCGCAACGCATCCGCCAGATGGGCCTCGAGGTGCCGCGCCTGCTGGACGAGGCCGCCGAGGGTGCCTTCCGCGTCCGGAGTCCCCGTGTAGAGCAGGATTCCAAAACGCTCCGTGAGGTAGTCCGCATAGATCCGTTCGCGGATCGAGCTGGCCGGGTATCCGCAGCGCATGGAGAGGGATTGGATCAGGAGGTGAGAGAGGGTGTGCAGCAGAACGTAGGGACCGCCCGGGAAGATGCGCTTGGATTTGCGTTCGGCCGTCCAGCGGTCATGGCCGGTTTTGAGATCGGCGAGGCGATGGGTGACGGCGGGCCGATCGAGCCATTCCTTCACGACCCCGGCGCGGAGCTGGAGGAAGATCCCTTCTCCCCGGTTCTCCACTGCGGGGAACCAGCGGGGCTCTTCGGCCAGCGCGGCACGCTCCACATCGGTTTCGTAGTCGCCCTGAATGTCTGGTGTGACCGCTTCGAAGCGCGTGAAGCCGGCGAGGGCTAGGACTTCGCGCAGGCGGTGGACCTGAATGACGGCTTCGATCCCGTTACTGCGCTGCGTGCTCCGCCAGACCCGTTCGGGCAACCGCCGCGCGTGAAAGTTTCGATCAACGGGCACGTCCTCGCCGAATCCTTCAGGCGCGGCGAGCAGTGCCTCCAATTCGACCTGCTTCACCGGCCGGTCGCCGAGATCGCCTTTTTTGTGCCGGCGGATCGCTTCCAGAATTTCCTCGTCGGTGAAGGGGGCCAGGGCCTCCGTGATCCTGGGTTTTCTTTTTAAGAACTTGAGATCGGAGGCATCCTCCACGATATGCAGGTCGTCCCTCAACTCTTCGACCACCGCGTCTACCGCTGATCCCCGGTCCGGGAGCGAAAGGACGCTCACCACCTGGGGAAAGTATGCGTTCGACGCCGTCCGGATGAGCAGCCGGCTCCAGTGATGGCAAATCTCGTTGGCGCCCCGGCCCAGCCACGGCCGCGCGCCGCTGCATGGGCCCAGGGGATTGTTTTCCCGAAAGGTGGCTTCAAGCAGGCCGCGTCGCTTGTCGCATTCGCAACGGACGCTGAGATCGCTCAGATCGCTGCTTGTGCCATGCTCGTCGAGCCAGAGCTGGCTCAGGCAGACCTCTTCTTCGCCGTGCACGTAAGCGCGCCAGTCCAGGTCGTCCACATGTCCTTTCGGACAGGCCCGGACAAATCGGGTGGCGACCACCTGGAGCTTTTCGAAGCGCCCCTTGTCGTCGAGAGCTTTGCGAGGGACGAGACGGCGCGAGGTCTTGCGCTCATCGCCCGGTCCGCTTTTCTCCTGCACCACGAACCATTCGGGGAAGCGCCAGACCCGGATGCCTCTCGCTTCTTCGTTCAGATCGGTCGAATCCGGAGGCGGTGCGAAGAGCTTCGGCCTCTCCACGCCGGTCAAGATCTCCAGCTTGCGCGCGAGCCGGGCCTCTGGAATTTCATCCAGAGAGCTCGTTTTCGGCCACGTCTCGAGGCCGCCGACAATTGCCGAATGCCGGGGCAGATCGATCAGCGCTCCGGGACCCCAGGTAGTGACGACCTGGCTCCTGCGGACCTGGCCATGCCCTCTCTTGCTCATGCGTCCTCCTCGATCTGCAGGCCGCTCAGATCCTCCAGGAACAGATTCACCACGGGCTCGACGTCACGCATGGATCGCTGGACTCGGAACCTGCGGTGGTGCTCGGATTCGAAAGTCTTGTCGAGCATGTCTCGCAAGAGGGGGCGCGGTTGGCTCAGCTCGTATTTCTGGTATTGCAGCGCAACCCCGGCTGCCCGGTAGTCGCCGAAGACCTTGCACCAGGAGTCCAGCAGCTCCACCACGCGGTTCTGAACGCTGCGCAGGCGCTCTTCCCGCTCGTCTTCGTCCAGAGGCTGCTGGCGCACCCGTTCCAGGAAGGCGTCAAGCAGCCGCCGTTCAAGCTCCGCGCGCACGGCGAGGATCCTCTCGGCGCCCTGCGGCGGCGTGAGCGCTGGCAGGGCGTGGCGCGCCAGTGCCATAAGGGCTCCGGCAAAGCCCCGGTCGAGCGCGCGCGCCGAGAAGGGCGTGACGCTTGCGACTTCCACGGAGCGATAGAATGTCTCGTGATAGTGCCGGAAGCGTTCGTAATGGGATCGGTCCCGCGGTTTGTGAACGTTGAGCAGCGTTACTACCAGCCCCGGCTTTTTCTCGTCGCGCCCGACGCGGCTGGTGGCCTGGATGTATTCCGCGTGCGTTTTGGGCTGGCCGAGCACGACCATCAAGCCGAGTCGCGGAATGTCCAGGCCCACCGAAATCATATTGGTTGCGATGGCGCAGTCCACGCGTTGCGGCTCATGGGCTCCCAGCTCGAGCCTTCGCCGCGCCTCGGCCACTTTGCCGGTCGAAACCCGCGAGGTGAGCTCCAGGACTTCCGAGAAAGTCGTGCGGTCGCGAAACAGACCGGCCGCTTCCCCGATGCGCTTGCGTTCGCCATATCGCTTGATCGTGTTCTGGACTTCCTCTTCCAGGATCCGCCGCGCTCCTCCAAGCTCGCGCAGGCTGTTGAAATAACCGAGCACGGTCATGTAGGGATCGGCGGGATTGGCCTCTTTGATCTGGTGTCCGCCGGCTTCGCGGTAGGCGCGCTCGGCGGCCCCCATCAGGGCGAGCCACGCCTTGCGCATGAGGACTTTGGGGTTTCTCCCCTGCGCCGCGATGCCGAGGTAGAGCCGGGCCGGCACCTTGGAGGAGGGCTCGGTGGTGGCGAAGAAGGAATTCCGCCGGTTCGGTCCCGGAGGTGGAAAGATCTGAGTGGATGAACGGCCGAAGAGCGCCTGGATCTGGTCCGGCGCTCGGCGGACGGTCGCCGTCGAAGCGACGATTTTGGGCTTCGTGGGGCAACCATTCAGACACAAGGCTTCGATCGCGGTTTCGTAGAGCCCGGCCATGGTCCCGAGCGGCCCGGAGATCAAATGCAGCTCGTCCTGAATCACCAGGTCCGGAGGGGGCAGCGGCTCCGCCAGCCGCGTCCCCCGGCCCGGCTCCGCCGCTGCATAGAAAACATTTTTATCATACCGGTCCGCTCCGCCCAGGAGCGCTCCGGATTCGCCAACCCAGGGGAGCGCCGCGAACTTGTCCAGCGTCGCGATGAGGAACGCAGGAAGCCGGCGGTAGATCGGCTCGTCCACGGCCACGATGGGCAGCGGGCGGTCGCGGGTGAAGTCGCACTCGAAATTGGTGCAGATGATCCGCAGCTCTTGGGGAAAATCATCGTTGGGCAGGAGCATGAAGGACGCAGGCGCGAAGCGCGTGCCGCACCAGGGGCAGCTTTCCAGGGGGATTGGAGAAGGATTCCCGCGGGGATCGCGTTTGAATCGCGTCACCCGGGCCCGCGCAGATTCCGATTGCCCGTCCCCTTTGCGTCCGAGAATATTGGGCGTCGCGGCCCGGCCCACCCAGAGGCCGATCTCAAACGGCCACGCGCCATAGCGACTCGCATTCCCCTCCCGCTCCAGCTCCAGAGCGCAGACGAGCCCCGCGGCTCGCGCGAGTTGATCGAGCGTCAAGAGCCGCAACGTGTAGCGCATGATCACGCTCACGCCGGCCCCCGCGCGCCCCGCATCGCCCGGGTGACGCAGCCTCCGTAAAACCATGGCGAAGGCCGCGAGGCCCAGGTAGGCTTCGGTCTTGCCGCCGCCGGTGGGGAAGAAGAGCAGGTCCACCGTCTCACGGTGAGTATCGGCCGGGTCGGCGAGGCCCGGAAGGTTGAGCAACAAAAATGCGAGCTGAAAAGCGTGCCAGCTCGGCTCGCCGATTTTTTCCTTGAGGCGCTGCCGGAGCGCCCGCGCCACGGCACGGTTCGCCACGCGGAAGGCGTCGAGCGCGTCGCCATCCTCGGCCAGCACGGCGACACCACGTTCGATCCTGCCGGCGGCGAAGTCCGCGAAGTGGAGGAGTCCATCCGCGGTCTCTCGCCGCTCGTTGCGCAACGTTGCCACCTCGCCCCGCCGTGCTTTGATCCAATCGCGGTATTCGTCCACGAGCGGGCACAGGGCCGCCCGGGCCGCGGCGCCGTCCGGCAACATCCCGAGCTTTTCCATGGACAGCTCGACGCCGGGCACCTTGAAGGTCATCGTCCTCTCGACCTCGGCGCTCGGAATCCAGGCGGTACGGAGCACCCGGCATTCCTGCTCGACGATTTCCCAGTCCGCCGAGACGCCATGCCCGGTGGCGTATTCGGGCGTGTCCGCATAATGGAGGTCGGCCACCTGCTCGTCCCATTCCTCAGCGCGCGTGCCACGCAGGTCCGGCCGGGGCTCGAACGGGAGATGGCTCCGCACCTCGATTTCAGGCTGGAACGCATACGCGAGGTCGGGCACTTCCCGATGGGGCGGACGGTGGTTCACGAGGAACACGGAAACCGAACGCGTCCCCTGCGGGATGTGATCCGAGAAATCGCTCGCGGAGACCGGCCGTTCGATCAGAACAAGTTGGAGACCTCCGGACTCAGGAACGTCGTAAGGCGCCGGCCCGTCGCTGCCGGCGAGAGGGAGCACGACAGGCTCCTCTCTCGGCAGCCGTTGCCAGACGGGAATGGCCTTGCCGTCCTCTCCCTCTCCTTCTTCCTTTTCCTCGGTCTTCGCCTCGACGTAGTCGCCCCAGCGCACGATGACCTTCAACTCCCTGGTCTCCGCGCGCACCAGGAAGCTCAGGCCCATCGAGGAAGGGAAGAAACCTTTCTTCGCCGCCTTGCGCTCTTCGCTCGACTCCTCGGCGGAACCATGCGTCTCAGGGATTGCTCCCGGATCATCGTCCTCATCCTTGTCGGAGCGTGCTTCGGGTGGGGTCCCTGAGGGAATGAGAAAACCGGTCAGATACCACTTCGACGGGCGTATCCAGCCGGGCAGCTTCTCCTCTGCGAGAACATGCCCGGCCCAGGGACCAACAAGATCGAGTTTCAGGGCTTCGACGAGTCGCTCGCGGACGTCTAGGGAAGTCATCATGAGAATAGATCCTTCGTTTCCGATTCTTCAGGCGCACCCTTCGCCGCCGCCTTCCTGCCTCTGCGGGGCTTCACCGCGGTGGCACCGGAGAGTGCCTCCTTCTTCGCACGCTCCGCATTGAGCTCCAGGAGGAGCGCCAGCACCTCATCGCGCACCTCGTCGGGCCAACGGTAGCGCCAGGGCTTCTTCTTGGTGCCCCACGCCTCCTCATCGATTTCATAGTCGAGGAGAAACTCGCAGTCTGTTGGTATGTCCTTCCAACCGTAGGCGTCGAGCACGGCACGGTCCATGGCGGCATGCAACTCGCGGAGCTTCAGGATGTCCGGGTCGTTCTCGTAGGGGTCGTGGAAGCGGTTGTAGGTCTTCGTGAGCCCCTCGTTGTTACGAATCATGAGTGCAGAACGGAACTCGTAGTAGGTCTTACCGGCGGCTTCGAGGTCGGGGTGAGCCTCCCAGTTCTCGGGGAAGGGAAAGGTCTCGAAACAGTCGGAGGGGGTGTATCGAAGGTCGTCCTTCATAGAGGAGCCGAAGAACCGTGCCCAGATCTCATGGGGACGGGACTGGATGGCGCAAAAGGAGGCAAATGTAGAAAGAAGGAAAACATTGGCCGTATGGGCGAATATTATATTCGAAGGCAGAAAGGCATACTGTAAGTGGGCGCTCACTTGTGAATTAACGATAACCCGTTGCAGTCCTGAGATGGCTGCATAGAGTTCGGGACGGTGCGCCTGGAATGCCCACCAACGACGTTTTAGGGGAACGTTGTTGGGATTATTCCCTAGTTGGAGGCGCTCTGGCTTGACCTTCTTCTCAACTATATCTTTAAGTTCAGGCCAGCGGCTCAGATCCTCTTCCTCTAGGATGTCACTGAGAAATATGACAAACCTCCGTGAACGATGCAGTGGGTCGGAATTGATCTCTTCTCCTCCTATGTATGGCGGGATGCGGTCCTTCCATTCAGGGTGAAAGGACAGCAACTTCTCGCGCTCGATGGTAGGCGTGCAATCTGAGTCGTCGTCTGCAAATAAAAATCCTTGCCCGTAGATCTTGCTTCCCAAGGAGAAGTATGGATTGTGGAGGAGTCGTGCAGGTGACTCATTAACCGATCCATCTCCGAGATAGGCACTGATGGCAGCAACAGGTTTTTTGTCCAGGTACTTGTTTGGCAGGTGCTGATTCTTGGAAATGTGGACAACGCTGACGACCACGGCTGCCGTTCCAGGCCACTTGAGGCGCCGCGTCGCGTGGTAAATATCACCGCCCTCGTTGAGCAATACTCGAAGGCCGCCCTCTCGGGTATCGCCTTGCGCAATAGTATTGGTGGCAATAAGCCCCAAGGATCCTGAATCTCGTAGGTTAGCGTAGGTGCGGCGAAAGAAGTATGCAACGAGATCGCAGTGGTGCCTGCATTCAGTGAAGGAGAATGTCAGCCATTGAAAATACGACATCCCGTACCGCTCGGAGATCTGTGTGCCTCCGAGAAATGGTGGATTCCCCACGAATACGTCGAAGCCAGAGTTGTTCCGCTCAAACACCTCTGGAAACTCGATCTCCCAATGAAACGGCGCGAGAGGCTTTTCGGCGTGCCGCCACTCCTCCAAATCGGCGCGGTACTCCTCGGCCGTTCCGTTCATGGCCTCACTGACATATACGATCCGCTTGTTCTCCCTCTCCTTCGGGCTGTTCCCCTCGAAGAAAGCCGCCAGGACGAGATCGCCGAGAATCCGTACCTTCTTGAGCTCTATATCCGCCGTGCGCCACCAGTCGCGCAGATCCCAGTCCGGTACGCTCTCGTCGGCCTCGCGGATGCGCTGCCGCAATTCGATGACGGTGTCCAGAGAATCGCGGATTCCCATGCCCCGCAGGATCGGCGGTTTCGACTCATCCCAGTGAAAGGCTTCAATCTGCCGCCGCGAAAGCCCAACCAGGGAGTCGCCGTGGCGGAGCGCGTGATCTACGAAGGTGAGGGGATGATCCTTCGCCAGGGTCACCAGCCAGAGCGAAACCTTGGCGAGATCCACGGCCATGGGGTTCTTGTCAACTCCATAGATGCAGCGCTGCGCGATCTGGCGGCGCGCGAGGATCACCTCATCTTCATCCGGAGGGATCGAGGGCATGTCGCCATGCTCGTGCCAGGATTCGACCAGCGCATCGCCAAGCTGGCGGCAGGCTTCAACCAGGAACGCGCCCGAGCCCATGGCTGGATCACAGACCTTGAGGTCGAGGATCTGATCGGGCCGTGGTGGCCGTCCGTCGGCTCCGCGCAGGCGTTCCAGGATCGGCGCCAGCGTGGTCTGTACGATCGGCTGGGTGAGCGAACGCGGTGTGTAATGCGAACCTGAGCGGCGGCGCTCTTCGCTCGGCTGGAGCACCATCGCGCTCTGCGGCACCAGATCGGGCGTGGCGGCGGGATCAATCACAGGGAGAAGGGCCGCGTGCAGATCTTCGAGAGTGGCGGCTCCCTTCAGAGCCTTCTTGATTTTGTCCGTCAGCTTTCGATCGGTGCGATCCTGAAGCCAGGCGTCCCGCTTGGTGGGAGACTCCCGGAGGAGGGCTTCCAGATCCACTGCGGTAGGCGCGCCCTGCTTCTTCTGCGCCCTGATGGCCACGGAGCGGCCGGTGGCGGCCTCCAGGCGGAAGCCCATCATGGTTTCGTAAACGGAGCCGATCTGCTCGACGTCGAGAGCGCGGTAGGAAATGCGTTCGCCGTCGAGGACGAGGAGCTTTTCCAGAGCGCGATAGATCGTGCCGTCGGGTACGAGCGGGGGATCGATGTGCTCGTGGGTCTGGAGCGTTCCGGAGCGGCCTTCCAGGAAGGGGAAACGGTTGGGATCGAAAAGCGAGCCGTGACGTTGCGGCAGCCGCATCGCGCCGCTTTCGGCGCCGTCATGGATCATGCGGAAGAGGACGAGGAGCTGCGCCCAGGCGCCGTAGCGCCGGTCCAGAGTGTCCGGAAAGAGCGCGGCGTCCTCACGGAGACGCTCGTAGAGACCGGCGAGCGAATAGAATCGCTGGAACGCCTCGTCCTTGGGCAGCATGTCCCGCTCTTCGGTGTAGAGCAGGAAGACGAGCCGAAGGATCACGGTGAGCAGCGCGCGGTAGACGTCGTCGGGCTGGTTGGCGAGAGGCGTGCGCAGGAGCTGACCGCGCGAGGCGTCGTGCGCGGCTTGGAAGCCGCGGAGGAGCTCGTACAGTGCGTGCAGCACCTGTTCGGCCAAGCGCTCGCTGACCTCGTTCTGATATTTGCGGCTGTCTTCGAGCAGAGCGGCGAGGCGCTGTGCGCGTGGCATGTTCAAAAGCCGCATCTGTCCGAGGAGAAGGCGGAGGGCGGTCGAAATCAACCGGCCGGCCGTTTGCACCATGTCTGCGACGCGAAAGTCGAGCCAGCCCGAGCTTTCGCCGTAGGGTGCTGAGAGAAGGCGGAGCACGCGGCCGTTGAACAGGAGCCCGGCGGAGACTCCGGTTGCGCGCAGCAGCCGCTCCAGGCGGCTGTGAGCCGAGCGGTCGAAATCCTCGCCTGTTGGCAGCACCTGGACGAGGAGCTGCCAGGGGAGCGCGCTTTCCTTGGGATCCAGCTCACGGACGGCGAAGTCGGGGCGAAGCAGCCCCTCGCCGTCGGACAGAGGGATCTCCAACTCGGGTGGAATAGGGCTTTCGGCGGTGCCCGCATAACCCTTGGGCGAGAAGCTCCAGCCGAGAACCTTCTCTGCGAAGGTCTGGAAATCGGGTAGGACCGGGACCTTTTCCTCTTTGCCATCGAGCGCGTGCTCTTCGACGCAGGCGCGCAGGAGCCGTTGCCCTTCGGCGTCGTTGCGGTCGAGGATGGCCCCGGCGCGCACCAGGGCGGGCGCCGAGAACACCAGCCCGGTGGGTTGTACGAAGTTGAGCCAGTCGCGGTGCGCGAGGACGTTGGGATCGATCTTCGGCGGGGCCATCAATTCGTCTCCGGCCAGAGATAGACGAGCCCGACCGGCTCGATGCGCTGGGCCTTCACTTCGTAGAAGTCGCGGATGCGCTGGGGCTCCCGCTCCAGATCTTCCGCGAACTGTTCGAGGCGGGTGCGCCAAGAGCGCATGTTGGCTTCAACCTCGCGTTTCTCTTCGTCGACGAAGTCCAACGTGAACTGTTTGAAATCGCGCTCGCGTTTGGCAAGCTGATCCTGGACGCGCTCGCGCTGGCGTGCGAGGATTTCCCGCAGCTCCTTCGATTCCCGATCGCCGCGGCCGCGGAGCTTTTCGATGGCGATCCGCGCGAGATCTTGGGCGTGTGGCTGGAGCTGTGGCAGGAGCTCGCCAACGTCGCGGGGTGCCGCTTCGAGGAGCTTGCGGCGGATCGTTTCGTTGGGCAGGGGGCGTTGGGCCGCGAGCGAGCTTTCCAGGAGGTCGAGCGTGCGGGTCTCGGCTTCGCGGGCGTAGGCTTGGAGCGGCCCACGGCGCTGCGAGGGCTCGCTCCACCGTGCGGCGACCGGCACCAGCTCCTCGTGCAGCCGCTCCGCCCCTTGGCCGTAAAGTGAGAGGCGGCCCAGCAGGATGACGCGCGGGATGGAGTCCGCGGCGATGGCCACGCAGGCGCGCGAAAGATCGTGATGGATGAAGCCCTGGGCGCGGAAAAGAGCGAGCAAGCGCTGGGCGACGCGCTGTTCCAGATGGAGATGGACGACGTCCTCGGTGAGCACGCCGGCATCCTCGAAAATCACGGGCCGGATCGGGGCTTCGCGGCGCCAGTCGGCGAGCTTCTGCCCCGATTTGCGGGGCGTCCGCAGTGTGTCCAGCGTCGCGGCCCAGCTCGGATCGGTTTCGGCGCGCTGATCGAGAGGCGGGAAAGTCCACACTCGGCGGCCTTCCGCATCCCGGGTTTCGGCGAGAGGGGGTGCGTTCAGTAGATCGAGAGCGCATGAGAGAGCGTCGCGGAACGCCTCAGGCCGGAAGCCCGTCCAGCTTCGGGAGCCTTGCAGGAGGCTCTCGCAGCGGGCGATCTGCGCCTTGAGATCCTCCTGGCGCTCGCGCGCAGCCTCCAGCTCCTCCTCGGTGACGCGCTTACGATCGGCTTCAAGATCTTCCCGTTCGATCTCACGGGCCAGCCGTTCGGCGTCGCGGTGGCGGATCCCTTGCCCGAGCCGGCTCTCGATCTTGTCATCGATCACCTGGGAGAGGCTGCCGAGCTCCCGTTTGATCGTTTCGGTCTTGCGGACGAGCACCTCCAGCACCCGGTCTTCGGCGCGCTGGGGCAGGACGAAATAGTGGCAACGGACCTCGGGCGCGGGCTGAAGTTTGCGGTCGATGCGGCCGTTGCGCTGCTCGATGCGCCCGGGGTTCCAGGGGAGGTCGAAATGGAAGAGGTCCGCGCAGTGGGCCTGGAAGTTGAGCCCTTCGCGGGCAGCGTCGGTGGCGAGGAGGATGCGCAGGGGGTCTTTGGCCGGATCGGTGTTGAACCGGCGCTGGATTTCCTTGCGGACGCTGCCGGCGGTGAGGCCGTCGATCACTTCGATGCGCTCGTCCGCGCGGTCCGTGCCGGCGATGGCCTGGTCCAGAACCATCTTCAGAAACCGTTTCGTTCCTTCGCGGTTCTCGGTGAAGATGAGGACGCGGCGGTGGTTCCACTTCGGGGGTGTGCCCTTCGGGCGTTGTCCATAGGTCGGCAGGTCCGGGCAGAGATTCTCGCGGAGCCAATCGAGGAGGCGCCGGGTCTTGGCGTCGGGGGCGTGGCGCGCGGCCTCGGCGATCTCCTGCATGCGGTCGAGCAGGTCCTGTTCATGGCGCCAGAGAGCCTCGGCGTCGGCATCGCGGGGCGCCGCGGCCTCGGCGGCGGTGGTCACCGCCTTGACCTGGGCGGTCTCTTCAGCTTCCAACTCCTCGGGGGTCCATGCGCCGCGCTCGTCGTCCGCGCCGGGCGTGGTGGTGAACAGCATCGCGTCCTGATCCGCCGTCTTCGCCAGATCCTCTTCCTCGGCGTGCTTCCTGGCCCATTGCCTCTCCACCGTGGCCCGGTGGACCTTGAGACTGCGGGCGAAAGCCTCGATGGAAGATAGAAGGCGCTGCTGGAGCCCCACGACGAGCAGGCCCGCCGCAGCCTGGGCGCGGCGCGACGTGCGCGCGAAACGCTCTTCGCGCAGGGTGCGGTACTCGTCGAGGAGACGCGAGAGCACGATCTCTGGAGCGTCCGCCGGCAGATTTTCGATCGCAAGGCGCACCACGTTCCGCCGGGGGAAGACGCCGCGGACCTGCCGGATGTCCTCCTTGAGCCGGCGGACCAGCACCTCGTCGAGAGCCTTCTTCTGGACCTTGACGCCGCGGGTGAAGCGGTACGGGTCGAGCAACTCCAGGAGCGTCGAGAAGCTGTTCGAGTGGCCGTT
>Ga0070669_100002978_pt1 | contig 12211 bp, 7 predicted proteins | sample KBSS53metaG_FD_64680 | JGI IMG/M metagenome (GOLD analysis project Ga0070669, IMG submission 64680) | Switchgrass rhizosphere microbial communities from Kellogg Biological Station, Michigan, USA - KBS S5-3 metaG | ecosystem: Host-associated > Plants > Roots > Rhizosphere > Soil ... | reverse complement strand
GGGCTCCTGCTCGCCCCCGATCCCACGAGCGAGGAGGAGTGCACCCTCGGCGGCGCCGTCGCGTGCAACGCGTCGGGCGCGCGCACCTTCCGCTACGGGGCCACGCGGCCGCACGTGCGCGCGCTCAAGGTCGCGCTCGCGGACGGCTCCATCCTCGACCTGCGGCGGCCCGCGCTGGAGAAGAACACGGTCGGCTACGCGCTGGCGCACGACCCGGTGGACTGGTTCGTCGGCAGCGAGGGGACGCTCGGCGTCGTCGTCGAGGTGGAGCTCGGGTTGTTGCCCCTACCCGAGGCCGTGATCGGGCTGGCCATTCCCTTCGCGACCGAGCAGGACGCGCTCGCATTCGTCGTCGCGGCGCGAGAGAGCCGGCAGGTGCACCCGCGCTGCCTGGAGTTCTTCGACCGCCGCGCGCTGGCCATCGCGCGCGAGGCCGAGTCCACGCCCGGCTGGGCGAAGGACGCCGACGCGTTCGTGTACGTCGAGGAAGTACCGCCGAACGGCACCGCACCCGCGCTCGACGAATGGCTCGAGCTGGCCGAGCAGAAGGGCGCGCTCACGGACGACGTGAACGTCTATGAAGGTGAGGCCTCGCTTCGAGAAGCACGGCGCGTGCGCCACGCGGTGCCGGCCACGATGAACGAGCGCGGCTCGGCGCGCCGCGTGCACGGCGGGCGGAAGGTGTCCACCGACTGGGCGGTGCCCTACGCGCGGCTCGGCGAGATGCTCGCCAAGGCGCGCACCCTCGCCGACGTCGCCGGTATCGAGCAGGCGGTCACGTATGGCCACGCCGGCAACGGCCACCCGCACCAGAACTTCATCGCCCACGACGCGGACGAGCTGCGACGCATCGAGGCGGTGGTGGAGCAGACGCTGCGCGAGGTGATCGCGATGGGCGGCACCGTCGCCGCCGAGCACGGGATCGGGAAGATCAAGCGGAAGTGGCTGCCGCTGCAGATGTCGCCGCTGCAGGTGCGCACGATGCTCGCGGTGAAACGCGAGCTCGATCCCGCGGGGATCCTCGCGCCCGGCAACGTGCTCTGAGCGGCGCTGCCCGACTCAGGGGTAGCCGTTTCCGCTGAGCCCCATCGGTGGCATCGCCTTGGCCTGCGGCTTCCGCAGCCAGATCACGATCACGCCGCACTTGGAGTTCCCCTCGAAGCGCGCCGGCACGAAGGTCTCGTCCGAGTAGGCTTCGATGCCGGCGATCTGGCCCGGCGCGAAGTTGTTCAGCTTCCAGCCCGGTGAGCCGTTCACCTCGATCGCCGCCTCGCGGCACTCCGGGTGGCGCGCCAGCGCGGCGTTCGACACGATGCGCGCCTGCGTTCCCTTCCCGAACACGGAGAAGCCGAGGACGTTCACGAAGAGATCGGCCGTCTCCGACGCCATCATCTTGTCGATCTCCTTGGCGCCGAGGAACTGCCCGAAGGGGTGCATTCGCCGATTGCGCTCGAACTCCGTGTTCTCCGTGGGCGTGGCGACGACGTGCACCGAGTCGAGCACGACGTTGCGACGCAGCAGCACGTCGCGGCTCACGCTCCTCCCGGCGCGGAGCTCGACGGTGATCTCGGCGAGCGGGTAGCCCAGCTTGCGCACCACCAGCAGCTGCGTGCCCGCCGGCAGCGCGGTGAGGGAGAACCGTCCCGCGCTGTCGGTGACCGCGGTGGACTTCGCGTCGCGCACGCGGACCTCGGCATCGGCGACGCCCTCGCCCGTGAGCGAGCGCACCGCACCGCTCAGCGACGCGGTGCCCACCAGCTTCAGCTCCTCGCGCGTCGAGTCGCGGCCGTTGACTGAGAGCACGCGCGACACCGAGTCGAGCGCCGCCTGCGTGGGTGACGACGTCGGGCTGAGCGAGAGGTCGCGCACCACGGCGCCCTCGTCGTCGGAGACGGCGACGTTGATGATCGTGCCGGCCCGACCCGCGTGCTGGAGCTGCAGCGAGAGCATCGCGCCGCTCGGCACGCCGCACATCCGGTATGCACCGTCCTGCCCCGCGGTCACCGACGCCTGACGCTTCTGCGTCACGACCTTCAGCGTGGTCTTGTCGATGTAGTTGTGGATCCACGCGACGACGACTTCGGCGCCCGGGAGGGGCTTGTCGGTGTCGGCGTTCAGCGCGCGGCCCGCGACGACGACCTTTCCCTCGGGCAGGTGGAGGCCGTGGCAGACCGCGTCGCGCAGCGTCGTGCCCGAGGGGAGGGTGAAGTCGAACCGCGAGGTCTTCCCGGCGGCGATCACGACCCGCTCGGGAGGCAGAGACAGCTCCAGCGAGTCGAGCGTCGGGCTGCTCACCTGAACCAGGTATCGGCCGGGCAGGAGCGAGTCGAGGCGATACTGCCCATGGTCGTCGGGGCGCGCGTTGATCGTCGGGCTCGACTCCGCATCGGCGCGTACGAGAGATACGTACGCCGCGCGGACGGATCGCGTCCCCACCTGCTCGCGAAGGGTTCCGTACAGCGAGCCGGCGGGGCGCTGCTGCGCGGCGAGCGACGGAGTGTGCCCGAGAAGCGCGATCGCGGTGGCGGCGAGGAGTATTCGCATTTGCGGTAATGTGCGAGATGCCACGGTCATGGATAGCCGTTCGCCTTGAGCCCCACCTCGGGACGCACCGTGGGACTCGTCGGCTTTCGCAGCCAGATCACGACGACGCCGCAGTCGGCCTGGCCGGCGAATCGTCCGGGCGCGAACGCGGCATCGGCGTACGCCTCGATCCCCGCGATCTGATTCGGCGTCACGTCGTTGATCCGTCGTCCCTGCCCGCCCTGCATGATCACGCTCGCCTCGGAGCACTGCCGTTTGTTCGCCAGCGCGATGTTCGAGACCACGCGTGCGCTCCGGCCTCGGCCGAACGTCGTGAAGCCGAGCAGGTCGTCGAACAGGTCCACGGTCTCCGTTGCGTGCTTCTTCCGGCCGATCTGCTCCTGCGTGAGGAACTGGCCGTACAGGTTCGTTCGCCGCACGGCATCGAATTCTTCCAGGTCGGTCGCCTGGATGGCCTCGAGCGTGAGCGGACGGACGAGCAGCACGTCCTGATCGACGCGCTTGCCTGGCCGCAGCTCGACGGGAAGCTCGGCGACCGAGTACCCCGGATGGCGCACGACGAGCATCTGCGTGCCGGCCGGCAGATCCTCGAGCACGAAACGGCCGGCCTGGTCGGTGACGGCGGAGGAGCGTGCGTGGCGCACGTGGACCTGCGCGCCGGCGAATGGCTCTCCCGTCAGCCCACGCACGGCGCCCGCAAGCTCCGACGTACCGACCAGCTGGAGCTCGTCCGCCGGCTCGCCACGTCGCCTCCTCTCGCCGGCACGCGCGACCGAGTCGAGTGCGGCGATCGTCGGAGCGGTCTGCGCGCTGAGCGAGAGGTCGCGCGCGATGGCGCCCTCGTCCTCCGCGATGATCTGCCGCACCACGGCGCTCGCTCGCCCCTCGTTTCGCAGCTGCAGCGTGAAGAGCGTCTCGGTGGGCACGCCGCAGATGCGATACTCGCCCGCCTGGCCTGACCGCACCACGACGACGCGCCTGGTCGGGATCGACCGGTGGGTCAGCCGGTCGAGCGGGAACTCCATCCAGATCGCCTGCAGTTCGGCGCCGACGAGCGGTCGGTCGCCGGCGTCGGCGTCGAACACGCGACCGGCGACGGCGGCCCTCCGCTCCGGGAGCCGGCTGCCGCGGCATATCGTGTCGCGCAGCGTCGTGCCCGTGGGAAGGGTGAAGTCGGCGAGCACCACGCGGCCGGGCGCGATCAGCACGTCCGTCTCGGGCGGCGGCACGAGGAGCGAGTCGAGCGCCGGGCTCAGGACGCGAGCGCGATAGCGGCCCGGCGGGATCGAATCGAGCCGGAAGCGCCCGTTCGCGTCGGGAGTCGTGGTCGCGGCGACGGTCGTGTCGGGCTCGACTCGGCGCACCGTGACCTTCGCCGTCAGGACCGACCGGTAGCTGGACCGCTCGTGGATCGTGCCCTCGATCGCGCCGAGCGTGTCTCGCTGAGCGGCGAGAGATCCCGTCGGTGCGAGCACGAGCACGAGAGCGATCGAGACGACGAGGTGTCGCATGGTTCGACTCCGCAGCCGCCGGCAACCAGCCGGAACCCGCGCGCGGAAGTGGCGCGCTGGGGCGGAAGAATATCGCGCGCAATCGCGCGCGGCGCGACGTCCTCGCGGGTTGCCTCGCCCGCGACGGCTGGCGAGCTTGCGAATTCTCCACTCCGCCACCCTGCCGAATGCCGCTCCCTGTTCTCGCCGCCGACGAGATCGCCGCCGATCGCCCTGCGACCGAGGCGCTCGCATCCGGGCGCCTGCCATGAGCCTCGGCGGCTACTCCAGCGTCGTGCTCGATGTCGATTCCACCCTGTGCGGCATCGAGGGAATCGACTGGCTCGCCGCGCGGCGCGGCCCCCAGGCGGGGAGGCGCATCGCCGAGCTCACCGATCGCGCGATGAACGGCGACCTGGCACTCGACGCCGTCTACGGCGAGCGGCTCGGCGCGGTGCGTCCGTCGCGCGGCGATCTCGAGGCGCTCGCGTCGGCGTACGAGCAGGCCCTGGCGCCCGGCGCCGCGGCGGCGATCGAGCGGATGCGCGAGGCCGGCCGGCGCATCGTGCTGGTGAGCGGCGGGATCCGCAACGCGATCCTCCCCGTCGCGCGGCGGCTCGGCATCGACGACCTCGACGTGCACGCCGTGAACGTGCTCGTCGACAACGACGGGGAGTACGAGACGTACGACGCGCATTCGCCGATGACGACCGCCGAGGGGAAGCGCTCCGTCGTGGCGGCACTGGCTCTGCCGCGGCGCCTCGTCGCGGTGGGCGACGGGGCGACGGACCTCGCGATCCGTCCCGTCGCCGACGCGTTCATCGCGTTCACCGGCTACGTGCGCCGCGAGCCCGTCGTGGCCGGCGCCGATGCGGTGGTGGAATCCTTCGACCAGCTCGTGGAGCTCGTTCTCGCATGACCGCTTCGCTGCTCACGCAAGGCACCTTCTTCTTCCCCGGGCCGACCGAGGTGCGCGCCGAGGTGCTCGCCGCGATGACGCGCCCGCTCATCGCGCACCGCGGCAAGGCGTTCGAGTCGCTGTTCGCCAGCATCCAGGCGTCGCTCAGACCGATCTTCCGCACGACGCGCCCCGTCTACGTGAGCAGCTCGTCGGCGACGGGTCTCATGGAGGCGGCGGTGCGGTGCGCGCCGGAAGGGCGCGTGCTGGCGATCGTGAACGGCGCCTTCTCGGCGCGATTCTCGGCGATCGTCAAGGCGTGCGGGCGCGAGAGCGACGTGCTCGAGGTGCCGTACGGCGAGATCGCCACGCTCGACATGGTCGCCGACCAGCTGAAGAAGGCGCGCTACGCGGTGGTGACGGTCGTCCACTCCGAGACGTCGACCGGCGCGCTGCAGGACGTGCGCGGCATCACGCGCCTCGCGCGCGATGCCGGCGCCGTGTGCCTCGTGGATTCGGTGACGGGGATCGGCGGCGCGCCGCTCTCGTTCGACGAATGGGAGCTCGACTTCGCGCTCACGGGCTCGCAGAAGGCACTCGCCCTTCCCCCGGGTCTCGCGTTCGCCGCGGCGACGCCGGCGTTCATCGAATCGGCGCGCAGCACGGCGGGGCGCGGGCTGTACTTCGACCTCGTCGAGTTCGACGCCTACGGCGCGAAGAACCAGACGCCGAACACGCCGGCGATCAATCTCTTCTACGCCGCCGAGCTGCAGCTCGCCGCGATCGCCGCCGAGGGGATCGAGGAGCGCTGGCTGCGCCATCGCCGGATGGCCGAGATGACGTGGGCGTGGGTGGACGAGCTGCGGGCGAAGCACGGCGACGCGTTCGGCGTCCTCGCGCACGAGGGCAGCCGCACCCCGACCGTCACGAGCATCACGATCCCCGCGACGTTCACCGCGTCGACGCTGGTGAAAGCGGTGGCCGAGCGCGGCTTCACGATCGGGAACGGCTACGGCAAGAACCGCGAGACGACGTTCCGGATCGGGCACATGGGGGATCACGTTCCGGAGCGGTTGGAGGTCTGCTTGGGAGTGTGCGGGGAGGTGATAGGTGAGCTGATCTAGGCAGGCGGTGCCGTACTACCACGTACTCCGTACTACGCCGTAGCTGGACCCGCGCGACTGCTCCGACGAATGCACGGACGCCGCTCCGCCGGGACGCTGTGACCGAGCGTCTCCGATCAAGGGGTCAGAGTCGTTGATCGGATCAACGACTCTGACCCCTTGATCGGTTCACGGAGAGCGCGGAGCCTGGCGGAGGCCGCGGAGGACTGCTCTCCGGGTCGAGCGCCACGCCCGGGCGCACCGTCCCTCTCCAGCCACGCCTTTAGGTCTTTGGGGGTCCGGCGGAGAGCTCCGTGCGCCGCGCTCCGCGGGCTCGCAGTGTCCTCCGCGCGCTCCGCGTCGATCGGTCGCCGTTGCCGGTACAGTTCTCTGCGCCTCTGCGTGAACTCCCGCGCGACGAGCCGCGGTCCAGGGGGTCAGACACCTCGGATCAACGACTCTGACCCCTTGATCGGATCAACGACTCTGACCCCTTGAAGGGCGGCGTCCAAGCATTCGTGGGCCCGGTATGCCAGTCCCGGTACGTCGTCGTACGAGGTACGAAGTAGTACATCAGCGCCTTGCCAGCCCCGCCACTATTTCCCCACCCAGTGACTGACCTTCACCAGCAGCACGTTCGTCGCCGGCGCGCTGAACAGGTCGTGCGTCTGTGACGCGACGTCGAACCTCGCCGGGTCGCCGTCGAACGAGCGGCCCTGGCTCCAGACCACGAACAGCGCCGAGCCCGGGCGGTACTCCCAGCGCAGCACGGCGTTGGCGTTGAGGCTCGCCACCGAGAAGTCGGGACGGTCGAAGCGAAGGCGCCCCGACGGCGTGGTGGTCTCGAGCTCGCCGCTGCTCGCGCGTCCGATCGAGCCCGGCGCGAAGAGGCGAACGCGATCGTCGAACCGCCGCGCGCGCGCGTCCACGACCTCGCCGAGCGCGCGGTACTCACCTGCGCTCACGAACGGTTGTGCGTAGAGCTGCAGCGTGAGTCGCGACGACATCGCGTAGCTCGCGCGCAGCATCAGCGCCGCGGTGGACTGGAGGAGGTCGCCCACGACGTGGTGCGCGCCGTCGCCGATCTCGGGCGATGCCACGAACTGCTGTGGATTGCGCCACCACGAGACCGACGGCGCGATCGACAGCTGCGTCCCGGTGCCGAGTCGCGCCGACAGCGCGGACATGAGCGAGAGCTGGCGGCCGGGTCCCTCGTCGTCGCGCCATCCGCGCATGTCGAGCGTCGCCGTCACGGCACGGCGTGAATCGCTCGTGACGTGCAGGAAGCCGCCGTTGTGTCCCGGCGTGGCCAGCGCAGGACCGCCGCGGAGCGCCGGCAGGCTCAGGATCGGGGCGTAGCGCTCGATCGCCCCCTCCACCGTCCAGTAGTTGTGCAGGCTCGCGTATCCGTACAGGCGCGCGCCGAGCCGCTCGCGGTCTCCGCCGAAGCTCGAGCCGGTCCACAGCGTGGCCCAGCTCTCCCAGTTGCGCGCGAACCGCGTCGACTCGAAGGCGTCCCAGCCGAGCCACGCAATCCCGGTGATCGCGTCGGCGCGCGGCTGCAGGCCGAGGTCGTTCGCCTCGAACCCCGGCGTCACGACCTTCGCCAGCGTGCCGCCGCGAAGATGCCCCCCGCCCTGCTTGGTGAGCCGCACGGTCGCCGACACCCCCTCCAGCGAGGTGCGCGCCGAGTCGAGGCCGAGGTACGACGCGTCGGGACGCTGGAAGAGGTGCGTCGTGCTGCGTTGCGTGGCGAGCATCGCCTCGGGCGATCCCCGCACCACGCTGCCCAGCACGTCGGCGTAGGCGACGAAGCGCTTCCCGGCGAACCGCGTGCTCGCGTCGAAGCCGCCGACGATCGCGCTCGACCGGAGCGACGGCACCGATTCGTCGCGGTCCACGAGCGTGAGCGCCGACCCGAGCGACGTCTCGCCCTCCGCGAGCTCCTTCGTCACGCGCGCGACGCCGTAGCGCGTGCGCGGCTCCACGATGGAGGTGGCGACGTCGCCGCGCTCGTCCACGAACCGCGCGCGTGCGTCGTCCGTGACCGCGCCCAGCGCGGCGATCTTCCACCCGCTCGCCGTGCGGCCGGTGAGCTTGAGCGCGCCGAGCATCGACGTCGCGGACGGCGACGACACCCAGCGTGCACCGTCGGGCGCACTGCCCTGCGGCGCCCGCCCGAGGCGCCGCGAGTAGAAGAGCTGCTCGAACCCGGTGTACCACGTCGGCACCATGTCGAACGCGAACAGGTCGCTCCCCTCCAGGAAGAACGGCCGTCGCTCGGCGAAGAACGACTCGACGCCGGTGAGGTTCACCTCCGACGGATCGGCTTCGACCTGGCCGAAGTCGGGGTTGATCGTGCCGGTGAGCGTGAGGTCCTGGGTGAGCCCCAGACGCAGGTCGAGCCCCGCGGTGCGCTGCAGACTCGTCGTGCCGGTGATCGGGTTGCCGGCGTCGACGGGCGCGCGCGTCATCTTCGTCGACACGTACGGCAGCAGCTCGGCCCGCCGCACCGGGTGCGCGATCGCGACGTCGTCGAGCGTGCCGAACTGCGAGACGAAGCCCGGCAGCGTCGGCGCGATCGGCGCCCAGTACGAGCGCTCGTTCCGTCGCGCGAGGAAGCGGCCCGCCTGCAGCCCCCAGCGCCTCGTACCCTGCCCGACGCTGAACCGAAGCTGCGAGAGCGGAATGCGCAGCTCGGCGGTCCAGCCAAGCGAGTCGCGCCGCGTGGCGGACGACCACACCGCGTCCCAGCCGTCGTCCTGGTTGGACAGGTCGTCGCCGGAGACGAGCGCGTCGCGCTGCACGTTCGCGGGATTCACCACGAACCGGAACGCCGTGCGCCGGTCGAGGTAGCCGTCGATCGAGATCTCCGCCCAGTCGGAGTACGGGTCGCCGTCGCGCCGGGCGAGCGGCGCCACGACGGAGTCCGGGGCGCTGTCGAACATCCGCATGGCGACGTAGAGCGCCGCGTCGTCGAACAGGATGCGCACCTCGGTGCGCTGTGTCGCCGGCGCGAGCGCGTCCGGATAGCGCTGCACGAAGTCGCGCCCCACTGCCGCGGTGCTCCAGACCGCATCGTCGAGCCGGCCGTCGATCGTCGGTACCGAGGTCGCGCGCGCGGCGGCGAGTGCGCGCCGATCGGCGCTGGCTGCGAACGCGCGCGAAGTCACCGCCGCCGCCGGCGCCTGCGCGCGAACGGCTCGGGACGAGAGCGCGAGGGCGACGATGGCACCGAGCATCGTCGGCATGACGCGGCGCGTGCGCGCGGCGCGGGTGGGGCGAATCATCGGGCCTCCGGGCGGATGGAGCGATCGCCGGCAAGCTAGGATTGCCCGATGCGGTGCAGGTGGCGCCGCGGTGAAGCTCTCGTCGAGCTTTCGTCAGCGTCTCGTCAGCGCGCGCTACGCCTGCAGCCGATACCCCGTCTTGCGCACGGTGAGGATGTGCCGCGGACGCGCCGGATCGCGCTCCAGCTTCTTGCGCAGCTCGAGGATGTGCGTGTCCACGGTGCGGCTCACCACCGTCGCCTGATGTCCCCACACCTCGCGCAGCAGCTCGTGGCGCGTCGCCACCGCGCCGTGGCGGTCGTACAGCGCGAGCAGCAGGTCGTACTCCAGCGGCGCGAGCCCGACGGACTCACCCTCGCGCAGCACCATGCGCGACGCGCGCTCGATCGTGATCTCGCCGAATCGCTCGGCGAGCGTATCGATGCCGTGTCCGCGACGCGTCCGTCGCAGCAGCGCCTCGACGCGCGCGATGAGCTCCAGCACGCCGAACGGCTTGGTGACGTAGTCGTCGGCGCCATGCCGGAACCCCATCACCTTGTCCGCCTCCTCCCCCCGCGCGGTGAGGATCAGCACGGGCGTGTCGAGCCCTTCGGCGCGGAGCGTGCGCAGCACGCGATAGCCATCCATCCCCGGCAGCATCAGGTCGAGCAGGATGATGTCGGGCGACCATCGTCTCGCGCGCTCGAGGCCGACCAGGCCGTCGTCCGCGACCTCGACCTCGTAGCCCTCGATCTCGAAGTTGTTGCGCAGGCCGAACGCGAGATCGGGGTTGTCCTCGATGACGAGCAGCTTCGTGGTCATCGGTCGCCTCCCGGGGCACCGGCGGTCGCGAGATCCGGCCGCTCCGCGTCGGCGACGCGTTCGGCGCGATCGGGCTCGACCCCCGAGTGCGGCAGCTCCACGAAGAAGCGCGACCCGTGCTGGTCGCCGCCTCGCCGCGACTCCACTCCCGTGCGGCCGCCGTGGCGCTCGACCAGATCGCGCACGACGGCGAGCCCGATCCCGCTTCCCGCGACGGCGGACTTCACGTCGCGCTCGAGTCGGAAGAACGGCGTCCACACGCGCTCCGCGTCGGCGGGGGGAATGCCGAGCCCCTCGTCCTCCACCTCGAGACGCACGACGTCACCGCGCGTGCCGAGCGTCACCCACACCGTGCCGTCGGCGGGACTGTACTTGATGGCGTTGTCGACGAGGTTCAGCACCACCTGCCGGAACGCTTCGACGTCCACCGTCGCGCACGCCGCGTCGTCGAGCGATTCCACGACGTCGATGTGCCGTGCCGACGCGATCGGCGCGAAGCTCACGAGCGCCTCGCGCACCTCGGTGGCCAGGCGGCACGGCCGCGGCGCGAGGCGCACGAGCTGGCGCTCGGCGCGCGAGAACAGGAGGATGTTCTCCACGAGGTGCGTCAGCCGGCGCGCCTCCTGGTCGATGATGTCGAGCGACCGCGTGCGCTCGCTCTCGCTCCGCACGCGGCCGAGCCGCAGCGTCTCGGCGAACATCCGCACCTGGGCGAGCGGCGTGCGCAGCTCGTGCGACACGCTCGCCACGAAGTCCTCGCGGAGCCGCGCCAGCTCGTGCTCCCGCCGGAGCTGCAGCAGCCCGATGGCGACGAGCACGCCGGTGAGTCCGAGCAGCGCGCCGAGTAGCGCGAGCCGCGAGTGCGGGCGTCCGCCGATCACGAGGCGGTCGGCGATCGCCGGATTGATCGCGATCGTCGTGCGCAGGCCGCCGTACGCGTTGAGGGCGTGCTCGTCGGCGTACGTGGGTGGATACTGCTTCGGCGACGCGTAGAGCGGCTTGCCTTCCCAGTCGCGGACGACGACGGAGAACAGCGAGTCGTTCGGCAGACCCTTGGTGAGGGCCGGTGGCAGCACGTTGCCCTTGTCCATCACCGTCTGGAACGCGCCGGTGGCCATCGACGGCACGCAGAACTCGATGCCGTAGACAGCGGCCTTGGTGCCGTCCATGCGCCACTTCACCTGGTACACGAGGCTCAACGGCACGCGGCCCGACGACTCGATGATCGTGCGATAGCCCCAGTCGCGGACGTAGGCCGGGAGGTCCTCGAGCACCGCCTTGCGGATCAGGCGCTGCCGCTCGGGCGAGGGGGGCGTGCCGGCGAAGGTGAGCTCTCCCGTGGCCACCTCCAGCCGGAAGGCGTACGGCGGCGGATCGGGGCAGAGCTTCTCCTTCACCGCGGGGCGCAGGATCACCTGTGGCGGATCGAGATGGTCGTGCGGCCCGAGCTCCTCCTCGTGCATCACCGGGCTGAAGACGTACAGGATGTTCGAGTACATCTTGCTCTTCGCCGCCACGGTGAACTCCCACGCCGCGAACGCCGCGTAGTCGCGGAGCGTGCGGTCGGTGGTGGCCCGGTGCGAGCGCTCGGCACGCCACGCCTCGTGCGCCAGCGCGGCCGCGAGCGCCATCGAGAGCAGCAGCACGGCGACGAGAATCGTCGCGCGCGAGCGAGGGAGACGGGAGGCCATGGTCGAGACGGTAGGATTTCTACCGCAGAGTAGCAACTACCGGCTCGGGTCGGGTTTTCGGGCCGTCAGGGAGCTGTCAGGATTGTGTCAGGAACCCTGGGCCCCTGCCGGCGGATTACACTTCGCCTATGCAGACCCTCCTTCGCTATTTGCGTCCCTACTGGCGCTTCGTTCTCCTCGCGCTCTTCCTGGCGGCGATCAATCAGGTCTTCTCGCTGCTCGATCCGCTGATCTTCCGGCACGTGATCGACAGCTACGCGACACAGTACGACAAGTACACGCGGCTCCAGTTCTTTCGCGGGGTCGCGCTCCTGCTGAGCATGGCGGTCGGCGTGGCGTTCGTGTCGCGCGTGGCGAAGAACTTCCAGGACTACTTCATCAACGTCATCACCCA
>Ga0070669_100002976_pt1 | contig 12213 bp, 6 predicted proteins | sample KBSS53metaG_FD_64680 | JGI IMG/M metagenome (GOLD analysis project Ga0070669, IMG submission 64680) | Switchgrass rhizosphere microbial communities from Kellogg Biological Station, Michigan, USA - KBS S5-3 metaG | ecosystem: Host-associated > Plants > Roots > Rhizosphere > Soil ... | reverse complement strand
CACCAGAATCGGTCGATGCAGATGCGACGGCGATGCAAGATAGCTTTGCCACGTGGCCGAGTATCTGCGCGCATCATCGAGCGATCGGACGAACCCGCCTTCTTGCAGTTCGAGATATGGAAGGAGAAAGGGAAACACGATCAGGCCGGCGACAACGGCTCCGACGGCGACCGCGATCCAGAAGCCGCGGGCTCGCCACAACCGACGCCGGATCGCGAAGAACAACACGCTATAGCCCACCATCAATCCGGCGAAGATGCCGTAGTAGGCGCAGGCCAGTGCCTGCGCCGCAAGTGCGGCGCCCAGCGCGGCGCCTCGTGGCAGTGACGGCGCATCGACCAGCCGGTGCAGCGCGAGCATCGATAGCGGCATACCGCCCGCCATCAACAGTTGAATGTGGGCGCTGTGAGAGTAGAAGTAAGGACAGAACGCGAAGAGGACTGCGGCCACGGCGGCCGTGTCGCTACGCCCGGACAGATACCGCGCGAGCAGCCACATGCCGATCAATGTCGACGCAAACGCCAACAGCAGCGCGGTGTTATGTGCAGCGTAAGCGTTGCCGGTGAGGAGCCACGCAGGAATGCCAATCACGCCGGCGACGATGTTCGCCTCGGAGTAGGCGAGCGTGTTGCGATGCGGGTAAAAAATATTGGCGTCGAAGAGCGAGCCGGGATCGGTCACGATCGTCCGACTGACCCAGCCGACATTCCAGATCCCGTAGAGGCCGTCCATGTTGGTCGTCCGGCCGAGACGACCGAGGCCTGACGCGAGCGGCCACGTCATGAGCACGGCGAGGACGAGCGCAAGGCCGCATGCGATCGCAGCACCACGCGCGCGTGCCGCGATGGTATCCGGGCGTGCCTCCATGTAGAATGCGGACATTCTACCGCCGAACTCCGCCGTTCCTTCTGTGCCTCGCCTGACGCTCGTTGTCGCACTTTTCGCTACGGCTCTTGCCGCCTGGTTGTCGCAGGGCACACTCGCGCTGACCTCCGAAGGCGCATCGCGGGTCGCCTTGCTTCCACTCTCGATGACCTCGGGAGTTCTGGTTGCGCTCGCGTGCGCCGGTGTCTGGGCGGCACGGCGATCCGGCGCATCACTCGCGCCAATCTGGTTGCTCACACTCCTTGCCCTGCCGTGGCTGTCATCGTCGCTGCCGTCGGCACTACAAATATGGTCGGGTCATCTCGCGCTGGTCGTCTGGCTGGCCGTCGCCGTTGCGCTTGCGGCTTCTTCTGCCGCAACACTCGCGACAATCCGAGCGCGATTCGGAGCACTCGCGAATCTGAAACGTCCGGCCGTCGTTGCCGGCGCGCTTGCCTTTGCGATCTACGCTGTTGCTGCGTTCGAGACGCGGCCATCGATCCCGGGAGGGGACGAGCCGCACTACCTGATCATCGCGCAGAGCCTGCTGAAGGATCGTGATCTGCGCATCGAGAACAATCACCGGAATGGTGACTATCGCGCGTATTACCCCGGTGAACTGCCCAAGCCGGACTATCGGCGTCGCGGACGGAATGGTGAGATCTACTCAATTCACGCTCCCGGATTGCCGGCACTAATCGCACCGGCATTTGCCATCGCCGGGTACCGCGGCGTCGTGGTGTTCCTGATTCTCATCTCCTCGGCGGGCAGCGCTCTGGCGTGGTGGCTCACCTATCTCGTGACCCGACGGTCGGACGCGGCGTGGTTTGGCTGGGCGGCGGTGACGCTCTCGGTAAGTACGATCTTTCACAGCTTCAGCGTTTATCCCGACGGTCCGGGCGGAGTGATCGCATTGACCGGAGTGTGGGCGCTGTTGCGAACGGAACGCGAGGGGGAAACTCGCGACGAGCGCATCGGACCCTGGTGGCTGCACGGTGCGGCGCTGGCTCTCCTCCCGTGGATTCACACTCGATTTGCGCTGATTGCCGGCAGCCTTGGCGCGCTCATCATCCTGCGACTCTCGACGACGAGGAATTCCGCAGGGAAGGCGGTGGCCTTCCTGACGATTCCGGCCATCAGCGCGATCTGTTGGATTGGCTTTTTCATCGGCGTCTACGGCACGCCGGATCCTTCGGCTCCGTACGCGAATGAAGAAGGCTCGGCGTCTTTCATTCCCGGCGGATTGGTCGGCCTGTTCTTCGATCAGCGGTTCGGGCTGCTCGCGTATGCACCGGTGCTGGTGGTCGCGTTCGGCGGGCTGGTTAGCATGTGCCTGGACCGGCGATGGCGGCGACTTGGTCTCGAGCTGGCGTTCGTGCTCGTGCCATACCTCCTTGCGGTGACCCATTTCGCGATGTGGTGGGGTGGGCACAGCGCGCCGGCGCGCTTTTTCGTGCCGATGCTTCCCCTGCTTGCCATTCCGGCCGGCGCCGGCTGGACTCACATTCGCCATCGCGCGACACGCGCGACGGTGCTCGCCGCGCTTGCTCTGACCGGATTCATTTCGTCGGCACTCGTGTTCGTCGACGGTGGGCGCCTCGCCTTCAACGTCCGTGAGACCTACGCGGCGTGGCTGGAATGGTTGAACAACGGAACCGATCTGGCGCTCGGCGTGCCGGCATGGTGGCGTGATCGTGAAGCGCTCTTGTACCGCGACGTCGCGATCTGGCTGGTGTCGCTGGGTGCGGGGTGGGCGGCGTTGCGGGTGTTCCAGGGAAAAGCCTGGCTGCGGACCCGCGGAGCATTGGCCGCCGCCGTCGGCAGTGCCTACGCCGTTGCGTCGATGGTCGCCCTGACGATCGTCTGGGCGCTCTCCGGCGTTGATGGAAGCAACATCGCCCCCGCGCAACTCGATCTCCTTCGTCGCCTGGGCTCCGAACCGCACGTGCTCCTGCTCGAGGTGCCGGGCCTGCATCGACTGCCGCCCGATCAGGTGCCTCCGCGCGTTCGAATGGAGCCGCGGCCGTCGACCGCGCCAGGCGGCGCAGGGCCGAACGATAGGCCGCTCTATCAAGTGGCGGCTGTCCCCGCGGGACGGTATCGTCTGGAACCCCGTGGTCCGGCAACCGCCGGATGGTTGATGGTTGGCATCGGACGCGATCAGTTCTCGTTGAAGAGCGGGCCGCTGGCCAACCCGGCGCAGCCGATCGAGATTGATTTTCCCGTCGATGTGCGCGCGATCGTGGTGCGCGGTGACGAACAGGCGCGCCGCACGGTTCGTGCGTTCACGATCGCCCCGCTGTCTATCCTGCCGGCGAGATCGCGATTAGCGAAGGAGTCGGCACGACGCGCGGTCCGCTACGGAACGACGAGTGTGTACTTTCTCGACGATCGCAGCTTTCCCGAGCCGGACGCGTTCTGGGTGGGAGGTCAACGCAACAGCCGCGTTGCGCTGCAGCCGGATTCAGGTGACTCGGTCACGATCTTCATTCGCAACGCGCCAGTCGACAATCAGGTGACGTTGGAATCCGGATCGTGGCGAGAGTCGATGACGCTGGGATCAGGCGAAGAGCGCCGCGTTCACGTGCCGATCGATCCGCAACGCGGCGCCGCGCTGCTCATCGTCACCTCGTCGCGTGGATTCCGGCCGTCGGCGGAGGATCCGAAGAGTCGCGACGACAGGTTTCTCGGGGTCTATGTGAAGGTGGTTCAGTAAGTCAGAACCGCACCGCCGCACCGAAGTACAGGCCTTTCAGGTCCAGGTTCCCTTCGTCGCGCTTCAGGTGATAGTACACATTGAATGACCGGTAACCCATCTGCACACCGATGTGATCGTTGAAATTCACCGTTCCATAAAGATCGAAATCGATATAGTGCGCCCGGTAGTCTTCGCCGAAGAGCCCGCCTGAACCCAGGCCGCTCAGTTCGCCGGTGATCGAGATATTGGGGGCGACGTAGGCGCGGCCGATCGCGCCAATGGTCGGAATCGGCGCTCTCGCGTGGACGAATTCCGTGTCGAGAACGTTCGACAGCGTTGCCTGCACATCGGTGTACTTCGCATCGAAAATCACGCCGACAAAGCCGCGGTCGTAATAGAGGAAGTCGTACTCGTACGCGAAGCGATACGCTTTCCATTTCAGCTCAGTCGTGACCGGGAAGGTCACCGGGTATCGGATGCCATTGAAGACGATCGCCGTTTTCAGGGTGCCGACCGCCTCGTAGGTAATCGGTGTGTACTCGAAACGGAGACGATGTTTCCGGCCGGGCCGGAGCACGGTTTTCAACTGCCGGAACTTCGTCTTTTCGATTCCAAGGTCGGTGACGAAGTTTATCGGCGTCCCGATCGCATCGCGCGTCAGTGCCTGGCTGGTGATGACGATGTTCGGGTTTGGATCCCAGAAGTACCCACCAATTTCGACGTGATAGGTCTCGCCCGTTGCCGGGTCGGACATGCGCCCGGCGCCGTACTGTGCCCACGCGGGCGTTGCCAGACACACGATTGCCGACCAGACCAATATCGAAATGGCACGCATACGCATGATGTATCTCGCCCCGGTGGGTTACGACAACTGCGCTCACTGGGTGGAGCGCTCGGCAGCCTGCTGGGTAGGCCGCGTCAGAATACCATGCGGCATCGTGATTGCTCAACAGAAAGCTCCGAAACGTGCCCGCGCGTCGCATCTGCCATTTTCGGCGCGCAATTGCGCCTCGAATCCAGAAACCTCGCGCGCGTTTCCAGGTTTTCGGATCGATTCACAGTTCCAGGGACGGATGGTTGGGTAAAAGCTCCGGGTGTGCACCTTACCGTTTCAGTAAGGTGCTTTCCCGGCCGGTAAGCTCAGGAGGCAAATCACTATGAGGCAGCGTGTAATGGGCGCGGTCATGATGACCTTGCTCATCGCCATGTCGGCGTCGGCGCAACAAGGGACAACGGAGCTTCGTGGCAGAGTCATCGACGCGCAAGGAGCCGTCCTGCCGGGCGTGACCGTCGTGGTGCGCAACCAGGAGACGGGCATGTTCCGCGAGACCGCGTCGGGACCGGACGGGACGTTCATTGCGAGCGGCCTGGCACCGGGCACGTATCAGGTGAACGCGGAACTCCAAGGCTTCAAGAAATTTGAGCGCAAGGAACTGCGGCTCGAAGTCGGGAAGACCTCGAGTATCGATGTCACCATGGCGGTTGGAACGGTCGAAGAAACGGTCACCGTCACGACCGAATCGCCGCTGGTCGACGTCACGTCGAAGGAAATCGGCGGCAATATCACCAGCGAAACACTGGTCAAGCTGCCCAGCGTCAACGGCAACTTCATCGGCTTTGTCGCGCTTCTTCCCGGGATCGTTCCTTCAATCAGCACGGAATCATTCGGCAGCGATTCGATCAGCGTCAACGGCCAGGACCCGCGCAACAACAATTACATGCTCGACGGCGGCAACAATAACGACGACGTCATCGGGCAGCGCGCGGGCACGCAGGCACGGACACCGATCGAGGCGATCCAGGAATTCCAGGTCATCACCGGTCAGTACGACGCGCAGTACGGCAGAACATCGGGTGCGATCATCAACGCGGTCACCAAGTCGGGAACGAATCAGCTGCGCGGCAGCGTCTTTGGCTTCTTCCAGGACGGCAGCCTGACGACGAAGGATTACTTCGCGAAGGAAAAGGGACTGACCAAGCCCGACACGCAGTATCAGCGCTGGGGCGGCACCGTCGGTGGACCAATCGTGCGCGACAAGCTGCACTTCTTCGGGAGCGTCGAGCGCTTCGCCATCGATCGGCCCAACACCATCAACATTCCGGCGCGGCCGGAATTCAACGGCACGGAACTCACCAGGGATCGCGTGTGGAACACGATCGTGAGAGGCGATCACCAGGTCACCAACAACACGACCTACAGCGTGCGGTGGTTGCGAGAATCGTCGCCACAGAAGAACCAGATCATCACGCCGCCCGCGGTGACGCCGGCCGCCGCTCGCGAAGAGTCGGACGTCGATCAGACCGTCTCAATGAATTTGAATCAGGTGCTGACGCACACGAAAGTGAACACGTTGCGTCTGACCTGGACGCGTGAGAACGTCGCCTTCGCAAATCCGTGCTTCAATGGCAACGGCCGCGACCAGGCGGCGTGTCCGCCGCGGCTCGTGTTCCAGACGTTTGTCGATCAGCAAAGCAACCTCGCACAGTTTCGCGTCAACGACGGCATCCAGGCTGAGGAAACGCTGGGGTGGTTTCTGCCAAACAAGCGAGGCGACCACGACATCAAGGTCGGTGCGCAGTATGAGTACTCGGGCGCGAACAACATTACGCAGGACGACCTCAACGGTAACTTTACATTCGGAACGAGCAACGCGCCGTTCAACTCTTCAAACCCGTCTACCTATCCGGATCGATTCTCCATCCGGGTCGGCGGCCCACTGCGGATTTTCGAGAAGGCACACTACTTCTCCGCATTCGCACAAGACAAGTGGCGGCTCACGAAAGACCTGACCTTCAGCCTGGGGCTGCGCTACGACCTCGAGCGGATTCCCTTGGCCGAACCGGACAACCCGCTAGTGGAGACGTATCCGACCGATGACAACAACATTCAGCCGCGCGTGGGTATCACCTACAACCTCAACGACGGCAAGAGCGTCGCACGCGCGGGATACGGCCGATTCTTCGACAAGACCCACTTTGAATTGATCGGCGGCCTCTACACTGGCGTGTTCAGCACCTCGAGCGTGCAGACATTCCCCGTTGCAGGAGCCGACCTCGGCCCGCGCAACGGACAGTTCCCGACCGATCCGTTCCTGGTGAATGGCCCGACGGTGAACCACGATCTGCTCGCGCAGCGGTTCCCGAGCGGCGTGGCGGCTCGCGCCGCCAATGTGACGTGGGACAACGAGGATCGCCGGGTTCCGCACACCGACGAAATTACCGTCGGCTACGAACATCAGCTGATGCCGGACCTTGCAGTGAGCGCGGATTATCTCCATTCGCAGTCGCGCGAGATGTTGATGGTCCTGAACCTCAATCCGCAGTTCCGTTCATCCACGGTTGTCGCGCAGGCGACGCCGGTCCGCATCGGCAGCGCGACGCTGACGCAGGCGATGGCGGAGTTGCAACAGACGTATCCCGGGCTTACGCCATTCACGGGTAACGTCAACCAGTTCGTGAATCGCGGCGAGGTTGATTTCAACGCGATCATGCTGCAGATGAAGAAGCGCTTCAGCCATAACTACAGCGCCCAGGTCTCGTACACCTACAGCCGCTCGCGCGGCAATACGACCGGCAACGGCGCGCCCGGGAGCAATTTCCAGGTCGGCGACGACATGCACCTGGAAAAGAACGAAGGCCCAACGAGCTTTGACATTCCCCACAACTTCACCGTCAGCGGGACGGCACTGATTCCGAAGACGAAGGGGCTGCAACTGAGCTGGGTCGCACGCGCACTGAGCGGAACACCCTTCACCATCGTCAACACCAACTTCGATCCGGACCAGAACGGCATCCAGGCAGAGCCGCTGCCGGTTGCCAATTATGCCGGGACAGGCGTTGATGGCTATGAGGTCAAGAACTACGAAGAAGAGCGCAATGGCGCACGCGGACCGGGATACGTCCAGGCCGACATGCGCTTTGGCTACATGATCAACTTGCACGGCCGCCGGCGGCTCGAAGTGTCTGCCGACGTGTTCAATCTGGGCAACCGGACCAACTTCGCGAACCCGTCAGCCGATCAGGCAGCAACGTCGTCATTCCTGGTGATGACGGCATACAGCACGAGCTATACGCCGCGGAAAGTGCAAATTGGATTGCGCTACGAATTCTAAATAGAGTCGGGATCCGTTTTCCGGGATCCGGGATCCGATCGGATCCCGGATCCCGACGCCTATATACTCAGAGGAATGGGCCCCTCCTTCCGTCGTCTCCTTCCTTTCGTCCTCCGTTACCGTCGTCAGTTCATCCTTGGCCTTATCTGCGTCGTTCTGTCGTCGACGTTTCAACTGCTGGCGCCGTGGGTCCTGCGGTTTGCGATTGACGACCTGACGCTTGGTGTGACGCGGCAGAAACTGATCACCTACGCCGGACTCATCCTCGGCGTTGCGTGCATTCGGTCGGTGTTCCAGTTCCTGATGCGCCGCATCATCATCGGTGCGTCACGTGGAATCGAGTACGACATCCGAAATGCATTCTTCACGCGACTGCAACAGATGCCGCTGGCGTATTACCAGGCGCGGCGCACTGGCGATCTAATGTCGCGCGCGACCAACGACCTCAACGCGGTCCGCATGATGATCGGCCCGGCGGTCATGTATTCCGCCAGCACCATCCTGGTGTTCGCGGTCGCGATCATTCTGATGGTCTCCATCGATGCGCGACTGACGCTGATTGCGCTGATCCCGATGCCCATGGTGTCGATCAGCGTGAAATACTTTGGCACCGCGATCCATAAGCGGTTCGAGGCGATTCAGGCACAACTGGCAGACCTCAGCGCGGTGGTCCAGGAGGCGCTCGCGGGGGTTCGCGTTGTCCGCGCGTATAACCAGGAACGTCACGAAGTCGCGCGATTCAGCGCCGCCAACGACGAATACATCAAGCGCAATCGTGTCCTGATCCGGCTGCAGGGAATGTTCTATCCGAGCATGACGCTGTTTCTCGGCTTCGGCGCGCTGCTGGTCCTGTGGGTGGGAAGTCGCGAAGTCATCAACGGACGGATCACGCTCGGAGATTTCGTCGCATTCAATTCGTACCTGGTCATGCTCAGCTGGCCGATGATCGCGTTCGGCTGGGTGACGAACATGCTCCAGCGCGGAATGGCATCCTGGAAGCGGATGCTCGACGTCATGGATGCCGTACCCGATATCAGCGATGAGCACGTGACCGAACGAGGTCGTTCGGTGCCGCTCACGGGCGCGATAGATGTCCGTCATTTGACGTTCACGTATCCTGGCGCCGAACATCCGGTGCTCGACGATGTGTCGATTCGGATCGAGCCGGGGCAAACGGTCGCATTCGTTGGCGCGACGGGGTCTGGGAAGTCGACGCTCATTTCCCTGCTGCCGCGGCTCCACGAGCCGCCGCCCGCCACCGTCTTCATGGACAACGTCGACGTGCGCGAGATTCCACTCGAGCGACTGCGCGGCGCCATTGGCTTTGTGCCACAAGAACCGTTTCTCTTTTCTGAGTCGATCGCAGAGAACATTGCGTTCGGTGTGCGGGCCACGGAAAAACACGGATTAACACGGATGGGTACGGAGGAGGGTAGAGCTCGATTGTGCGAAGTTGCCGCCATCGCGCGGCTCGATAAAGACATCGAATCTTTCCCCAAGGGCTATGAGACAGCGGTGGGCGAACGAGGAATCACCTTATCAGGCGGTCAGAAACAGCGGACGGCCCTGGCGCGTGCGGTGATGGTGGATCCACGGGTGCTGATCCTGGATGACGCGCTGTCGGCGGTGGATACCTATACGGAAGAAGAGATCCTGACGCGATTGAAGGACGTCATGCGTCAGCGCACCTCGATCATCGTCGCGCACCGGATCTCGACGGTGCGTGATGCCGATCAGATTTTTGTGCTCGACCGCGGCTGTGTTGTCGAACGCGGCGATCACGACGCGCTCGTTGCGCGCGATGGTCTCTACGCCTCCCTCTACAAGCGGCAACTGCTCGAGGAGGAGCTGGCGGCAAGCTGAATGTCTTTCCACGAAGAAGAAGTCCTTGGCAAGGCGTACGACGCCAAACTGATGCGGCGGTTGCTGCGATACCTGCGCCCGTACAAAGCGCAGGTCGCAGTGGCGCTGGCGGCGATCATCTCGGGATCGGTTCTCCAGCTGGCGCAGCCGTACTTGATGAAGCTGGCGATCGATCGCTACATCGCCACGCGCGATTTCGGTGGTGTCGATCGCATCGCGATTGCCTACTTCTTCATCCTCATCGCCTCGTTTGCACTGGAGTATGTGCAGACGTGGATGCTGCAGATGACCGGGCAACGAATCATGTACGACATGCGGCTGCAGATCTACGAGCACCTGCAGCGCATCGATTTGCAGTTCTACGACCGAAATCCGGTCGGCCGGCTGATGACCCGCGTCACGACCGATGTCGACGTGCTGAACGACATGTTCACGGCGGGTGTTGTCTCGATCTTCGGCGACGTGTTTACGCTGGTCGGCATCATGATCGTCCTCGTCACGATGGACTGGCGGTTAGCGCTGGTTACGTTTGCGGTCCTGCCGCTCATCGTGCTTGTGACGCAATGGTTCCGCCGAAACGTGCGCGAATCGTACCGCACCGTCCGCGCCTGGGTGGCTCGGATCAACGCCTTCCTGCAGGAACACATCACGGGCATGTCGACCGTTCAGCTGTTCCGCCGTGAAGCCCGGACGTTCGAGCGCTTCGACGACATCAACCGCCGGCACCGCGACGCCAACATCGACTCGATCCTGTATTACGCCGTGTTCTATCCGGCGATCGAAATCATCGGTGCGCTCGCCGCCGCGCTCATCATCTGGTTTGGAGGTGGCTGGACGCTGCAAAACACCCTCACCATCGGGTCGCTGGTCGCGTTCCTGTTGTACTCGAGCCGATTCTTCCGGCCGATCAGCGACATGTCGGAGAAGTTCAACGTCCTCCAGGCGGCAATGGCCTCGTCGGAGCGGATCTTTAAGTTGCTGGATACCGAGGTAAAGATCACGTCGGGATCCGTTGTCGGACCCCGGACCACGGACACCGGATCCCGGCAGGTATCAACCGGCCACATCGCCTTCGACCATGTCTGGTTTGCGTATGACGCCTCGGATCCCGGATCCCGCACAACGGATCCCGGTACGCGCGAGCCCACGTTTGTCCTTCGCGACATTTCCTTCGAGGTCAGACCCGGCGAACGCGTGGGAGTGGTTGGTGCAACAGGAGCGGGGAAGTCGACGCTCATCAACCTGCTGCTACGGTTTTATGACGTCACGCGAGGCCGGATCCTCGTCGACGGCGTCGACGTCCGGGAAATGAACCTGGGCGACCTTCGGCGTTTGTTTGGCTTGGTGCTGCAGGATGTTCACCTGTTCTCGGGGACCATTGCCGCAAATATCCGGCTGGGCGACATCACCATTACCGACCAGGCTGTGCGGCGAGCGGCGGAAGCTGTGCACGCGAATCGATTCATCGATCGCCTGCCGGATGGTTACCAGAGCGCCGTCGCAGAGCGAGGTGCGACACTGTCAGTCGGACAGAAGCAGCTGCTCTCGTTCGCGCGGGCACTGGCGTTCGACCCGCGCATTCTCGTGCTCGACGAGGCGACATCGAGTATCGACACCGAAACGGAGTTGTTGATTCGGGATGCGCTGAGCGTGCTGATGGCAGGCCGGACGACGATCGCGATTGCGCATCGACTTTCGACGATACAGGACCTGGACAAGATCCTGGTGCTGCACAAAGGGCACTTGCGGGAAGCGGGGACGCACCAGGAGCTTCTGGCGCAGCGTGGGATTTACTACAAGCTCTATCAGCTTCAGTACCGGGATCAGGAAAAGGAGAGCGAAGCGGCTAGCCGCCCGGCGCTTTCTGCGCCTCCTCCTTGACGCCGGGGGTGTCGTCCGGCCCAGGACTGACCGCTGGCATCTCCTTCGGCTGGGGCGCTTCGCGCCGCCTGAAGAGCCGATCCATCAGGCTGGGGCTGGGGCTGCTCGCTCGCGGATTCCATCCAAGCCGGAGGACCGTGAGACCGGCGGACCGACGACCGAACTCGTACCGCGCCTCGTCGCAACTCCACATGTAGATGTCGATGTGGCGGCCCTGAACAGCGGGGCCGGTATCCATGATCGTGTAGATACCGTTATACCGCTCACCGAGGCGATCGACCTGAATCACCGATCCGACCGGCAGGAGATCGGGGTCGGCGGCTGCGATCCCGTTGCGAACGTTCACGCCTGACGCCGTGGTTGTCCCGCGGCAATAGGCTGTGGCGGTAAATTTGAGACGGGCGCCGGGGGCCGGCTTGGCGTCGGAATGCCAGAATTCCGCCTGCCGCGCCGCATAGCGTGAATCAAGAATCGTGGCTTCGTACAGGAAGGCGAACGCAACGGCCGCGGTTCCTGTTGCGACGATCTTGCGCCCGAGTGAACGCGAGAGCAACATCATGACGCCGGTAGGTGCGACCAACGGTGCCGCAGCCGTGAGCTTCCACTATACCGTCCAAAGGCCCCCGGGTCAAAACCGGTACAGGGTACCCGTATTTATGTTAACTCGTTTGTTTATCCTTAATTATCGGATTGGCTCTTTCGGCGGTGCGCGACGATCATTGTAAGTGAGGCCTGGTACGCCACGAGGGCGAGGATCGCGCCCCCAATCATGGACCCTAGGGCGTACGACCATAG
>Ga0070669_100002955_pt1 | contig 12253 bp, 12 predicted proteins | sample KBSS53metaG_FD_64680 | JGI IMG/M metagenome (GOLD analysis project Ga0070669, IMG submission 64680) | Switchgrass rhizosphere microbial communities from Kellogg Biological Station, Michigan, USA - KBS S5-3 metaG | ecosystem: Host-associated > Plants > Roots > Rhizosphere > Soil ... | reverse complement strand
GGCCGCAGTGGTGGCAGGCGAGTGCGCCGTCACGCTGGTGCAGCACGAGTGCGACGTCGCACTGCGGGCAGCTCCAGACATGGCCGCAGTGGCGGCAGGAGAGGAAGTTCGACCAGCCGCGGCGGTTCACGAGCACGATCGCCTTGCGCCCGGCGCGGCGCACGTCGCCAAGCGCCTCACGCGTCGTCGGGTGCAGTGGATGGCGCGCGTCGCGCATGTCGAGCACCTCGACCGGCGGCAGCGGGCGACCGTCGACCCGTTGCGTCAGGCGGATGCGCGCGAGCGCCTGTACGGACTCCGGCCGCGGCGTCGCGCTGCCGGCCAGCAGGACCGCACCCGCGTCGGCGGCGCGCTTGGCGGCAACCCGGCGCGCGTCATAGCGCGGATCGCCCTCGTGCTTGTAGGCCGACTCGTGCTCCTCGTCGACGATCACGAGCCCGAGCTCGCGCAACGGTGCGAACGCCGCGGACCGGGGTCCCACGGCGATGCGCGCCTCGCCGCCCGCGAGCCGCAGCCACTCGTCGTAACGCTCGCCTTGCCCAAGCTGCGAGTGCAGGACGGCGACCGTATCGCCAAAGCGCGCCTGGAAGCGCGCGACCGTCTGCGGCGCGAGCGCGATCTCCGGCACGAGCACGAGCACGGATCTGCCGGCGTCGAGCACCGCCTCCGCGGCCTGCAGATAGACCTCCGTCTTGCCGGACCCGGTGACGCCGTGCAGGAGGAAGCGGCGGGTGGCCGGATGATCGCCGTTTTCTGGGTCTCCTGGACCCGCAACTCGTCGATCATCGGCCAGGGCCGCGAGGATCGGCTCCAGCGCGGCCTGCTGCTCGGCCGTGAGCGCCGGCGCGTGCGCGGAGCGGGCGCCGACCGCGGCGACGAGTGGGCGGCGCTGCTGCGCGCGCGGCTCGAGCACTAGCAGCTCGCGCGAGGAGAGGCGGCGCAGGGACCCGTGGTCGGCCCCACTCGAGGACGCCGTCAGCGGGCCTTCGTCCGCGAGCCGCGTCAGGACGGCGCGCTGGCGGTCGGTCAGACGAGTCCCGTCGGTCAAGGCAGCGCGACCCTCGTCGCTGATCTCCGCCACCAGCACCTCCCGCACGCGCACGCGCGGCGCGACCCCGCGCCCGGCCCCCGGCGGCAGCACCAGCTGCAGCGCGCGCGAGAAGGTGGAGCAGTACTCCGCTCCGATCCAGCGCGCGAGCGCGACCAGCTCCGCCGGGATCGACGGCTCGACCCGCCCGTGCGGCTCCGCCAGCCGCTCGTCCGGCACGTCCGACGACGCCGCTCGCTCGACCACGACGCCGAGCAGCTCACGCCCGGCGAACGGAACGCTCAGCAGCGTCCCGACGTCCGCATCAGCCAATGCGTCCGGCAGGCGGTAGTCGAACGGCCCACGCAACGCGCGGGTGGTGGTGAGCGGCTCGACGCGGGCGATCGGGGGCATGGCCGCGCACCACAGTAGATGGCGACCGCGTCGTGACGTAGGCTGCGCGCGTGGCGCTCGAGCTGCACGAGAACGAGCACGTCATCTTCGACGGGCATCCGTCGTGGCGCGGCACGTTGAGCTTCTACGCGCGCGGGATCCTGCTCGCAGCGCTCGGCGGCGCAATCGCCGCGATCGTGACGGCGATCGGCAGCGACTTCTCGTGGACCACGACGATCCTCGTGTTCGTCGTGCTCGTCGTGCTCGTGATCCTCGCCGGGTTCCTGTGGCGCTTGACGACGACCTACACGATCACGAACCAGCGGCTGACGATCCGGCGTGGGGTCCTCTCGCGCCACCTGCAGCAGACGCGCGTCGAGCGCGTACAGAACGTCAACGTCGACCAGTCGATCGTCGACCGTCTCATGCGCGTCGGGCAGGTCGACTTCGACACCGCCGGCACCGACGACTCCGACTTCACCTTCCGCGGCGTCGCCAGCCCCGACACGGTCGTGCGCGCGGTCGACAAGGCGCACCGCGAGCGCGAGGCCGCGGTGCGCGAAGCCGGTACGGGCGACCTGCCGGGCGGGCTCTAGCTGCTAGACGGCGGCGCCGAGGCCGACCGCGTCACGCAGCGCATCGGCCTTGTCGGTCCGCTCCCACGCGAAGTCCGCTTCATCGCGCCCGAAGTGGCCGTAGGCGGCCGTCTTGGCGTAGATCGGCCGGTGCAGCTCCAGGTACTCGCGGAAGGCGCCTGGGCGCAGGTCGAAGTGCTCGCGCACGAGTGCCTCGATCTGGCCGCGGCCGATCTTCTCGGTGCCGAACGTCTCGACCATCACGGAGACCGGGTGCGCCACGCCAATCGCGTACGCCACCTGTACCTCCGCGCGGTCGGCGAGACCAGCCGCCACGACGTTCTTGGCGACGTAGCGCGCTGCGTAGGCGGCCGAGCGGTCGACCTTCGACGGGTCCTTGCCGGAGAAGGCGCCGCCCCCATGGCGCGCCATGCCGCCGTAGGTGTCGACGATGATCTTGCGCCCGGTGAGGCCGCAGTCGCCGACCGGGCCGCCAATCACGAACTTGCCAGTCGGATTGACGAGGAAGTCAGCGCGCAGCTGCGCGGCGTCGTACAGCTCGGCCGGGAGCACCGGCACGACGACGTGCTCCCACAGGTCGGCGGCGATCTGCTCGCGCGTCGCGGAATCGGCGTGCTGTGTGGAAATCAACAGTCTCTCGATCGCGACCGGCTGGCCGTCGCGGTAGCGGACCGACACCTGCGTCTTACCGTCCGGCCGCAGGTAGTCGAGCGTGCCGTCCTTACGGACCTCGGCGAGGCGCTTGGCGAGGCGGTGCGCGAGCGCGATCGGGAGGGGCATCAGCTCCTCGGTCTCGTTCGTGGCGTAGCCGAACATCATGCCCTGGTCGCCCGCGCCCGCGACGTCGAGCGCGTCGCTCGAGCCGGCCGTGCGCGTCTCGTCGGCCTCGTCGACGCCCTGCGCGATGTCAGGCGACTGCTGGCCGAGTGCGTTCAGCACGCGCACGGTGTCGGCGCTGAAGCCCGCGTTGACGTCGGTGTAACCGATCTCGCGGATCGCGTCGCGCGCGATCTGCTCGACGTTGAGCTTCGCGCTCGTCGTGATCTCGCCCGAGATGACGACGAGGTCCGTGTTGACGAGCGTCTCGCAGGCGACGCGACCGTACGGGTCCTCGCGCAGGACGGCATCGAGCACACCATCAGAGATGCGGTCGGAGACCTTGTCGGGATGGCCCTCCGTCACGGACTCGGACGTGAACAGGAACTCGTTGTCGGCAAACGTGGTCATGGATCCTCAGGGTTGTGGTCGGCTCCAGCGTCGACGGCGTCGAGCAAGAGTACCGGGGTCAGCTCGCCGCGGTGCGCGAGCGGCGCGGATTGCTGCGCCCTTCACCGCGCCGCTCCTTGCGCTCGACGAAGTCGATGATCAGCGGAATCCCCTCCAGCCGATAGCGCTCGCGCAAGCGGTTCTCGATGAAGTACGCGTAATCGCGCGTGACGCGATGACGCGAGTTGACCTGGATTGAGAAGCGCGGCGGGCGCTCGCCCGTCTGCGTCATGTAGATCAGCTTGAGGCGGTGATTCTGCTTTGCAGGCGGCTGGCGGATCTCCTGGATCTCGGAGAGGAACTTGTTCAGCTGCGGCGTCGGGATGCGGCCGGACGTGCGGTCGGCGAGCGCCATCGCCTCCTGCAGCAGGCGCTGGACGTGGCGGCCGGTGAGCGCGCTCGCGGTCAGCACGCGCGGGCGCAGGCGCAGCTTCTGTGCCACGCGCGCGCGCTCGTGGTCGAGGTCGACCTCCGGTTGATCCTCGCCGCCGGTGAGGTCCCACTTGTTCAGCACGAGCGCAGTCGCACAGCCGGACTGCATCGCGAGCTCGGCGACGCGCAGATCCTGCGCGGTGACGCCGTCGACCGCGTCGCAGATCACGAGTGCGACGTCGGCGCGCTCGGCGGCGCGGCGGGAGCGCAGGGCGGTGTAGTACTCAATCGAGTCGCCGACCTTCGCCTGGCGGCGCAGGCCGGCGGTGTCGACCAGGACCAGTCTGCGGCCGTCGTATTCGAACGGCAGGTCGATCGCGTCGCGCGTGGTGCCCGCGACATCGGACACGATCACGCGCGCGTCGCCGAGCAGCTTGTTGACCATGCTCGACTTGCCGACGTTGGGGCGGCCGATCAGTGCGAGACGGATGACGTCCTCGTCGTCCTCGGCTTCGTCCGCCTCGGGCGGCAGCGCGCCCGTGAGGCGGTCGAGCAGGTCGCCGGTGCCCAGGCCTTGGGAGGCGGACACCGGAACCGGATCGCCGAAGCCGAGCTGGTGGAACTCGGCCGCGAGCGGCACGTCGGCGACGCTGTCGACCTTGTTGGCCGCGACGATCACCGGGACGTTCCCGCGCCGCAGCAGGTCGGCCATCTCCAGGTCGCCCGGACGCACGCCGGCGCGCGCATCAACGACGAACAGCGCCACCTGCGCGTCCGCGAGCGCCGCGCGCGCCTGCTCCTGGATCGAGCGCGCCAGCTCGTCGCGGTCGTCGAGGTCGACGCCGCCGGTGTCGATCAGCGTGATCGGGCGGCCGTTCCACTCGGTGCGCAGCTCCTTGCGGTCGCGCGTCAACCCCGGCTGCTCGTGCACGATCGCCTCGCGCGACTGCGTGAGACGGTTCACGAGCGAGGACTTCCCCACGTTCGGATAGCCGACGACGGCGACCTTCATCGGGCGATCCGGAGGTCGACGACGTCGAGATCGTCGCCGTCGAGCTTGATGATCTCCGGGTCTCCGGTGTAGAGCGGAGCATCGCACCAGCGTGCGGTGGCGACACAGAACGCGTCTGCGTACGAGAGACCGCCGCGCGCCTTGATCTCGGCCGCATCCCGCGTCAGGGTCCACATGGGGTCGTGGACGGTTACCAGCTGCCGGATCCGCTCCACGCGCTCGATCGCAAGCCGATGTCCGTGACTGCGGATCAGCGAGTAATACGCTTCCCCGAGGTTGATTGAGCAGGCATGCGAGTCATGCTGCTCGATGATTGCCCGGACGTGAGCAGCCGTCGGCTCAGCCTTCAACAGCGCCACGATCGCCCACGCGTCGAGCACAGCCGCCACGTCAGTAGCTCCCATACTTCCGGATCTCACGCTCGCGGTCGCGGCGCTTCTCGTCCATCAAGACTTCGAGCGGATCGATCTCCGAGGGCGGCAGCGACCCCACGAGCTCATCGAGGATCTCGGCCTTTGATCTCGCGCGACGGATGCGGATGTCGCCATCCTCATCGACGAACACGAACTCGTCCCCAGGCTTGAAGCCGTGCCGCTCGCGCAACGTTTTGGGGATCACGAGTTGGCCCTTCGGACCCATTCTGTAAGTCATACCGCTCAGTATAACTACTTGCGCGCCGCGTCCATGAGCGCGACGACGCGGGCGACGACCTCATCCTGGGTGAGCCCGGTGGTGTCGAGCTGGACGGCGTCGGCGGCGGCGACGAGCGGGGAGTGCTCGCGGGTCGTGTCGCGCTCGTCGCGGATCGCCTGCTCCTGCAGGACCGTTGCGACGTCGGCGCCGATCTGTGCGGCGCGGCGGCGAGCGCGCTCCTCGGGGCTGGCGGTCAGGAAGACTTTCACGGCCGCGTCGGGTGCGACGACGGTGCCGATGTCGCGGCCCTCGGCGACCCAGTCGCCGTCAGCGACGAGCCGTTGCTGCTGAGCGACGACGGCCTTGCGCACGGCCGGGTCGGCGGCCGCCCGCGACGCGGCCTCGGAGACCTCAGGCGTGCGGATCGCCTCCGTAACGTCGCGCCCGTCGCACAGCACCCGCTCCCCCAGCTCGATCCGCAGCTGCGGCGCCACCTCAGCCGGCTCGCGCCCCTGCTCACGCGCAGCGAGCCCGACGCAGCGGTACATCGCGCCGGAGTCGAGGTACGTGAAGCCGAGCGCATCGGCCACGGCGCGCGCGACCGTGGACTTACCGGCCCCAGCGGGCCCGTCGATCGCAACGACCATGGCGCGGGAGGCTAGCCGCTCAGCGCGCGGTGAGCTTCGCGAGGTCGGCGGCGAAGCCGGGGTAGGAGACCGCGGCCGCCTCCATCCCCTCAACCTCCACGCCCTCGCGCGACGCGAGGCCGGCGACGGCGCCGAGCATCGCGAGGCGGTGGTCGCCGTGGGAGGCGATGCGACCGCCGCGCAGGCCGCCGGTTCCGCGCACGATGAAGCCGTCCTCCGTCGCCTCGATGTCGGCGCCGAGCGCTGACAGGCCGTCGACGACCGTGGCGATGCGGTCGGACTCCTTGACCTTCAGCTCGCCGGCGCCGCGCACGACCGTCTCCCCCTCCGCGAAGCAGCCGAGCAGCGCCACCAGCGGCAGCTCGTCGATCGCGAGCGGGACCTCGTCGGCCTCGACGGTCGTGCCGCGCAGCGGGCCGTGCTCGATCTCCAGATCGCTCACCGGCTCGCCCGGCGCGAAGCCGCCGAGCGGCTCGAGCTCGCCGCTGATCCGTGCGCCCATCCGCTCGGCGATCCGCAGGAAGCCGGTGCGCGTCCAGTTCACGTTGACATCCCGCAGGACCACGCGCGAGCCGGGCACGAGCAGCGCCGCGGCGACGAAGAAGGCGGCCGACGAGAGGTCGCCGGGCACGTCGACCGCGCTCAGGTCCAGCGCGTCGACCGGCGGGACGGTCACACGCGTGCCGTCCCGCTCCAGCGACACTCCGGCGCCCGCCAGCATGCGCTCGGTGTGATCACGGCTCGTGTGCGGCTCCGTGACGGTCGCGCCCTCCGGCGTCGCCATCCCGGCGATCAGCACGCACGACTTCACCTGCGCGCTCGCCACGGGCGACGCGTACGCGATTCCGTGCAGCTGGCCGCCGTGGACCGTCAGCGGCGCGAAGCGGTCCTCGCGCGCGTCGATTCGCGCGCCCATCAGGCGCAGCGGTTCGACGACGCGGCCCATCGGACGCGAGCGGATCGAGTCGTCGCCGTCGAGCGTCCACGACCCCGCCGGCTGCGCCGCGAGCCAGCCGGCGATCAGCCGCATCAGCGTGCCGGCGTTGCCGACGTCGACTGCGCCCTCGACCTCGCGCGCGCCGCGCAGGCCAACGCCGTGCAGGGTGAACTCACCCGGCGGGTGGGTGGGATCGAAATCGACGCGCGCGCCGAGCTGCTGGACGGCCGCAAGCGTCGCGTCGGTGTCGGCTGCGTGCAGGTAGTTGCGTACGCGGACCGGACCGGATGACATCGCGCCGAAGAGGGCCGCACGGTGCGAGATCGACTTGTCCGCCGGGACGCGCAGCGTGCCGGCCAGGCCACGCGCGGCAGGGTTGAACCTCACGCCCGCGCCACCGGGTAGCCGCGCTCGGCCACGAGCGACTCCGCGCGCGCGGCCGGCTCCTCGCCGGTGATCCACAGCGCAATCACGCCCTCGCTGTTGTCCGGCGTCGGATAGAGCGCAATGTCGGCGATGTCGATTCCCGCTCTCGCCAGCTCCAGCGCGAGCGTCGCGACGACACCCGGCTCATTCGGGACCGAGACGCGCAGCTCGTACAGTGGCCCGCCCGCGAGCTGGGCCTCCAGCAGGCGGCGACGGTCCTCACGCGCGGCGTCGTTCCAGGCGGTGACGGCGTCGGGATCGGCGGCCGTCAGCGCGGCGCGCACGTCCTGCAGTCGCGTGATCGCACCGTCCATCTGCTCGATCAGCGCGTCGCGGTTGGCGAGATAGATGTCGGTCCAGATCGCGCTGTTGGCACCGGCGACGCGCGTGGCGTCGCGGAACGAGGGCCCGGTTGCGGGCATGCGTTCCCCATCCTCACCCAATGCGGAGGCCGCCTGCGCGACGAGCACGTTCGCGAACACGTGCGGCAGATGCGAGACGGCCGCGAGCATCGTGTCGTGCGTCGCGGCGTCGATCGTCGCCGGTCTCGCGCCGAGCTCTCTGATCAGGCGGTGCAGCCGTTCGAACAGCACGCCGGTCGCGCCCGGCGTCGGCGTCAAGTACCAGGTGGCATCGACGAACAGGTCCGCCCGCGCATGCTCCACGCCAGCGGTCTCAGCGCCCGCGAGCGGATGGCCGCCAACGAAGCGGGGATCCACGGTCGCCTCGACGACGCTGCGCTTCGTCGAGCCGGCGTCCGTCACGACGCAGTCCTCCGGCGCGGCTGCCAGCACCTCGCGCACCACGTCCGGCAGCACGCCGACGGGCGCGCACACGAACACCGCCTCGGCGTCGCGCACGGCGTCGGCGAGCGAGTCGCCCGCGCGGTCGATCGCGCCGAGCTCGAGCGCACGCTCCAGCGTGGAGCGCGAGCGGCTCCAGCCGGACACCGTCCCCCCGAGCCGCTCACGCGCCGCAAGTCCGATCGAGCCGCCGATCAGGCCCACCCCGACGACGGCGACGCGCACGAGCGGTGACCTCCGGCCTAGCCGGCCGGGACGGCGGAAAGGACCTTGCCTGCGACGTTCGCGGCCGCTTCGACCTTCGCCGCGTACGCCGGGAAGTCGGCCGCGACGAGCTGCTGCGGGCCGTCACAGATCGCCTCCTCCGGCTTCGGGTGCACCTCGACGATGATCCCGTCCGCGCCGACGGCGGCGGCGGCAAGCGACAGCGGCTCGACGAGCGCGCGACGGCCGGCGGCGTGCGAGGGGTCGACGATCACTGGCAGGTGCGTCAGCTCCTTCAGCACGGGAACCGCCGTCAGGTCGAGCGTGAAGCGGTAGGCGGTCTCGAACGTGCGGATGCCGCGCTCGCACAGCATCACCGCTTCGTTGCCCTCCTTGAGGATGTACTCGGAGGCGTTGAGCCACTCCTCCAGCGTCGCGGACAGGCCGCGCTTGAGCAGCACCGGGCGCCCGGCGCGGCCGAGCTCGGTCAGCAACGTGTAGTTCTGCATGTTGCGCGCGCCAACCTGGATCACGTCGGCCACCTCGAGCACCGGCTCGAGGTCGCGCACGTCCATCAGCTCGGTGACGATCGGCATGCCGGTCGCCTCCTTCGCCTCGGCAAGCAGCCTGAGGCCCTCCTCGCCGAGCCCGTGGAAGGCGTAAGGCGAGGTGCGCGGCTTGTAGGCGCCGCCGCGGTAGAGCGTCGCGCCGGCCCCCTTGACGATCTCGGCCGTCGTCATCACCTGCTCGCGCGACTCGACCGTGCAGGGCCCGGCGATCAGCGCGAAGTGCTCGCCGCCGATCTTGCGCCCGCCGATCTCGAGCACGCTCGGCTCGCCGTGGCGGATCTGGGAGGAGGCGAGCTTGTACGGCTTGAGGATCGGCATCACCTTCTCGACGCCGGGCGCGCCCTCGAGCTCGAGGCGGGAGACGTGCTCGAGGTCGCCGATCGCGCCGATCACCGTCACCTCCTCGCCGGGAGATCGGTGTGCACGCGCGCCGACCGCCTCGATTCGAGCCATGACGGCCTGAATCTGCTCCTCCGTCGCGTCCTGCTTCATCACGATCATCTTCAGAAGTCCTCTCTGAGCCTGGAAATCTACGAAACCGGCGGGGTCGGCGCCCGGTCTCAGAGGCTCCCCAAGGGGGGAACAGCGGAGTCCCAGGCCGAGCGCCTAGATAAATCGCCAGGCGTAGAAGCGCCAGGAACCACCGGCATACGACGTGCGACCGGCAAGGCCGGCAAGCGTGGACGACGTCGGTCGGTGGCTGTCGTTCTGCATGACGCTGCGCAGAATTGTGCCAGAGCACGCGCGAATCGCGCAAGGCGCGCTACGAGGCGCTCACAGAACCTCGCGCAACGCGTCGAGGAAGCGCCGGTTCTCGCGCGAGGTGCCGATCGTCGTGCGCGCCCAGCCGGTGCGACCGAGTGCGTGGCCTGAACGGATCAGCACCTTGCGCTCCGCGAGACCATCGACGACGCGTCTCTCTCCCTCGGCGTCGAGCTCCCCGTTCGCGCTCAGCGAGTGCCACAGGAAGTTCGCCTGCGCGTCTGCGACCTCCAGGCCCATGCCGCGCAGCTCCTCCTCCAGCCCGAGCCGCTCGGCGATCGTCTGCTCGACGCGCCGCGTTATCTCGTCCTGGTGCTTGAGCGCCTCCTCCGCGGCCGCCTGCGCAAGCGCGTTGCAGAAGAACGGCTGACGCACCTGCTCGACCGCCACGCGGAAGCGTTCGTCGCCGCACAGCGCGTAGCCGCAGCGCAGGCCGGCGAGCCCGTAGACCTTCGAGAAGGTGCGCAGCAGCACGACGTTGGCGTGGCGCCGCACGAGGTCCAAAGACGCGTCCGGGTCGTCGAGCACGTTGAACTCGCAGTAGGCCTCGTCGATCAGCACGCACACATTGCGCGGCACCTGCTCGACGAACGCGGCGATCGCGTCGAGCGGCAGCGCCGTCGAGGTCGGGTTGTTCGGGTTGCAGACGATCACGAGCCGCGTCGCGGCGGTGATCTCAGCGAGCATCGCGTCGAGGTCGTGCGCGTGCTCGGCGTTCAGCGGCACTCTGATCGCGCGCGCGCCGCTCGCCGCCGCCATGTGCGGATACACGGAGAAGGACGGCCACGCGTAGACGAGCTCGGCGCCGGGCTCCAGCAGCGCCTCGGCGGCGCTCAGCAGGATGTCGCAGGAGCCGCTGCCTATCGCGATCTGCTCCGGTGCGTAGTCGTAGCGGGCGGCGAGCGCCCTGCGCAGCCGCATGTTCGACGGGTCGGGGTAGCGGTTGATGTGCGCCAATGCCCGCGTGACCGCCTCGCTGACGCCGGACGGCGGCCCGTACGGCGCCTCGTTGGAGGCGAGCATCGCGTACTCGTCGCCCAGCGCGTAGCCGCCCGCCGTGGGGTAGGTGGGCAGGCGGCGGATCTTCTCTGCGAACTCGATGGGCATCTGCCTATTGTGCCGCCTCGAGGTCGGTCCGCAGCACTCTCGCCCCGCGCAGGTAGACGTGGCGGGAGACGTGGCCCTCGACCGCGTAGTAGTGGACCAGCACGCGGATCACGCGTGGCAGCGAGCCGGGCACCGGTACCTCGCGCGCACACATCAGCGGGACCGCGTTGAGGCCCATTCGGCGCGCCGCGAGCGCCGGGAACTCCGCGTCGAGGTCCTCTGTGAGCGTGAACAGGCAGCTGACGAGATCCTCCGGATCGAGCCCGTTGCGGCCCATCAGCTCGCGCATCAGGTCGAACGTGGCGCCAAGGATCTCCTCGGCGTCGTTGTGATCGACCTGGATGGCGCCTCGCAGCGCGAACAGTCGCATGAAGGCGGGCATTCTCTCAGCCGCGTCAGCGCGGCGGGGTGTCATCCGCTCGCCCGCGCGAGCGCCTGCAGCTCGGCCGCGGTCAGCCGCCGTGCCTTGCCGGGTCGGAGATCGCCGAGCTCGAGCGGGCCGAAGCGGATGCGGACGAGCTGCCGGACCGGTCGTCCGACCGCTTCGCACATGCGGCGCACCTGGCGATTGCGGCCCTCGTGGATCGTCAGCTCGAGCTGGTGCGGAGTCAGGCGGCGCACGCGCGCTGGCGCCGTTCTGCCGTCGTCCAGCTCGACGCCCTCACGCAGCGCGCGCAACGCACGATCGGTGATCGCCGGGCCGGCGAGCGTGGCGCGGTAGGTCTTCGGCACCTCGTAGCGCGGGTGTGTGAGACGGTTGGCGAGCTCGCCGTCGTTCGTGAGCAGGATCAAGCCCGTCGAGTCGGCGTCGAGGCGGCCGACCGGGTAGAGGCGGCGGTCGCTGTTGACAAGGTCGACGACCGTTCTGCGGCCGTGCGTGTCGCTGACGGTCGAGACGACGCCAGCCGGCTTGTGCAGCGCGTAGACGACGCGCGGCTCGGCGCCCTTGACGCGCTCGCCGTCGAACGCGACCGCGTTGTGAACGTCAACGTCGCGCGCGGGGTCGGTGACGGTGTCGCCGTCGACAGTGACGCGGCCCTCCGCGATCAGCTGCTCGGCGCCGCGCCGCGAGGCGACGCCCGCGTGGGCGAGGAACTTGGCGAGGCGCATCGCTGTCACTCTATGTGTGTGGATCTCGAATTGCTCGACCGGGTGCTCGCCTCGCGGGGGGAGCCCTCCTTCCGTGCTCGCCAAGTCTGGGAGTGGCTCGCGCGCGGGGCGAGAGGCTACGAGGAGATGACGAACCTTCCGGCCGCGCTGCGCTCAGCGCTCGCCGACGAGGTCCCGCTCTCGTCGCTGACGCTGGAGCACGAGGCGCACGCGTCCGACGGGACGGTGAAGGCTTTGTTCTCCACGCACGACGGCCGGCCGGTCGAGGCGGTGCTGATGCGCTATCGCGACGGACGCCGCTCGCTGTGCCTGTCCTCGCAGTCCGGCTGCCCGCTGACGTGCACCTTCTGCGCGACCGGCACGATGAAGTTCGGCCGCAACCTGACGGC
>Ga0070669_100002945_pt1 | contig 12272 bp, 10 predicted proteins | sample KBSS53metaG_FD_64680 | JGI IMG/M metagenome (GOLD analysis project Ga0070669, IMG submission 64680) | Switchgrass rhizosphere microbial communities from Kellogg Biological Station, Michigan, USA - KBS S5-3 metaG | ecosystem: Host-associated > Plants > Roots > Rhizosphere > Soil ... | reverse complement strand
TTCATAGACCCTCCCGGGGATGAAGAGAATGCACGGGTTTATACTCGCGTAAATCCTTTCAGTCAATGAATTCTCGTTGTCAGATTGTGGGGGCGTCCTCCCGCCCTGGTCCAATTCACGGCACATAAATCAAAGAATCCTGCGCCCGCGGAGAGCGGCTGGTGAAAATCTCGTTGACACTTGCGATTGACTTCGCTCGTGTCTGCATTTAGGTTGTTTTGAAAACAAGAATCTTGTGAAGCCGCTTGCAGAATCACTCTTCCAAAAATTCATCGCTCGTCGCCATCGTCGGTCGCCCCAATGTCGGCAAGTCGACCCTATTCAATCGTCTCATCGGTGAACGACGCGCCATTGTCGGTGATGAACCTGGTATCACTCGCGATCGAATCTATGGCGAAGTTGAATGGTCGGGGCGACGCTTTTCATTGATCGACACGGGCGGCATTGTTCCAGACGATGAAGCAGTGATCCCCTCGAACATTTTGAAACAGGCGAGTGTCGCAATCGACGACGCCAGTTTGTTGCTGTGGGTCGTCGACGCCCGAAAGGGAATTACACAACTCGATGAGGAACTCGCGTCACTGCTACGCGGCACGGGTAAGCCTGTTTTCATTGCCGCCAATAAGATCGACTCATCGAAGTTGGAGAACGAAGCGACGGAGTTTTATCAGTTTGGGTTTGACGAAGTGTTTCCCATTTCAGCTGAGCAGGGAATTGGAGTCGGTGAACTGCTCGATGCTGTGGTGTCGGTCCTTGCGAACGAGCCCGTGGGAGAAGAAGAGTCAGACGAGAATGAGTTACGTGACTTGCGACTGGCAATCGTCGGTCGCCCGAACGTCGGTAAGTCGTCTCTGTTGAATCGCATCCTCGGCGAGGATCGTGTGATTGTTTCTCCGGTAGCTGGAACAACTCGCGATTCGATCGACACTGTTCTCGAAACGCCGGAACGACGCTTTCGCGTTATCGATACGGCTGGCATACGACGAAAAGGAAAAACCGACCTGATGGCTGAGAAGCTGTCGGTGATTATGGCGCGGAAGAGTCTTGAACGTGCAGATGTTGCGATTGTCGTAATCGATGCGGAAGAAGGCGTAACTGCGCTTGATGCAAATATCGCCGGCTATGCGGTCGAGGCTGGTTGCTCAATAATTCTAGCCGTCAACAAGTGGGACACAATCGCCGACAAACAGACGAACACTGCAGCAGAGTTTGAACGTGGACTGCGCGATAAAATGAAGTTCCTGGAGTGGGCGCCGGTTGTCACGATTTCTGCTTTAACAGGGCAGCGAGTTGAACGGATGTTGCCCCTTGTGTTGAAGGCAGAAGAGGCTCGCAATCGACGAATCCCCACGTCGCAGCTCAATGATTTCTTCGAGAGTGCGGTCGCCCAACCGCGAGGCGGTACCGCCCCAGCTCCTGCTAAAGGCGGAGTGTCGCGCTTGCGAGTTCAGTATTTAACGCAGGTTGGAGTGCGACCGCCGCGATTCGTCGTGTTCACGGCTGGTGGCAAACCTGGCCTTCACTTTTCGTACGAACGTTACCTGCAGAATCGTTTGCGAGAGCAGTTTGATTTTTTTGCCACCCCGTTGAAGATTATCGAGAGACACAAGAAGGGAAGAAAAAATCGTCAATAGTCAGAACAAGCGCGGAGAGCTTCTTTTGTGGATCGTTTCGTTTGTAGAAAATGAACGACGATCCACGAAACCACACTGACTAACACGAAAATTCAAAACCGCACCGTAAGTGAATAGATTGAAACCCCCGATCCAGTTCCAAGTAGTCGCAAGTGAAGGTGAAGCTCGCGCGGGCGTATTAAGTACGCGTCGAGGTCAGATAGAGACACCGGTTTTCATGCCTGTCGGAACAGCGGGGACCGTGAAGGGGATTCGCTTCGAAGAACTTGAATCCGCAGAGTTAGATCCAAAAATAATCCTCGGCAACACCTATCATCTCTGGCTACGACCCGGCATTGATACGATTCGCGAGTGCGGTGGACTTCACAAGTTCATCGGCTGGGATCGTGCGCTGCTTACCGACTCCGGAGGTTTCCAGGTTTGGAGCCTCGGTGCATTGAGAAAGATCTCTGAAGAAGGAACGCACTTCCGATCACATATCGATGGCTCGTCTCAGTTCCTGTCGCCAGAGATTTCGATGGAAGTTCAGGCAGCACTAGGATCCGATATCGTAATGACATTTGACGAATGTGCGCCTGGTGATGCGTCGTTTGAAGACACGGCGAAGAGTATGGCGCTTACGACGCGCTGGGCTGGACGGTCACGTGTTCGCTTCGATGAATTGCAAACAGCCGCTGCCGACACGGGGCGGACTGGTGCTACGGATCACTTGAGTGGGGCACAAGCGCTTTTCGGTATCGTTCAGGGCGCGACTCACCTGGGCCTGCGCCGGGAGAGCTTGGAACAGATAGCGACCATTGGTTTCGATGGGTATGCGTTGGGTGGCTTAAGCGTTGGTGAAGAGAAGTCGGTGATGTTTGAAGTAGTCAATGAGATTGCTCCATTGTTGCCCTCTGATCGCCCTCGTTACCTGATGGGAGTAGGTACGCCCGAAGATCTCGTGAATGCTGTGGCTGCGGGCATCGATATGTTCGACTGCGTGCTGCCGACACGAAATGGCCGAACAGGGCAGGCGTTCACGTCTTTCGGCAAGTTGAATATCAAGAATGCGCAATGGTCAAAGGACAGCGGTCCTATCGATCCACGGTGTGGCTGTTCTGTTTGCCGGCGACACTCACGAGCTTACCTCCGTCACCTCTATCTTTCAGGCGAAATGCTCGCCAGTATCCTCATAACCCACCATAATCTGGCGTTCTTCCTTGACACCATGCGGAGCGTGAGGCAATCTATCCGGTCTGGCGATTTCCCCAAATTCCGGCGAGAGTTCACCGAGCGGCTGAATGCGAATGGTGAATAGATTCGCAGACCAGCCGTATCTGTTTGTCTGATAGTTGGGTTCGCTCGCGTCGATGATTGGAATTCGATTTACCCTGGTGACATAACTTTATGGTTCTCTCTCTAATCCTTTTTCAAGGTGGGTTAGGCGCGCTCAGCGGTTTCGTTCCGATGCTGCTGATCATCGGCGTCTTCTATGTCTTATTGATTCGGCCGCAGCAAAAGCGGCAACGGCAGCTTCAGGAAACGATAGCGGCTCTTAAGATTGGCGATCGAGTAGTTACCACCGGCGGCGTTATCGGCACAATCACCACCGTCAAGAATGGCAGTTTCCTGATTCGCAGCGCAGATAAATCGATCCTGGAGATCGCAAGGACCTCAATAGCAGCGATCGACGAAGAAGAAAAAGCTTAGTTTTTACTCGTCACTTGTAATGAAGAAAAAGAACTTCCTCCAGCGCGCCATAATTATCGTAGTCGTTACACTTCTTGGTCTCTACGCCGTAATCGGCCCTCGTCGGAAGCCGACTCTTAAGGACTTCACCTGGTCAGGCATCAAGGCGACTCTCGCATCCAATATTCATCTTGGTCTGGATCTTAAAGGCGGATCGCATCTAGTGATGCGCGTTAAAACAGATGAATATCTCAAGGGGATTACTGAGTCAGACCGGGGCGCCGCTGAGACGGCAGCCAAAGAAGCTGGCATCGAAGTGAAGCAAGCGCGGTCGGAAACAAGCCCCGGCAACTATCGCGTTATCGTGGAGCTTGCTGATGCGTCGAAGGTCAACGAAGCGAAGGACGCGATTCAGAAGAAACTCGATCTCAATGATACGTCGATGTGGACTTATGCCGCGTCCGGCGCTCAGCTAACGTGGACGATGACGTCGGCTGCTCAAAGAGTGTTGGCGGACAATGCGACAACCCAGGCGATGAACATCATCGACAGTCGTATTAACGCACTTGGAATAACTGAGCCGACCTTACAAACGCACGGTGCGCAGAACTCGCATCAGATCTTGTTGCAGATGCCCGGAGTTCAGGATCCAGAGCGAATAAAAAACTTACTGCAAGGGCAGTCGAAGTTGGAGTTGGTTCACGTTATTGGTCCTCCGCAACCGATGCCGTCAACTACATACGGTTCAGAGGACGAGGCGAAAGCGTCGCTCGGTGGCACAGTCCCGAACAATCGTAAGGTGCTTCCTTATAAGGAGCGAGTCGAAAGAACGGGAAGTCCGCAAGACAGCGCGAATCAGGAAAAACCCACAAAATGGGTTGTGGTCGAATCGCCTGCGATTATCGATGGCAGTCAGTTGCGAACGGCGTCGGCCGTAAATTCGCGCGGCGGCAGGAACGACCAATTTGAAATCAATTTCTCCTTGAAGAAAGACGGCGCCGACAAATTTGGTGCCTGGACAGGCGCCCATATCAATGAATACATGGGTGTTGTACTCAATGGTCAGGTGCAATCGATCGCCTTTATCAAGTCGCAGATCTTCGACTCCGGCATGATTGAAGGTAACTACACCCAACAATCAGCAGAAGACCTCGCGCTCGTGCTTCGCTCGGGGGCGTTACCTGCACCAATTGAATATCTCGAAGAGCGCACGGTTGGACCAAGCCTGGGCGCCGACTCAATTCGCGCCGGTGTCAATGCGTCGTTAGTAGGTTTGGGGCTAGTCGTCTTCTTTATGTTGATTTACTACCGCGGCTCCGGCGTAAATGCAGTTGTTGCGCTCGTGCTTAACATGATTTTGATGATGGCGGGCTTAATCCTTTTCGGTGCGACCCTGACATTGCCAGGTATAGCAGGAATCATTCTGACAATTGGTATGGCGGTCGACTCCAACGTTTTGATTTTCGAACGTATTCGCGAGGAACTCCTGACCGGGAAGACGATTCCTTCGGCCGTCGATCATGGATTTGATCGTGCATTTATCACCATCATCGATACGCACGTAACGACCATCATTTCTTCGCTATTTCTGTTCGTTTTTGGCACGGGCCCGATTCGTGGGTTCGCGGTCTCGCTGGTGATCGGTTTGCTGGTGAACCTGTTTTCGGCAGTTTACGTGTCACGCACGATTTTCATGGGGCTGCTTTCGCGAAAACAGAAAGTGGAATCGCTCAGTATCTGATCGCAGAGTAAGAGTCTTCATATGTTTCACATCTTCAAAACAGTCAACATTGACTGGCTGGCCCACAGACGTTGGTTAATCGGTATTTCGGTTGCGCTGATGTTGGCAGGACTTGCTTCCGCCATGATCCGCCAGGCAACCCATCGGCAGCCTTTTAATCTCGGCGTCGACTTTAAAGGTGGCACAGTCATCACAGTGAGGTTCAAGCAGCGTCCAACAGACGACGCGATCCGAGCTGCACTTACAGCCCAATCAGTGCGCGACGCAATCGTTCAGCCGGTTACGGACAGGAACGACACGGTGCTGATCAAGTTACCTCTCGAGGGCGAAACGAGCAGCGTTGATGCTGGTAGAGATCAGGTTAGAAAAGCGCTTAATACGTTCGGCACTGAAGCTCAGCCGACATTAGAGCTCGAGGCGGATTCTGCGGCGGCTTATAAAATCGTCGGCACCGATGCGGTTGGCGCGGTTGCCGGAGCTCAACTCCGCAATAAGGCGATCGCGGTCACGTTAGCGGCCCTGGTTGGCATTCTCGTCTACATCGCCATGCGTTTTGAGTGGACCTACGGAGCGGCGGCTGTTATCGCTGTGTTCCACGATGTGCTTATTACACTCGGGTTTTTCTCGATCTTTCAGTGGGAAGTGAGTCTGACCGTAATCGCGGCGCTGCTGACACTGGTTGGCTTCTCGGTGAACGATACGATCGTCGTTTTTGATCGAATTCGTGAAAACCGCCGGCTCAATCGACGAGAATCTCTGTACGCCATAACCAACGACGCTATTAACCAGACGCTCTCAAGAACCGTTATCACTAACGGGCTCGTATTTTTGTCGGTGTTGGCGTTGGTAGTCTTTGGCGGAGATGTGTTGCGTGCATTTTCACTCGCACTCTTCATTGGCGTGATTTTTGGTACCTACTCTTCAATTGCTATCGCAAGTCCGATCATGGTGTGGTGGGAACAGCGAATTGAGGCCGCCAACAGAGCTGCCACTTTGGCGTATAACCGTCCCACGAAGAGTGGAGTTCAAAGCCCAGTTAAGTCGTCAGCGAGAGGCGCTGTGGCATCACACGCAGGCAAGGGATCGCCGGGCACTGGTCGCGCTTGAGACTGTATTTTTCTTTACTACATTACGGAACTTGAAGGCCAAAGTTGTTGTCTAATTACTGCTTGACTTTGAAATGCCAAGCGGCATAGACTGCGACCGTTGCTGGCCAATTAAATAACTCAAGAGTCGACCCTGCGTGTGTGGAAACAAGTAGTTGGGCGCGGCGGGAGTCTGTTGAGCACAGGCCGGCGAGTTTTTTCTCGCACAGCGGCTGCAAATCTAATCGGTGTGCTCAATATCGCAACAGCTGCTGTTTTCCCCTTCATTCTGAAACACCCTCAAGCGGGCAAATTAGAGTCGACGATTTGGGAGACAATTTTGTAATTAACCCCTGATCCATTTGGCACCGGAATTGGGAGGACAAGATAAATGTTCGATAATCTAGTCGAGTCGAGTTCGCATAAGAAAGATATCGAGCGAAAAGGCTCATTTATTATCGTCACGGCAGTCATTTATTTGGTGCTGCTGGTGGCCTTCTTCGTGGCAGGCATTTACTGGTACGACAACCATCTCGGTGAGATGGAACTCGAGTTAACGACTCTTGTTGCACCAGTGCCCGTCCCGCAAGCAAAGCAGCCCGAACAGAAACAGGAAGCCAAGCCACAAAAGGTTGAGCAGAATGTTGACATTCGCAAAGAGCTGATCGCCAGCGTTGATGAAAGCAGGGTGCCGCCAAAAGAGATCTCGGCTAAAGCGAGTGATATCCCGCCAGTACGTCGCGGCGTGACAACAATGATCGGCAACGAGTCTTCCAATGCTGCCGCACCCATGCCCGCTGGACCAGGAGCGGGAACAGTAGTGACCGGCCCAGCAAAGGTACAGATTGCAGACGAGCCGCCACCACCGGAGGCACCCAAGCCAACCCCACCGCGTGCCCCAATTTCAGGCGGCGTTCTTAACGGTAAAGCCATCAGCTTACCGAAGCCACCATATCCGCAGATCGCCAGAGCAGCACATGCCTCCGGAACTGTCGTGGTTCAGGTATTAATTGATGAGAACGGTAGCGTCGTATCAGCTCATGCTGTGTCGGGCCACCCGTTGTTGCAGGCTGTGGCGGTCCAGGCTGCCAGGCAGGCAAGATTCTCCCCAACGAAGCTTTCGGGGCAGCCGGTGAAGGTTACCGGTGTAATCCAGTACAACTTCGTGGCGCAATAACGCAGAACATCGACATCCTTCGGACCGTGACGGCAACGCGGTTCGAGGGCGACCGTCTCTGCTCGCTATTAAACTAATAAAAAACTATTGGAGGGGTCACCGTGACAATTCTAACGAGTCTTCTAGGAACAAAAGCCCTGGGACTTCTATTGTTTTTGCAGGACGCCGCTGCCAGTCCAGAGGCATCCGGCGCTGATCACTTCACCCTTACAGAAATGGTGAAGAACATGGGCGGCGTCGCTATCGCCGTCGTAATCGTGCTGCTGATCATGTCAGTGTATTCGATCGCTATCATGGTCGAACGCTACCTGACATACTCCGCTGCCAAGAAGCAGTCACGTGAGTTTGCGCCACGTGTTGCTCAGGCTCTCAAGAACGACCGGATCGAAGAAGCGATTAACATCAGCGACAAGCATCGCAAATCGCACTTGGCGATGGTTGTCAGCAGCGGCTTGCAGGAGTTTCGCGCACACGAAGCCTCGTCTGACATTTCGGGCGATGAGATTGAAGCTTCGAAACGCGCTCTGCAACGCGCTATCGCGATCAAGACGGCAGAATTTAAGCGCGGTCTTTCGGGTCTGGCGACGATCGGTTCCACTGCGCCGTTCGTGGGTCTGTTCGGAACCGTGTTCGGCATCATCAACGCATTCCGCGGCATGAAGAACGCAGAGTCAGCTGGTATCGCGGCCGTGGCCGGCGGCATCTCTGAAGCGTTGTTCACCACCGCTCTCGGATTGTTGGTGGCTGTGCCTGCTGTGTGGCTGTTCAACTATTTCACCGGTAAGGTTGATGGATTCGTAGTTGAAATGGACAATTCTGCCTCTGAATTGGTCGACTACTTCATCAAGAACCGCACCAAACAGTTGAAGGCCTAGGCCGCATGATCTAAACGACCGGCGGGCGGCTGTTTAGATTCTGCTCGCCGCGGGTCGGAAGATCTGAAGGGAGAATTGTTATGGGAATGGCAGCAGGAGGCGGCGGAGGCGGCCTCCAGTCAGAAATCAACGTAACACCGATGGTCGACATCATGCTGGTATTGCTGATCATCTTCATGGTGGTCACGCCGTTCTTGCAGCAGGGCATCACGGTTGCGCTGCCCAAGAATATGAACAATCCAGACGTTGATCCCAACATCATCAAGGAATCGTCGATCGTCATCTCCATCCCCAACGATGGCGAGTATTACCTCGCGAAGAAACGTTTACAGCGAGAACAGCTCTCGGACGAAGTTGATAAATTGCTCGAGAAGATTAAGAACGAGCAGGATCGCATCGTTTACATAAAGAGCGGCGTTGGTGTCAGTTATGGCGACGTCGTAAACGTCATTAACGAGGTGAGAAAACTCGGCGTGGATAAGATCGGCCTGGTCGCTGACAAGAAGAAAAAAGGTGGAGCGACCGTGGCAACGCCCACGTCATAACCGCGATAAACAGGAGAGTTCCAAATGTCGTCTTTGGATGATGCTCATTCGAAAAAGAGCACTACCACTGCGGAACCATATATCAACGTGACGCCGTTGATTGACGTTCTGTTGGTGTTGCTGATCATCTTCATGGTCGTCACCCCGCTGAAGCCCAGCCGCTTCAAAGCTGATATTCCAACTCAAAGAGATCCGAACGAGGATCTAAGTAAGTTGAAACCAAACCCGCTTACGCTCGTTGTCTCAATCTCGCCTGATCTGCAAATTAAACTTAATGCTGACTCAATGGGATCTGTAAATGATACTGGAGCGCTCTCCCAGCGACTGGTCCAAGTGTTTCAGCAACGTAAAGACCAACGCGCCTACAAAATCGGCATGGAAACGAGGCAGGACATCCCGATAGAAGAACGCATTGAAAAAACCGTCTTCGTCAAAGCTCCACGTGCTGCTAAGTATGGCGATGTTGTAAAAGTCATCGATGCCATCAAGGGCGCTGGAGCGAGTCCGGTAGGGTTGCAAGTCGACGATCTGCCTTAATGAACATGTGATTCGCCCGGTCAAAGTTGACCCCACTGTTGTTATGACCGGCCAGTCTCATGAAATGGAGTCATGGATAAATGAAACTGTCTCAGACCGCGATCGTCGTTGCTTTGGCGATCCTTGTTGCCACTAGCTCAGGGTGTGGAGTAGTCAATCGGATTCGTGCGAAGAATGAGTTGAATGAAGCCGCGCGTGCCTATCGCGAGGGTAGATTCCCAGAAGCCGAACAACACTCGCGCAGAGCTGCCGAACTTGATCCAAATAACAAAACTGCGCCGATGTTTATCGCGCGGACGATCCATGCTCAGTTCCGCCGTGGTGTTCAGTCGCCAGAAAACCTAGCGAAAGCCAACGAAGCGATTTCAGCCTATCAGCAGATTCTTGAGAAGAATCCGAAAGACGAAGAAGCCTACAAAGCCATCGCCTATCTTCTTGGTGAGATCAAGGAAGAGGCAAAGTTGCGCCAATGGATTCAGAATCGCGCAGCCAGCGATGCAACGGAACCAGAGAAGCGCGCCGAAGCATATATCGTCCTCGCCAGTAAAGACTGGGATTGCTCTTTCAAGATCACCGAGTTGCCTTCCAATAAGACAACGACGATCGATCCCAGTAACAACAAGGCGACGGTTTCTTACAAGAAACCCGGCGACCAAAAAGAATTTGAAACCGCGCAGCAGTGCGTGAAGCAGGGGTTGGCCGAAGCGGAAAACGCGATTAAGTTTAACCCGAACAACGAATCGGCCTGGTCGTACAAGACGAATCTGCTCCTCGAAGCCGCCAAGCTGGCGGAAATGGACGGCAAGACCGACACCAAGGCTGATTATCAAAAGCAGTATGAAGTGGCCTTGAAGCGAACGACAGAACTCAGCGTCGCTAACCAGAAGAGAAAAGAAGAGGAAGCGCGTCAGGCCCCCTCGCCGCCAAAGGGTTAAGTCTAAACCTGTCCCTCGTCATTAGGTGATGTCCGGCCTCAGTGCCGGGCATCACCTTTTTGTTATACTTCTGAAGTCAAAAGACTGATTTTTCGCCCGTATTGTGTAGATGATCCGCATTGAGGACATTATCGATAAGGTCGCCCGAAATCACGCCCAGGCTGACCTTGATCTGGTGCGACGTGCCTATCTGTTTTCTGCCCGCGAACATAAGGGTCAGAAAAGAGCTTCTGGCGAGTCGTACCTGGTCCATCCGTTGGAAGTTGCCAACATTCTCGCCGATTTAAAACTCGACGAAGTTTCAGTCGCCACCGGTCTCTTGCATGACGTCGTCGAAGACACGCTCGTCGATCTCGATACGATCCGACATTACTTCGGCGAAGAAATCACGCACCTCGTCGACGGCTTAACCAAGATAGCGCAAATCAGCAACATCTCTCGCGAAGACCAACAAGCCGAGAATGTCAGGAAGATGCTGCTGGCGATGATTGACGACGTCCGCGTTGTGCTGGTGAAGCTTGCCGATCGACTCCACAACATGCGCACGCTCCATTACCTCACGCCGGAGAAACGCCGACGCATCGCTGAAGAGACGATGGAGATCTTCGCCCCAATCGCGCACCGGTTGGGTATGGGTAAGTTGCGAGGTGAGCTGGAGGATCTCGCTTTCAGACATCTGCATCCGGAAGACTACCGGGAACTCGCCGAACAGTTGGAGAAGCGCAGGCCCGAGAACGAGGCTTTTCTTAAAGGCGTCACCGCGCGGATCGAAGAGAAGATGCAGGAATCGGAAGTTCCCTTCGTGCTGGTTGAGGGGCGCGTGAAACGACTTTATTCGATCTGGAAGAAACTAAAACGCCAGCGCATCAGCCTGGACCAGGTTTACGATCTCGTGGCGGCGAGAATCATCACGCCTAACGAGATTCGCCACTGTTACGCGGCGCTCGGCGTCGTTCACAACAATTGGAAGCCTGTACCAGGTCGTATTAAAGACTGGATAGCAACACCACGCGACAATCTGTATCAGTCGCTGCACACGTCAGTGATTGGCTCAAACAGCCAGTCGTTTGAAGTGCAGATTCGCACCGAAGACATGCATCAGATCGCTGAAGAAGGGGTCGCGGCGCATTGGAAATACAAAGAAGGAAAACGGGGCGCACGCGACGAGGATCAGGCGCTTCAGGCTCTGAGATCGCTCGTCGAGTGGACGCAGGAAGTAAAAGACTCGAAAGACTTCCTCGACTCTCTCAAGCTCGACCTCTATCCAAAAGATGTCTATGCATTCACTCCGATGGGGAAGGTTATTCAACTTCCTCGTGGTGCTTCGACTATCGATTTCGCTTACATGATCCACTCCGAAGTTGGGAACACCTGCACAGGTGCGCGTATCAACGGTCGAATGGTTCCGTTAAGGACACAGATTCAAAATGGCGACGTCGTCGAGATTCTAACCAGCTCAAATTCTCACCCATCTCGCGATTGGCTGAATTTCATCGTTACCTCACGGGCTCGAAATCGCGTCCGGCATTGGGTTGCGGAACAGCAGCGTGCGGAGTCGATCGACATTGGTCGTAAGCTCTTTGAAAAGGAAGCGGTGCGTTTTCAGTTATCTCCAAAGAAACTTCTTAGCGACTCGGATGGTGACATGAAACGTGTTGCCAGCGAATATGGATATGGACGCGTGGATGATCTGTTGGCCGGAATTGGCTACGGGAAATTGGTTCCGCGTAACGTCATCGCGAAGTATCTCGGGCCCGAACAGTTTGAGCAGCTCGATAAGCAAAAGGAGTCGCGTCTCAGAAGTGGTGTACGTGCCGTCAAGCGGCTCATACGGCTTGGCGACGACTCGATTGTCGTTCGCGGCGTTGATGATTTGATGGTGATACGCGCGCGTTGTTGTAACCCACTGCACGGGGAAGACATCATCGGCTACATCACGCGGGGCAAGGGAGTCGCCGTGCACACAAAGCGTTGCAAGAACGTCGACCAATTGATGGTCAATCGTGAACGAATCGTCGAAGTTGAATGGGCGGGCCGACCTGAGAAAACAGCTTACGCGGTGAAGTTGCTGGCAA
>Ga0070669_100002938_pt1 | contig 12283 bp, 8 predicted proteins | sample KBSS53metaG_FD_64680 | JGI IMG/M metagenome (GOLD analysis project Ga0070669, IMG submission 64680) | Switchgrass rhizosphere microbial communities from Kellogg Biological Station, Michigan, USA - KBS S5-3 metaG | ecosystem: Host-associated > Plants > Roots > Rhizosphere > Soil ... | reverse complement strand
ACCGTGTCAGACGTGAGCGTCTGCTCGGCGGCGAAGTTGGTCGTGATCGTCCGCTGATCGATCCAGGACGATACCGAGTCGACGAACGGGACGATCCAGAAGAGCCCGGGGCCGCGCAGGCCGATGAAGCGGCCGAGCCGCAGCACGATCGCGCGCTCCCACTGTTGAGCGACGCGCGGCGACTGCATCAGGACGACGCCGACACAGACGGACGCGACCAGCGGAATAGGACTGGCGGTCAGGGCGAAGCCCAGCGCGCCGAACGCGAAGGCGGCGAGCAGCACGGCAACCGCCACCACGTTCAGGCGCGGCCCCGTGAGGCCTCCCGAGGGATCGAGACGACGGGTAAACGTAGCCACGGTCAGGCTCCTTTTGTTCGATGCTCGCCGAGCGCGGCGAGCACTTCGTCGACGGTGAATCCCGCGCGGTCGGCGTCCGCCAGCAGGCGTGTGACGAACGCACGGAGCTTGCGGCTCTTTTCTCCCGCGGGTCGCGCTTCGAGCCGGCCCGCGGCCACGAACGATCCGACGCCGCGGCGCGTTTCGAGCACGCCGGAACGTTCGAGGTCGGCGTAGACGCGCGCCACGGTGTTGGCGTTGACGCTGAGCTCGACGGCAAGTTGACGGACAGTCGGCAGCTGATCGCCGGCGTGCAGCCGGCCGGTGGCAATGGCGGCGCGCAGGCCGTGCTCGATTTGCGCGTAGATGGGTGTCGCGTCCCGAGAGTCGATCGAGAGGAAGGCCACTTGAGTGATTATACTAGTTCATTAGTACAACTCGGTCAAGAAAAAGGCCGGGAGCGTGACTCCCGGCCTCAGCTGGTCCTTAGCCCGACAGCTATTTCTTGATCATCTTCAGCGAGTCCGACGCCAGCGTCAACTTGCCGTCCTTCTCGGTGACGTCGCCCGTCACCTCGACCGTATGGCTGATGTGCGAGATCAGCTTCGCGTTCATGTCGGCCGCGAGCCCGCCGCTCAGCGTGTACACCTTGCCATCGGACGTCAGCAGGGCTAGCGGAGCACCCTTCTTCGCGCACATGGCCGCGCAGTCCGCCGTTTCCTTGCCACTCATGTTGTGGTTGGCGCCGTTATTGGCCTTGTCCTTCATGTAGCAGGTCTGGTCGACGATCTGGCCGGTGACGGTCTCGGTCTTGGCGAAGACCGGCACGGTCATGACGACAGCGAAGGCGGCGACGGTCAATCCAGCGAACATCTTGCGCATGTCGAGCTCCTTTGAAGAACACCCCGGTAAAAGCGCCACTGATACTACTACGTCTGCTCTGCGCCGAGGATTGTCCGTATACTGCCGCTATGAAATTTTTTGTCACGCTCGCGGGGTTGATCCTGGCAGCAACGGCAGCTCGAGCGCAGAGCCCGCCGACGCCCTCGCCCCGCGTCGCGCCGACCGTCGATCAGATTCTCTCGCTCAAGCGCGTCGGCTCGCCGGAGATCTCACCGGACGGCCGCCGCGTCGCCTATACCGTCCGCGAAACCAATTGGGACGACAACACATACGACACGCAAATCTGGCTGGCGGATGCGACGACGGGCGCAGTCCACCAACTGACGACCGCGAAGAAGTCGAGCCAGTCGCCCGCCTGGTCGCCCGATGGCACGCGCCTCGGATTCATTTCGGATCGCACGGACAAGCGGCAGCTCTACGTTATCAACGCACTCGGCGGCGAAGCGGAAGCGCTCACGACCCTGGACGAAGGCGTCAGCAACTTCGCGTGGGCCCCGGACGGCAAAACGATCGCCTACACAGCGACCGAAGCGAAATCGGCGGCGCTCAAGGATCGCGAGAAGAAGTTCGGCGAGTTTCAGGTCGTCGAGCAGGACTACCGGATGACGCACCTGTTCGTCCTCGACCTCGCGACTCGTGGGTCGCGCGCCCTCACGAGCGGTGCGTACACGGTTGGCGCGTTCGCCTGGTCGCCTGACGGGAAGAGCATCGCCTTCGATCACCGCGTGAACGGTAGTCCTGCCAGCTCCGGCTCCGCGGACATCTCCGTCGTCACCGTCGCCGATGGCGCCGTGCGCAAGCTGGTGACGCAGGACGGCCCCGACACGCACCCGGTGTGGTCGCCGGATGGATCGCGCATCGCCTTCGAATCGTCGATGGCGAACCCCGCCTACTACTACACCAACAGCCTCATCGCCGTCGTGCCCGCCGGCGGCGGCGCGCCGGTCGCGCTGTCGTCGACGTTCGACGAAGATCCGTCGCTCGTCGCCTGGAAACAGAATGGACTCTATTTCTCCGCGTCAGCACGCACGTACTCCTACCTGTATCGCCTGGATCCGGCCACGAAGACCGTCACGAAAATCTCGCCGGTCGACCAGACGGTGAACTCCGGCTTCTCGCTGTCCCGAGACGGAGAGGCAATCGCGTACCTTCGCGCCGACGCGAAATCGATGGCGGAGCTCTACGTCGCGAACAGGAAGCTGACCGACGTGACCGGCCAGACCGCGAACTGGACGACGAGCACGCTCGAAGTCGTGTCGTGGAAAAGCCAGGACGGCGCCGACATCGAAGGCGTGCTCCACAAGCCGCTCAACTTCGATCCGGCGCGCAAGTACCCACTCCTGGTCGTCATCCACGGCGGCCCGACCGGCGTCTCACGCGCGGTGCCGTTTACCAGCGCGACGTATCCGATCGATGTCTGGATGGCGCAGGACGTCCTCGTCCTCGAGCCGAATTATCGCGGCAGCGCCGGCTATGGTGAGAAGTTCCGAGCGCTCAACGTCCGCAATCTCGGCATCGGCGACGCCTGGGATGTGCTTTCGGGTGTCGACGCGCTGATTGCGAAAGGCCTGGTCGATCCGGCCCGGGTCGGCACCATGGGATGGAGCCAGGGCGGCTACATCTCCGCGTTCCTCGCCACGCACGATGCCGCGCGGTTCAAGGCGATTTCGGTCGGCGCCGGCATCTCCGACTGGATGACGTACTACGTGAACACCGACATTCATCCCTTCACACGGCAGTACCTGAAGGGCACGCCGTGGGACGATCCGGACATTTACGCCAAGACGTCCCCCATCACCTACATCAAGCAGGCGAAGACGCCGACGCTGATTCAACACGGCGCGACCGATCAACGTGTGCCGCTCCCCAACGCCTACGAACTGTATCGAGGTTTGCTCGACAACCAGGTGCCGACGAAGCTGATCGTCTACCAGGGCTTTGGCGGCATCGGCCACGGGCCATCGAAGCCCAAGAGCCACCGCGCGACGATGCAGCACAACCTCGAGTGGTTCGATCAGTATCTGTTCCGAGCGAGCGCCGCCACGTCGTCGGAGAGCAAGCAACCCCGGTAAGGCACCGCGCGAGCCGCGCCTTGCACGCCCGTCACTGAGCCGTTATCCTCTCGGCCATATGACTGCACGACGATTCACGTCCATCGTCTTTCTGCTGATCTGCATCGCGGCCGCATCGGTTGCGACGCCGCCGCAGGCACAAACGCGCGCCGACGCGGTGGTGGCCATTCGCAACGCCACCATTCTCACGGCGACGAAAGGCACGATTCAGAACGGCACGATCGTGCTGCGCGGCGGAAAGATTGCGGCAGTGGGCGCGAACGTCGCGGTTCCTGCGGGCGCCGACATCGTCGACGGCACCGGCAGATTCGTGTCGCCCGGCATCATCGACTGCCATTCGCACATCGCGGCCGACTCGATCAACGAAGGCGGCACGACGGTCAGCTCGATGACCGGCATCGAAGACGTCTTCAATCCAACCGACATCGACGTCTACCGCGACCTCGCCGGCGGCGTGACGACGGCCAACGTGCTGCACGGCAGCGCGAATCCGATTGGCGGCAAGAACTACGTGATCAAGCTGCGGTGGGGCAAGGCGCACGCCGAGGATTTCGCGTTCGAAGGCGCGATGCCCGGGATCAAGTTCGCCCTCGGCGAAAACCCCAAGCGTCCCGGAGGGGGTGCCGGTGGACGTCAGGGCACCGGCCCCGCGCGATATCCGGCGACGCGGATGGGCGTCGAGTACGTGATCCGCGATGCGTTCACCCGCGCGAAGTCGTATCAGAAGGAGTGGCAGGACTACGACCGCCGCAAGAAGGCTGGCGAAAACGTCGGCGCTCCCCGGCGCGACCTTCAGCTCGAGCCGCTCGTCGAGATCCTCGAAGGCAAGCGGCTCGTCCACGCGCATTCGTATCGCGCCGACGAAATCCTCATGCTGCTCCGTGTCGCGGACGAGTTCGGCTTCAAGATCGCGACGCTGCAGCACGTCCTCGAGGGCTACAAGGTGGCCAAGGAGATCGCCGCCCACGGCGCCGGCGCGTCGACCTTCGCCGACTGGTGGGGCTACAAAATCGAAGCGGTCGACGCCATCCCCTACAACGCCGCGCTGATGACGCGCAAAGGCGTCGTGGCATCGATCAACTCCGACGACGCCGAGCTGTCGCGGCACTTGAATACCGAGGCGGCAAAATCGATCAAGTGGGGCGGGCTGACCGAGGACGAGGCGCTCGCGCTCGTCACCATCAATCCGGCCAAACAGTTGCGCGTGGACAGCCGCGTCGGGTCGCTCGAAACCGGCAAGGACGCGGACGTCGTCATCTGGAACCATCACCCGCTCAGCAGCTACGCCATCGTCGACCGCGTGTACATCGACGGGCAGAAGTACTACGACCGCCAGGACGATCAGAAGCGGATGACCGAGCTGGCGCGAGAGAAGGACTCGCTGGTCAACGCGGAAAAGGGTGAACGCCGCGCGCCGACGACGACAGAGAATCCCGCGCCACGAGCGGAGGACCAATCGGTCTCTGACGTAGCGCGGGGCTTTGAGCCCCGCGACCGCGGCCCTGAAAGGGCCGCGCTACGCGAGCTCGGTACGGCCGGCCAGACATCGGGCTTCAGGACACCGACACGCGGCGTCCTGGCCATCACCAACGCGAAAATCGTTCCGGTGACAAGGCCGACGATCGAGCGCGGGACCATCGTCGTCCGCGACGGCATCATCGAAAGCGTCGGTGCGAGCGTCAGCGTCCCCTCGGGCGCGCAGGTCATCGATGCGGGTGGCGCGGAGGTCTACCCGGGCTTCATCGATGCGCAGACGACCATCGGACTCGAGGACCCCGGCGCCGGGAATTTCGGCGACGCCAACGAGATCATCGATTTCAACCCGCAGCTGCGCGCTCAGGTCGCGTTCCACAACGACAGCGACGCCATCCCCGTGGCGCGCGCCAATGGCATGACGACCGTTGTCGCCACGCCGGCCGGCGGCCTGCTCGGAGGCCAGGCGGCGGTGATGAATCTCGACGGCTACACGTGGGAAGAGAGCACGGTGGCGGCGTCGGTCGGTGTGACCTTCCAGTTCCCGCGTCTCGGCGGCGGGGGCGGTCGCGGGGGTGGTGGACGGGGCGCCCCGGCGGATCGCCCGTACGACGACCTGAAAAAAGAGCGTGATGCGCAGCTGGATCGCGTCGCGAGGCTCTTCGACGACGCGCGCGCGTATGCCAAGTCCGTGGGAGCGAACCGCCCTTCGGCTTCACTCGGGGCAGGCCAGCGCGACCTCGTGCTGGAGTCGCTCGGGCCGATTGTCGACCGGCGTCAGCCGCTCATCACGCGCGTGGCGACGGAGCAGGAGATCCGCGACGCGATCGCCTTCGCCGATCGCACGGGTGTTCGCGTCGTCATCGCGGCGCCGCCGGCCGAGGCGGCATTGGCCGCCCCGCTCCTCAAAGACAAGAACGTTCCGGTGATCCTCCTTCAAGTGCTCACCCTGCCGACGCGTCGGGACATGCCGCATCAGGCCAGTTACAGCGCGGCAGCCGAGCTCGCCAAGGCGGGCGTCAAGTTCGCCATCGCGGTCCCGAGCGGCACCAACGCACGCCAGCTGCCCTATCACGCGGCCCAATCGGTCGCCTGGGGACTGTCGCGCGAAGACGCGCTGAAAGCGCTGACGATCAATCCGGCCGAGATGCTGGGCGTCGCCGATCGCATCGGCAGCCTGGAGCCGGGCAAAATCGCGAACCTGATCGTCGCGAAAGGCGATCCGCTCGAGGTGCGGACGGCCATCACGCACGTGGTCATTGCCGGCCGCGATGTGCCGCTCGACAACAGGCAGATCGAGCTGTACGAGCGTTACAGCAAGCGTCCGTAGGGGGCTCGCATGAAACGCGCACTCATTCTCATCGCTCTGCTGGCGCTGCCGTTCGTGCTTCGCGCGGACGCGCCCAACGTCTACGCCATCCGTGGCGCGCGCATCGTCACCGCGGCCGGCGCCCCGATCGAGAACGGCACCGTCGTCGTTCGGCGCGGCGTCATCGACGCCGTCGGTGCATCCGTGACGGTCCCACCCGAAGCCGCGGTCATCGAGGGCGCGGGCGTCACCGTCTATCCCGGCCTGATCGATCTGGGCAACACGCGCGCCGCCGATCAACCGACGCCGACGCTGCCGCAGAACCTGCGGACAACGGCCGACGTCGAGCGCTGGAAGCGCACTCAGATTCTGAAGCCGCAGTCGCGCGCCGCTGACGCGGTGAAGGTTGACGACGCCGACCTGACGAGGCTGGCGTCCGCGGGCGTGACGTCGGTGCTGGCGCTGCCATCGGGCGACGTTATTTCCGGTCAAAGCGCCCTCGTCAACGTCGTCGCCCCGCCGGAAGAACCGCAGATCGGCAATGTCGCCGAAGGGCGGCGCGGCCTCGTCGTCGTGAGATCGCCGGTTGCGCTTCACGTGTCGTTTCCCGATCGTCCACGCGTGCAGGCGAATGCCTATCCCGAATCGCTGATGGGTGTCATCGCGTTCGTACGGCAGGCGTTCGTGGACGCGCAGCATTACGGCGCCGACCGCTCGGCTAAAGCCGTCGCGCTCCAGGACGATCCTGTTCTGGAAGCCATGCAGCCGGCCGTTGACCGCAGGATGCCGGTCGCGTTCGAGGCCAACGAAGGACGCCAGATTCTGCGCGCGCTGAAGCTGGCGAAAGAGCTGAAGCTCGATCCGATCGTCACCGGCGCCCGGCATGCCGAAGAGGTGACGGCCGATCTCAAGTCACAGAACGTCCGGGTGATTTACAGCTTGAACTACCCCACCCGGCCGCGCGCGCTCGCCGCCGACGCCGACGAACCGCTCAGCGCGCTTCGCGATCGTGCGGATGCGCCTAAAGTCCCCGGCGCGCTTGCCAAAGCCGGCGTCATGTTCGCATTTGCCTCGTCGGGGCTTGCCGATCCGAAAGACTTCGTCAAGAACGCGGGCAAGGCCGTAAAAGCCGGCCTGACCGAGGACGAGGGAATCCGGGCTATGACGATCAACGCGGCAACGATCGCCGGCGTGGCCGACCGGCTCGGGTCGATCGAAAAGGGCAAGGCCGCGAACCTCGTCGTGACCGATGGCAATCTGTTCGACGAGAAGACGAAGATCACACGCGTCTTCGTCGACGGGCGGCCGGTCGCCCTGGAGGCTCCCGCGGCGCCGGCGGGACGAGGTCGCGGTGGCAGATACTGAACAACTCTCAACTCTCAACTCTCAAGGCTCAACTTGAGACTTGAAACTTGAGACTTGAACGCTATTCCTTTTCCATCTGCGCCTTGAGCATTTTCAGGTGCTCGTCGAGGCTGCCGCGAGCGCGGCGCTCGACGATGGCGCGTCGCAGACTGCTGAGTCTGCCCTTCAAAGCGTTCGCCCTCGATCGGTTTCCGTACACGAGATAGAACGCCGCGGGCGTTTCGAGCGTATCGGTCGCAATCGTAATGGCGAGCGATGCGTCGATGTAACGGCTTGAATAGACGTCCTTTGTCGTGATCACGCACGTCGCGGCGGACGGACAGACGATCGTGACGTGGGTCACGGTGATGAACGCCGACATGCTGATCTTCTCTTTCGACCAGTACAGAAAGTCTTCGGCGTCCGGCAGCCGGCTGGACGGAAAGTTATCGAGGTGATCCGGCAGACCAGGAACCAGGGCGGCCAGCGCCGGCGAGCTTCGCAGCACGCCGTCAAACTCGTCGAGCGGGCGGATGGGACGTGAGCCCCCGTCGTACTGATCGAAGCGGCCAGGACCTCCCGACACGTACGCGGTCACGTCCTCCAGCAGCACCTGCTTGAAACGCGCGGCGGCCTGCTGCTGGACATCCGGCGCGTTGAGATCGACCTCCCGCTCCAGGCGCTGAATCACCGCGGCCGGCAGGCGCGCATCGCAGTCGCCAACCTTGCACTCCCGCACGTCGAAGTCGCTCTGTTCGACGGTCAGCGATGCGAGATCGTCAATGGTGGGCGTCCGGCTGAATTTCCCGATCTGCAGCACATCGGGGCCGCCTTTGAAGCGGGCGATGTCGCGCACGTGCGTCAGGAACTTCGCCTTTGGCGCTCTGATCCTGACGGCGCCCACGACACCAACCTCGCCGGCGGCGGTGCTGTCCAGGCCGTGTCTCACGACTTTGCCGGCCTGCAGATCGGCAAGCTCACTGGTGGTGAATCGCAGGTAGCGTGTCAACACGCCGCGTATCGCGGTGTCGATGTCCGATTCCACCGCGGCAAGCGTCGCCGCTCCGACGAGCACCGGACCAATGACGCGCAGTGGCCTCATCGTTTGAAGGTGACCGCGCCGGCCTTCGCGAGCAGATCGAGATACTCCGAGACCACGGACAGATCTATCGGCTCGAACTCGGCGCTGACCGCGTCGCGAATCTCGCGCACCGTCCTGACGCCGTCGACGAAGTTGACGATCTCGTACGTGATGTCGCCGCTGTTCGGCAGGCGTGCAATCGCGGACGCCGCCGCCGATGCCCCGGCCTTCTCCATCACCCACTCGCCGTCTGGAGCCAGCGGACCTTTGACGTCCGGGTTCCGGACCGGAACGCGCGCGTCCGCGGCGACTGGACGGACGCCCGGCTGATCCGCCCAACTCGCCGGGATCGAGGCCAGGATGCCCTTCGCGGCCTCCGCCAGACCGGCGCTGAACCGATCGACGGTCGCCGAGCCCAGATGGATGTCCGCATCGAGGTCCACGAGCCGCGACAGCGAGCGCAGGCGGCGCTGCTCGCGCAGCAACGCCTGCGCGACGATGTTCGCGGCGTCGGCCCCGCGATTAGCCGCGGCCATGGTCGCCGCACGGCGTCCATCTTCCGCCAGACGCTGGTACGCATTGGAATAGGTGAGGCGAAGCAACGCGGCGCCATGGTCGGGCATCGTCGCCAGATAGTAGCCGCTGGCGGCGGCGATGAACGCGGACCGCTTGATTTTGGTCGGTTCGATGTTGTCGGCCACGTCGCCGGTCGTGTGAATGTAGACGTCGGGGTGATCGCGAAGGTAGATGGCGGGAATGCGGAAGGCGCCTTCCTGATAGATCCAGTGATCGCTGCCGCTCTCGTAAGGAGTGATGTCAGCCCAGAACGCGTCTTTGGATCCGAGCGGCGATCGGATGGCTCGCGTCATGTCGCCGTCTCCGGCCGCGCGCATGGCGCCCTCGATCACATAGCGCCCGAACGTCTCCTGCACATCGTCGGTGACCGAGGCGATCGACCACGGCGAACGCGTGACATGCAGGACCGACTTGGTGACGAACGGATCGCCGCCGACCATGTCCAGGTGCACCGCGGCGCGGATCCGCGACGCGATCGCGGAGTATTTCGTCAGGTATGCAATCGTTCCGGTCATCTCCGACGGCCAGACGAAGCGAATCGTCCGGACCGGCGGAGCAATCCGCTTCGCGGCAATCAGGACGCGAAGGGCGCGGGCGATCTCGAGGTTCGCCGCACACCCACTGGCGTTGTCGTTGGCCCCCGGCTTTTCGTGATCGAGATGGCAACTGAACACGACGTCGCCGGCGGCAGCGTCACTGCCAGGAATCGTCGCGATGAGCGTCTCGTACGGCATCGCGTCGTCATTGCGCGCCTTGACGACGGCGTGAAGCGTGATGCGCTCGCCGCGGGCCAGCCGCTGCTGCAGCGACCGCGCCTCGCGGACCGAGATCATGAGTGCGAACGTATTCCGGCGGCCGCGCGCGTCGAGATGGCCCCAACGAATCAGGTCCTGATCGTCGCGCCACCAGGCGCTCACCTGGTTCGAGTTGTAACTGATGAGTCCAGCGGCGCCATGCTCTTCGACCGCTTGCCGGTGGCACGCTGAAGGCGTCGCGTCACACAGGACCAGCTTGCCGCGCACGTCCTTGCCGTCATAGTCGCGCCGATCGGTGCCTCGGCCCACGTCGACGAGCTCCACCGTCACGTCGGCGCTCTCGCTGTTGTCGGCAACGGCGAGCCTGGTGTCGTCGTACGAGAGGATGCGGCGGGGCTGCGGCCGGACTTCGTCGAGGGTGCCGCCGTCCACGCGCCAGCCACGGTTGCCGTGAAGCGTTCCGAACCAGGTTTGACCGTCTCCAGGGAACGTTTCGACGTGGACGTCGCTCAAGCCAAAAACCGTTGCGCGCTCTTTCACATATTCGATGGCCTCGTGAAATCCGGGCGACGCCGGGACGCGATGCAGCTGGGTCAGCCTCGACACGTGATCCTTCGCGGCGACGCCGGACAGTTCCTCGTCCAGCGCCGTCAAGATCGCGCGGTCGAGCAACGTCTCGGCCGGCGAACTCGGCATCGACTGGGCCGACGCCGTGACCGAAATCGCGAGGGCGGCGCAGAGCTTTCGCATACGCGCGAGTATACTCACGCGTTGCCCATGACCCAGACGATCCCTCGCACCGGACCGACGCCACTGACGCCGAACCAGATTCGCGGCTTCTGGGCCGCGTGGGGCGGCTGGGCGCTCGACGGCATGGACTCGTTCATCTATTCGCTGGTGCTGGTGCCGACCCTGCTCGAGCTGTTGCCGCGGACCGGCATCCCGGCGACGCCGGCAAACGTCGGCTTCTACGGCAGCGTGTTGTTCGCGCTGTTCCTGATCGGCTGGGGTCTGTCGATGCTGTGGGGACCGATCGCCGACCGTTTCGGCCGTGTCCCGACGCTGACGATGACGATCCTGTGCTACTCGCTGTTCACCCTGCTGTGCGGCGTGGTCACCAACATCTGGCAGCTGGCGGCGTTCCGGCTGCTGGCGGGCATCGGCATCGGCGGCGAGTGGTTCATCGGCGCGACCTACGTCGCGGAGGAATGGCCGGAGGATCGGCGCAAGGCCGGCGCCGGCTACATGCACACCGGCTACTATTTCGGATTCTTCCTGGCGGCGCTCGCCAACTACTTCGTCGGGGCGAAGTACGGATGGCGATGGATGTTCGTGGTCGGCGGAACGCCGGCGCTGCTCGTGACCTTCATCCGCTACGGCGTCAGCGAGTCGGCGGCCTGGAAGGCGCGCGTCGCCGAACGGCACAGGCCGGCGATGTCGGAGGCGTTCGCGAAAATCTTTGCCCCGGCCTACGCGCGCAAGACGATTCTCAACGCGCTGTACCTCCTCGTCTCGATCATCGGCTTGTGGGCCGGCTCGGTCTACGTGCCGACGTCGGTGCGCGAAATCGCGCTGCGCGAAGGCTTTACCACAGCGGACGCGGCGCGCCTGGCGTCGTACGGGACGATGGTGCTCTCGGCCGGAACGATCCTCGGCTGTCTGGTCCTGCCAACGCTGGCGGAGGCGCTGGGGCGGCGGCTGGCGCTGGCGGGGTACTTCCTCGTGATGTTCTTCTCGATCGCCGTCGGCTTCGGGTACGTCTTCTTCCTGCCGAACGCGCTAGCGCCGTTCTTCATCGTGCTGTTCTTTCTCGGTCTGGGCGGCGCCAACTTCGCGATGTACACGCTGTGGCTGCCGGAGCAGTACCCGACCGATTGCCGCGCCAGCGCGTTCGCCTTCGCCACGTCGGCCGGACGGTTCGTCGGCGCCGGCATCACCTTCCTCGTCGGATTCGGCGTCACCTACTTCCACACCATCGGCACGCCGGTGGCGCTGACCTCGATCGCGTTTCTGATTGGCCTGCTTCTGTTGCCCTTCGGGGAGGAAACGCGCGGCAAAACACTCCCGGCGTGACGCTCGGCTAAAGCCGTCGCGCTCCGCGTGCGGATCCGCGACGACACGGAGCGCGAAGCCTTTAGGCGAGCGGGACGGCACGTTGACACCCTGATTGGCGATCGACTACGCTGCGGTTTCCATGTTCGCCGTCCGCCATCATGCGCACCATTCGCACCACGGCCACGAGCCGGAGGGGGTGTGATCTAGGGCCGGACCAGGGACGACGAACCAGGAACCTCAGATCACCCCGCCCGGTACGGCGGGGTTTTTGTTTTTATGGACTACTCAAAGCTCGGTGGACTGATACCTGCCGTCATCCAGGATGCCGATTCGTCGGAAGTCCTGATGGTCGGCTTCATGAACGACGTCGCGCTGGC
>Ga0070669_100002933_pt1 | contig 12294 bp, 10 predicted proteins | sample KBSS53metaG_FD_64680 | JGI IMG/M metagenome (GOLD analysis project Ga0070669, IMG submission 64680) | Switchgrass rhizosphere microbial communities from Kellogg Biological Station, Michigan, USA - KBS S5-3 metaG | ecosystem: Host-associated > Plants > Roots > Rhizosphere > Soil ... | reverse complement strand
CCAGGAGCAGGCCCGTTACGTCGGGGAGATGGCCAGCAATGCGCCGATCTTACGCCTTTTCTGGCTGTTTCTAGGTTTCCACCGCGCTTCCCGCCTCCGTGCGCGAGGAGGAAGACGCAGTGGCCCGGACGACCGCACAACACCGTCTTGTCGAAAGTCGGACGTTCGCTGTCACCGTAGTGGCGCTCCTCTATCTTTCGCTCACCATCCACGGCACACCCGGGCATCAAGGACCGGCGATTCCGCGAGTGCGCTCCGAGAACCCGGTGCTTTCCGCCGCCATCGTTCAGGGGACACAGCGGTCGACAACCTTCCATCGTCTGATCGACGCCATCGACGCGACCGACGGTCTCGTGTACGTCATGGAAGGCAGGTGCGGGCAGGGCGTCCGTGCCTGCCTTCACATGTCCCTCGAGTTATCGGGCGAGAACCGGCTCCTGCGCATCCTCGTGAACCCCCGTCGAGCGCCTGGGTGCGAGCTCATAGCCTCGATCGGTCACGAACTGCAGCACGCTCTCGAGGCGCTCAGCAATCCGAAGGTCAGGACCTCCTTCGGACTCTCTTCCTTTTTCCATCAAATAGGCCCGGAAGGCAGCCCTCGGATGTTTGAAACGCCAGAGGCAATTGAAGTTGGACTGGCCGTGGCGAAGGAAGCGTGCTGATTCGTGGCGGGCCAATTACCGTGACCGCCCAACTCCGGCGCGAGTTTTGAAATGGCCGACGCAGGATCTGGTCCCTCACATACGCTGCAGCGCGGCCAGCGCCATCGATGAATTCGAACGACGCGTCTGGAGCCACCGGAGGCCCAGAAGAACACGACAAGATTCTCACGATTCCACATCCAGCTACGGCATCTGACGCCGGTTGACGCCCTCATGTCTGCCCACATACTATCTGTTCATGTCAGATATCAACGCGCGCGCGCTCGATCGCGAGCTGAAGCGCGGATCGGCGGAACTGCTCATCCTCTCGCTGCTCGAGGCGCGCCCCCGGCACGGATACGACCTCAGTAAGTTGATCGAGACGCGGTCGGGCGGCCAGTTGAAGTTTCACATCGACTCGCTCTACCCCCTGCTCTATCGCCTCGAGGAGCGCGGCTGGATCAAGGGCACGTGGGTCGAGAAGCCCGATGAGCGTCGCCGCCGGTTTTACCGGCTAACGCCCCAAGGCAAGCGCGTCCTCGCCCAGCAGCGGAAGACGTGGGACGCGTTTGTCGCGGCTGTGCGACGCGTGACCGGAGATGAACATGCGTAACTGGACAGAACACGTGCGGCCACGTTTGTCGTCGCTGCGCCTCTCGCCAGCGCGCGAACAGGAGATCGTCGAAGAGCTCGCGCAGCATCTCGAGGATCGCTGGCGCGAGCTGGTGGCGGGCGGGGCCAGCGAAGACGACGCCACGCGCCTGGCGCTCGCAGAGTTCAGAGAGGGAAACCTGCTCGCGAAGTACATGGCGCCACTGCGGCAGGCGCATACGCCGGCATCGATCACCGTCGGCTCGCCCGCCGAAGCTCGTGGCGCGAAGGCGGGAGCGCCAGCCGGACACGTGCTGCGTGATGTCTGGCAGGACCTCCGATATGCGACGCGCATGGTGAGGCGGCAACCCACCTTCAGCCTGACGGTCATCTTGACGCTCGCCCTCGGGATTGGCGCGACGACGGCCATGTTCAGCGTGGTCAACGGCGTGGTGATCAAGCCCCTTCCCTATCCCGAATCCGAGAACGTCGTGACGATCGGCGTTTCGGCAGTATTTGGAACACAGCGCACGCCCGACTTTCCACTGGCGCCCCGGATGTTCGCGTCGTACGCGGACAACGGCCGATCGTTCCAGGAGTTCGGTCTGTTCAGCCTCGGCGAGGCGACCGTTACAGGGTCTGGTAGTCCGGAGCACTCGAACACGTTGCAGGTGACGCGAGGAATCCTGACCGCCCTTCGCGTTCAACCCGCCCTCGGCCGATGGTTCTCGCCCGACGACCATCGGCCGGGCGCCCAGGACACCGTGATCTTGAGCGGCGGCTACTGGCAGCGCCGGTTTGGCGGCGATCCGCACGTCATCGGGCGCGTGATGACGATCGACTCGAGACCGCGCGCTGTGATCGGCGTCATGCCCGCGAGCTTCTCTGTGCGTGGACTTTCCGCGGATCTGATACTTCCGTTGCGCTTCGATCCCGCGCTCGTGGATCCGGGCCTGCTGCCGGAGGGCTTTTGTTGCAGGGGGATTGCGCGGCTCAAGCCGGGAGCCACGCCGACGCAGGCCAACGCCGATGTCGCCCGGATGGTCGACGCCTGGAAGCGAATCGAGAACAGGGCGCAGCTGGACGACCTCCAGCTTGGTCCGGCCGTGCGCCCGCTCAAGGACGATGTAGTGGGCGACGTCGGGCGCGTCTTGTGGGTCCTGCTGGGAAGCATCAGCGTCCTGTTGGTGATCGCGTGCGCCAACGTCGCCAACCTCCTGCTGGTGAGGGCAGAGGGCCGTGGACAGGAACTGGCTGTGCGCACGGCACTCGGCGCCGCGTGGGGACGGATCGCGCGCGCGCTCCTGGTGGAGAGCCTGACCCTCAGCCTGCTGGGCGGTCTGGTAGGGCTGGGTCTGGCCTATGGCGGCCTGCGCGTGCTGTTGGCCCTGGCACCCGCGAACCTGCCGCGACTGAACGAGATCACCATTGACGCCGCCGTACTTGGCTTCGCCGTAGCGGCGTCGATCGCGTCGGGATTGCTTTTCGGGCTGATCCCGCTCGTGAGATTCGCGAGATCGAAATCGCCGCTGAGTCTCGCGGACTCCATCCGAGGCGGCGGACGATCGGCGAGCGCGGGCAAGAGCCAGCACCGTTTTCAGAACGCGCTGGTGGTGGTGCAGGTGGCGCTGGCGCTCGTGTTGCTGATCGGCTCCGGCCTGATGATCCGCACGTTTCAAAACATGCGGAACGTACAGCCCGGATTCACGGACCCGGCAACCATCCAATCCGTCCGCGTCCTCCTGCCCGCGGTGGACGTCCCGGAACCCGAGCGCGTCACACGCGTACAGCAGGACATTCTCGACCGGTTGGCGGCGATTCCCGGAGTGACGTCCGCAGCGTTCCTCGATCAGGTGCCGATGGAGCCGTTCAGGATCAACGCGATTGTCGCCGCAGAGGGTCAGGACTATGGGCCGAAGAAGATCCCGCCGACCCGAACGATCAGGATCGTTTCACCTGGAGCGCTGCAGACGTTGGGAACTCCGTTGCTCGTTGGGCGTGACTTCACGTGGGAGGAACTCTACAACCAGCGGAACGTGGCCATGGTCTCGGAGAGTTTCGCGCGGGCGGAATGGAGCACGGTCGAAGGCGCTATCGGAAAGCGCGTGCTGATCGGCACCAGCCAGACATGGCAGGAAGTGATCGCGGTCGTCGCCGACGTACACGATGCCGGCGCCCACATGCCCGCGCCGCCCATGATTTACTGGCCGGCGCGCTTGCAGGACTTCGTCGCCGGGACGCTCTTGCCACGTTCGGTGAATTTCGTGATGCGCAGCGAGAGAGCGGGGACCGAAGCGTTCGTTCGGGAGATTCGGCAAGCCGTGGTGGAGGTGATGCCGGGTCTGCCCGTCTTCCAGGTTCGCACGCTGGCTGAGGTGTACGACCAATCGATGGCCTCAACCTCCTTTTCGTTGATCCTGCTGGCCATCGCCGGCGGAATGGCACTTCTGCTCGGCATCGTCGGCATCTATGGCGTGCTGGCCTACGCCGTGATGCAGCGGCGACGGGAAGTCGGAATCCGGCTCGCACTCGGCGCACGATCCGGCAGTGTGAAACGGCTGTTTGTCTATCGGGGCATGATGCTTTCCGGTGTCGGGATCGCCATCGGAACGGGCGTCGCCGCCGGCATCACGCGATGGATGTCGTCGTTGCTCTTTGGGGTTACACCGGTCGACGCGGTCACGTTTATTGCGGCCGCGGTGGTGCTGACGTTGGCGGCGCTTGCCGCAAGCTATCTACCTGCCCACCGCGCCGCGGCCGTGGACCCTGTAGAAACGTTGACAGGCTGATTCAGCCCGCGTCAGCAACGGGGCAGAGCTACTCACCCAGCGCGAACATCCACACCGCGCCTCCTTCGGGCACTTCTGGAAACTCACCCGGACGGATCGCATTGAGCCGGCCCTGCATGCCGCGCGCGTCGATGCCCCATCCAGATTGCACCGCGACGTACTGGCGTCCGTTGAGCGTGAACGACGACGCCTGACCGATAACGCCGGAGTTGGTGGGGTACTCCCACAGAAGTTTTCCAGTCCGTGCGTCGAACGCCCGGAACATGCGATCCGACGTGCCGCCGCCAAAGACCAATCCGCCACCAGTGGCCATCAGCGGCCCCCAGTTCGACGACTTGGCGAACGTGTGAGTCCATACGCGCATGCCTGTGTCCACGTTCCACGCCTGCACTTCCCCGATGTGATCGGCGCCCGGCACAATCGACAGCGCGTTCCTCGCCCCAGTGAAGGCCGAACCGGCCGAGTACGTCACAGGCATTCCTTCCATGGAGGCGCACAGGTTCTCGTTCGCGGGGACGTAGACGAGACGCGTCTGCGGGCTGAAGGCGATGGGCGGCCAGTTCTTCCCTCCCCAGTGCGAGGGACAGAACTCCGCGAGCTTGCCAGTACCGGGTTTGCGCGCCGGGTCGAGATCCGGCCTGCCGGTCACGGGATCGAGGCTGCGGAACACGTTCTGGCGCACGTAGGGTAAGCCCTGGACGAACTTGATGGGCCCGGTTCCGCGCTCCAGAAACCACATGTAGCCATCGCGGGCGACGTCGACGAGCCCTTTGATCGTTCGCCCATTTCGCTGGAAGTCCACCAGGATGGGCGGCGACACTTCGTCCCAATCGAACGACTCATTCGGCGTGTATTGGAAGTGACCCTTGATCTTTCCCGTCGCCACGTCAATGGCGATTGTCGACGACGTGTAGAGGTTGTCGCCCGGACGCTGGTCGCCCATCCACGGTCCGCCATTGCCGGTGCCCCAATAGGCCAAGTTGGTCTCGGGATCGTAGTTAGCGGTCACCCACACCGAGCCACCGCCGGTCTTCCACTGATCGCCGCCCTTGGGCCACGTCTCGCTTCCTGGTTCACCGGGCGCCGGCACGGTGTAGGTGCGCCAGAGTTCTTTACCCGTGTCGGGATCGTAGGCCGCAATGAACCCGCGGATGCCGAGTTCCCCGCCCGATGTGCCGACGAGCACCTTGCCGTTCGCCACGAGCGGCGCCAGGCTCATATAGTGACCGCTGCGGTTGTCGGCGACGGTGGTGGTCCACACCGTGCGTCCCGTGCGCGCGTCGAGGGCCATCAATACGGCATCGCTGGCAGCGAGGAACACCTTGTCTCCAAGCACGCCGACGCCGCGCGTCGTCGGATGCCGATTGATGACCGTCGGTGCGAGTGGCCGACGATAGCGCCACAGCACCGTGCCCGTCGCGGCCTCGATGGCGATGACCTGGCTGCCGGGGGTTGCGACGAACATCACGCCATCATGCACGATGGGCGGGGCCTCGTGCCCGTTGATCACGCCCGTGGACAACGACCATACCGGCTTCAGCCGGCCGACATTGGCAGGCGTGATCTGCGTGAGGGGGCTGTAGCCCCACCCGTCGTAGGTTCGACGGTTCATCATCCAGTCGCCGTCGTTTGGACTCCGCAATCGCGCCTCGGTGACCGGCGTGTAATTGCGGAGAACAGCCGGCATGGGCGTGGGCCCGGACGGCGGCTGCGGCGGGAGCAGCGGCGGTGGGGAGTCCTGGGCCCACAGCACGGCCGCCGCGGCGAGAGCGAGTGCGAGCGAAACGGGAGCGATGATCCTGGGCATGGCGGCCGGATGGTACCACGCAGCCACTCTGAACTCGACCTGCGACAAGTCTCGAGGTTGCCGTCTCTTGCTGACCAGATGTGGAATGTCGCGGTTGTTCTCGTCGCAGACGTACTCGTTAGAATTGACGCCGCATGCGCAAGAGACGATGGCGGCGGCTGTATATGTTCGTCGTGTCAGCAATGGTCGCGGCGTGTTCGCAGAGCGGTGAGAAGCCGCCTGAATCGACATCGAATGCTCCCGCGGCTCAGCCCCCCGTCGCGCAGTCGCTGCAAATGGGCGGCGCGAAATCGGTGATGACGTTCTTTGTGACGAGCCGCGGCAGCGGCAAGGGCGGCGATCTGGGTGGGCTGAGTGGCGCTGACGCGCATTGCCAGGCGTTGGCGAAAGCCGAAGGCGCCGGCGACCACACCTGGCGAGCGTATCTGAGCGTATCCACGGCGTCGGGCCAGCCTGGTGTGAATGCCCGTGACCGAATAGGGAAAGGCCCTTGGTACAACGCTGAAGGCGAGCTCGTTACCGCCAACATCGACGAGCTTCACGGGACGGACAGCAAGATCAGCAAAACGATGGCAGTGACCGAACGGCTCGACCCGGTGAACGGCGTGGGAGATACGCCGAACACCCACGACATTCTGACGGGTTCGCGGCCCGACGGCACCTCGTTTCCGTCCGGCGACGATCTCACGTGCGGCAACTGGACGTCGAGCGGGGCCGGGCGGGCGCAAGTGGGGCACCATGACCGAATGGGTCAGGGTGCGAACGCAGGCTCGTGGAATTCAGCGCATCCGTCGCAAGGGTGCAGTCAGGCGAACCTCCAGAGTACCGGCGGAGACGGCCGGTTCTACTGCTTTGGAATCGACTAAGCGGGGATCCCCGTTCACGATTCGGTGCCTGACACCAAAAGGTGAACGAAGCGAATTCACGATTCGGTGCCTGACACCGAAAACGTGAACGGATCAGCGCAACTTCTTCCGCCCTTTCAGCCTCGCGCTCCGCGGCACGATGCCGAAGCGGCGGTCGTTCCGCGCCATGCGCGTCGCGACCGCTTGAATCGTCGACTCGAACTCCTCGTCCATCGAGTCGATATAAAGCCACTTGCGCAGGACGCGATGCGGCCTCAAGGCGGGAAAGTCAGCGCAAATGGAGGCCTGATCCGCATGACTCGTGCACACCAGCACGCCGTGCCACTTCCAGCGGCCGGTCTTCGTTGGCTCCACGAGCACCAACATCTGACGCTCGTGGAGATACGCGGCGAGCCCTCCGAACATCCTCTTGGTGAAGAATGTCGGGCGGCCGGCGAACGCCTCGAGAATCCATTCGTTGTCGAACGTCCTCATGGTTCACGGCGCGCGATGCTCAGCGAATCGGGAGCCAGATCTCTGTCCTGAGCTCCGTGGGTGGAACCATCCGCGCGTCGTTCAAGTATTCTTCAACTGTCGGGGCGTTGTCCGGTTCCTCTCCGCTCTGCGCCAGCCAGCTCCCATACAACCATCTGTAAGGATGTTCGAGCTCCGCGTACGGACCAACGTGGTGAACAATCGCGTATCGCCCGCCACGGATTTCGCGAACCTGCAGATCACCGGCAGGCACGCAGTCGGCTGGAATCGCGAGACAGGCATCTGCGTGCAGATCGTTGACGGGTGTCACCGCGGGATCGTCGTAGTAGATGCCGAATGTCCTCATTTCGGACCCGAGTAGCCGCTGCCCGGCGGCCACAGCCATCAGTCGCTCGAACGTGCTCCCGATATTCATGTACGCGCCGAGGTGAGCCAATGCGGCTACTCGAATCGGTGCCGTATGTCTTATCGCTGCGGTGTACGTCATCGTTTCCATCGCATCCTCCTGTCGATTTGCCATTGGCAGCGGAACGAACGACGCCCGGTAACGAGCCGGCGGAACGCCATACGCGGTCTTGAACGCTCGCGTGAAAGCTTCCTGGCTTCCGTAACCGGCTCGCCGCGCGACTCGCGTGACCGGCAGCTCGCCGGTGATCAGATCGACGGCGGCTCTATGCAGACGCAACCGCCGCACCGTGTCGGCCGCTGTCTCGCCCTGCATCGCTCGATAGACACGATGAAAGTGATACGGCGATAGACACGCCACGTCGGCGAGATGGGCCAGGTCGAGCGTGTCATCGAGGTGGTCCGCGAGCCACCTGAACACACGTTCAAGCCGGTCGGCATAGTCAGTGCGCGTCGCCCGTTCGCTCATGAGGCTCGATGGTAGGCAGGCTGCTTTGACTTAGGTTGCGATCTTGCTCCAGGACCGTCCCACCCCCAACTGAGGGAACACGTTGTTCCAACTCAGCGAAGGCCCGCAGGCGCGTTATCATTCAGACATGCGTGCTTTTTTCAGATTCATCGTGTTCCTTCTGGTCCTGGCCGTGATCGTCGCCGCCGGGGCGTGGTTCTGGGCGGGGCGGTCGACCGGTCCGACGATCGCGATTCGACAGCCTGGCCAATTCGTCGGGCAGAACTCCTCGTTCGAGATGATGGTCGAGGCGCCAGAAGGGAAATTCTCTTCGGTCGATGTCATCGTCGAGCAGGGTGGCAAGACATTCCCCGTGTTCACGCTCGACCAGCCGCAGGGAGATATCAGACAGGAATCGGCCGAACGAATCTACGTGATGCGGCCAATCGGCAAGAAGGCGCTGCCCGACCTCCAGTCAGGTCCCGCACGCATCGTCGTCAATGCCTCACGTCCGGTGCTCTTTGGTCTCCGCAAAGTGAGTTCGTCAACGACGCACGACGTGACTGTGCGCCTCGATCCGCCGCAAGTCGCGGTGCTCTCGACGTTCCATTACATCAACCACGGAGGCAGTGAGTTCGCTGTCTATCGGGCTACCCCGGCGGATGTGGAATCCGGCGTGCGCGTCGGCAACATCGAGTATCGCGGGTACCCGGCCTCCGGCGTCGGCATCACGAGCGATCCGGCATTGCGCGTCGCGTTCTTCGCGTTGCTGTTCGATCAGGACCTCAACACCGACTTCCAGGTGTTCGCTCGCGACCCAGCGGGCAACGAAGCGCATGCGGCGCTCGATCACCAGGTGTTCCCGAAGCCCTATTCCAAGAGCCGCATCGAGATCGACGATCGCTTCATCGGCCGCGTCGTGCCCGCCATCGCCGGCAACTCTCCGGACGAGAAGATTCCGACCGACGATCTGCTGTCGGGGTTCCTCAAGATCAACGGCGATCTGCGGCGCAAGAACAACCAGTTCATCACCGACCTGGCCAAGAAGTCAGCGCCTGAGATGCTCTTCAAGGGCGCATTCCAGCAGCTTGGGAATTCGCAGGTCGAGGCGCGGTTCGCCGACACGCGCACGTATGTCTACAAAGGCAAGGAGGTCGATCGGCAGGTGCATCTCGGATTCGATCTCGCCGTGACGGCCAACGTCCCGGTGGTGGCGGCCGAGCACGGCATCATCGTCCACGCGTCCGATCTCGGGATTTACGGAAACTGCGTCATCATCGACCACGGGCTGGGCGTGCAATCACTGTACGGGCACCTGTCTTCGATTGGCGTGAAAGTCGGCGACAAAATCGACAAAGGGGCGGAGCTCGGTCGAAGTGGCATGACGGGGCTTGCCGGCGGGGATCACCTGCATTTCACGATGCTGGTCGGTGGACAACAAGTCACGCCTGTCGACTGGTGGAGTGCGAAGTGGTTCGAGGACAGGGTCCACCGCAAGATCGTGGCGGCCGGGGGCGTGTGATAATTGTCTGTTGGCATGGTCTCATTCCTGCGCCCCTTCTTAGCTGTCATCCTCCTGAGCTCGGCCGCCTGCGGCGGCGGAAATGATTCTAAGGAGACTGCGCCGGCACCCGCGGCCACTGTCGCCAATCCTGTTGACGCGGCAACCGCCGGCGGTTTGAAGGGCTCGATCAAACTCGAGGGCACGCCGCCACCTTCCCAAACGATCAATCGCCGGTCAGATCAGTACTGCGAGCAGCTGGGCGAGGCGAAGACACAGAATTTCGTGGCGACCGGCGGTGGCCTTCAGAACGTGTTCGTCTACGTCAAGGATGGACTCGGAGAGATGAAGTTCCCGGTCCCGACCATTCCCGTGGTTCTGGATCAGAAGGGGTGCACGTACGTGCCTCGCGTCTTTGGAATCCAGGCAGGTCAGCCGCTCGAGATTCTCAACAGCGACGAGACGCTGCACAACATCCACGCGCAGCCGATGAACAATCGCGAATTCAATCGCGGTCAGGCCCTCAAGGGACTCAAGTACACGCACGTGTTCACGACTGCTGAAGTCATGGTCCCGTTCAACTGCGATGTGCACAACTGGATGAACGCGTGGGTGGGAGTACTCAATCATCCGTTCTACGCCGTCAGCGGTCAGGACGGTACATTCGGCATCCAGAACCTGCCGCCCGGCACGTACACCATCGAAGCGTGGCACGAGAAGCTAGGCACGCAGACACAGATGGTGACCATCGGACCGAAGGAAACGAAGGAGTTGTCCTTCACGTTCAAGCTCTAGGGATCAGCCCGCAGTTATGCGCCTCCATCTTTACGCGGTACTCGTCGCCTTCTCCACCGCGATCCTGATCTTCGCCGGTGGCCTCGTCACGAGCACCGGTTCCGGGCTTTCGGTTCCCGACTGGCCGACCACCTATGGGTGGTTCATGTTCACGTTCCCGCTCGACAAGATGGTGGGTGGCATTCGTTTCGAGCACACCCATCGTCTCGTCGCGAGCACGGTAGGCTTCCTGATTCTCGTTCTCGCCGTGTGGCTGCGCCTCGCCGAGCCACGACGATGGGTGCGGCAGCTGGGGTACGTCGCTCTGGCGGCCGTGATCACACAGGGGATCCTCGGGGGTATCACGGTCTTGTGGTATCTCCCGGACCCGATCTCGATCGCTCACGCGAGCCTGGCACAGCTCGTTTTCTGCCTGACGATTACGATCGCGCTGACCACGTCACGGGGGTGGAAGGACGCGTATTCGCGCCGCGGCGCCACACCCGACGATCGCATTCTGCAGACGATCGCGACAGCAACCACAGCGCTGGTGTATCTGCAAATCCTCGTCGGCGCGACGATGCGGCACACCGATGCCGGGCTTGCGATCCCGGATTTTCCATACGCTTTCGGGCACCTGCTGCCGCCGACGTGGAACCCGAAAATCGCGGTGCACTTCGCGCATCGCGTGGGCGCCGTGATCGTGACGCTTTTCGCGCTCGCGACGACGAGCCACGTCTTCTTTCATCATCGATCGCGTCCGGAGTTGTGGCGGCCTTCCGCCCTGCTCCTTCTGCTGATCGCGTTGCAGATCACACTCGGTGCGCTGACGGTGCTGACCCAGAAGCATTACATCATCAACTCGCTGCACGTCGTGACCGGCGCGTCTGTGCTCGCGACGTCACTCGTGCTGACGCTACGGTCGCGCCGCGGCCGCTTCGGAACCGTCGCCGGGTCCCAGGAACCGAAGCGGATTGCCGGGTACAAAGAACAGGACCCGGCCTACGGGCTGCCGATGGACGTACGTAGGGCGGGTCCTATTGGAACCGCCGGTCCTATTGGACCCGCCGATCCGATCAGAACCGCGCGGGGTCGCGCGTGAAGACGAGCACACACCTCGTGAATGGCGCGTCGGTGCCGGCCGCCGATCGGGTCCACAGTGTCGCTCGCTCGCATCGTGCGCTCGATTTTCTCGCCCTCACGAAACCGAGACTGAATCTGCTCGTCCTGATCACGACGCTGGCCGGCCTGTACCTGGCTTCGCCAGACGGCGTGGCCGTCGCGCTTGCAGTACACACGCTCATCGGAACGGCGCTGGTGGCGGGAGGTGCCGCAGCACTCAATCAGGTGTGGGAGCGTGACACCGATCGCCTGATGCGGCGAACGAGCGGCCGGCCGGTGCCACGCGGCCGCGTTCGCGTGGCCGAGGGCAGCTGGTTCGGTGTCGCGCTCTCAGGCGTGGGCATCACGGAACTCGCCATCTGGGCAACGCCCGCGGCAGCCATCGTTGCAGCCGCAACGCTGATCAGTTACGTGCTGGTATATACACCGCTCAAGACGCGAACGTCGCTCGCAACGCTGGTGGGAGCGGTGCCTGGCGCCTTGCCACCGGTGATCGGATGGGCCGCTGCCACTGGTGAGATCACGCTGCCCGCAGTCGTGCTCTTCGGCATCGTGTTCTTCTGGCAGATGCCACACTTCCTGGCGATCGCCTGGATGTACAAAGACGATTACGCAAGTGCCGGTATTCCCCTTCTGCCAGTCGTGGAGCCGGATGGTCAACGAACAGGTCGTCAGGCGCTTCTCTACACGGCGGCACTCTGGCCCGTCAGTTTGTTGCCCGCGAGCGTCGGCCTGGCGGGAACCTCCTACAGTGCGGTGGCCACGTGTCTGGGGATTGTCTTTTTCTGGCTGAGCGCCGTGTTCGCTCGCCATCGTTCGGTAGAAAACGCTCGCCAACTCTTCCTGTTCTCTATCACATACTTGCCACTCCTCCTG
>Ga0070669_100002924_pt1 | contig 12303 bp, 12 predicted proteins | sample KBSS53metaG_FD_64680 | JGI IMG/M metagenome (GOLD analysis project Ga0070669, IMG submission 64680) | Switchgrass rhizosphere microbial communities from Kellogg Biological Station, Michigan, USA - KBS S5-3 metaG | ecosystem: Host-associated > Plants > Roots > Rhizosphere > Soil ... | reverse complement strand
CCGTCGTGAACCCAGCGGCGTTTCGAAGTGCGCGGGCGGCGTATCGGAAGTCGTGGAATAGAGCGGATGTCATCGGGACCTCGGAGCGGGCGCGAGGGGGATCGGTTCGGACTCTTTTGACTCCGACACACGTAGTCGTCGAGAGGGTTTACGGGTTGGGGAAAAAACCGGCCCACCCGCCCTTTCGGCCTGGTGAGGACGGCCGGCGACCCTTTGTCGATACCATCGTGTAATGGAGGCCGGCGCGCGTCTCGACCATCACTGTGGCACGGGCGCCAGTGCCACGTTAGGCGATGAACGCGCGAGGCGCAATCCGTGGCCCGAAAGCCTGTTCGCGTTCGAGCCGACGTGGTCGCGTCTGGCGGAGCACGCACATCTCGTTGCCGTGGACCTTCCGGGGTTCGGGCATTCGGAGGGTTGCGAGAGTTTGTTCTCGCCTCGGGCGATGGGTGAGTTCGTCGTTCGCATCGCCGACGCGTTCGGGCTCGAGCGTCCTCACGTCGTCGGACCTGACGTTGGCACCGGCGCCGCACTCTTCGCGGCCGCGCTTCATCCCGGACGGCTCGCGAGCCTGGTCGTCGGCGCCGGCGGTGCCGCGTTGCCGTTGCAGTTAGGCAGCCCGCTCAAGGAGTGGGTCGAGGCGCCGAGGGTCGAGCCGTATCGGCGGGTGGACCCGAAAGCCATCGTGTCGGCCGCAATCGGGACGCTCGAGCGATACACGCCGTCCGATGCGGCGCGGCAGGACAGGACGGTCTGAACAGCCGTTTCGAGGTTGACCAAAGCCCTCGAGACCGCACTTTGGTATCATTGGCGGTTGGCGGTCACCTCGGCCAGCGCGCGATTGGGGCGGCTAAAGTGCCGCGGCACGGTCTCTCGGACTCGCTCGGAAGGCGCACACGGGCTCGATCTCGGACGTCACTCATCCGGCATGGCGCAGGCGTCCGACACTCGTCGCAGCGTCGGTGGTTGTCGCCTGCCTAACGACGACCCAGAGTCGTGCCCAGGGGGTCGTGCGCCCGGACTCCGGGCTGCCCTATCTCGCGGTGAGCCAATACCAGCACGACCGCTGGACCACCGCCGACGGGCTCCCCAACCACGCGATCGACTGGATTCAGCGGAGCCCCGACGGTTATCTCTGGCTCGGCACCGAGGGCGGGCTCGTGCGCTTCGACGGCGTTCGATTCACCGCCTTCAACCGCAATACCACGCCGGCGCTACAGGGGACTGACTTCTACCCGACCGTGCCATTGCACGTCGACCGACAGGGCATCCTCTGGATCGCTACGACCGGCGGGTTGGTGCGTTACAAGGATGGCGACTTCACCCGCGCGGCCGCTTCGCCACACCCAAACCCACCGCCGGTCCAGCGGATGGTTGAAGACCACGCGGGACGCCTCTGGGTCTGGGAGCAGGACATCGACGGCCGGTTGTACGAGGTCCGCGATGGTCGCTTCGTGGCACCCGATCCGGAGTCAGCGCTATACGGTCAGGTCACCGCTGTCGCTGGCGATCCTGGCGGCGATCTCTGGGTTTCGACGATCGACCGTGCGCTGGTGCGAGTGCACGAAGCCCGGGCCTTGTCAATCATGCCGAGCGGCGCGTTGCCGGGCGGCGTCACACACCTGTACGTCTCGCGCGACAGCGTCGTGTGGGTCGGCACACAGCACGGCTTCGGACGCCGTCAGAACGGACGCTTCGAGTTCCACGAGCTCGGGGCGGGTGGGCTGGCCGGCTACGTGACCGGGTTCGCGGAGGATGCGGCGGGCGATGTGTGGCTCGGCACCGTGGGCATGGGCGTACTCCGTTGGCATGCAGGCAAGGTCGAGCGATTCAACAAGAGCGACGGGCTCTCCCGCGATCAGGTTACCAGCCTGCTCGTCGATCGCGAAGGAAGCGTGTGGATAGGCACCCGTGGCGGCCTCGATCGGCTTCGCCGCGGTGCGGTTGCCACCTTCAGACCGCCTAACGGCGGACCCCCGTTCCCCGACCCTGGCGCCCTCCTGTGGGACCGGCGCGGGCGCTTCGTCGTGGGTGGTGCCACCGCCGGTCTCGTCACCGGACGTCCCGGCACGTGGGCGCCGCTCCCCGGGGCCAAGGCCGCGGCGCATCGAAAGATCTGGACGATCGCGCAGGGAAAGAGCGGCATCTGGGTCGGCGGCGATGACACGCTGACCCTGTACCGCGACGTAGCTGCCCCGCACGCGTACACCGCGCGCGATGGGCTCGTCGGGAAGTGGATGCTCGCGGTCGCGGAGGACTCGCTCGAGCGCGTCTGGGTGGGGACCAACCAGGGGCTGTTCCGCCTAGCCCAGGGGCGCGTCCGTGCCTTCACGACTTCGGATGGGTTTCCGAACGGCTATGTCCGCGCGCTCGCCATGGACCGCCACGGCGCCGTGTGGGCCGGGACCAACGGCGGCCTCGCGCGTGTTGTCGGCGACTCGGTCAAGAGCTGGGGTCCCGCTGACGGACTCGCCGGGCTGATGGTCTTCACGATTCGCGAAGCCCAGGACGGCTCGATCTGGATTGGCACGGCCGGGGGACTCACGCGAGTGCGCGACGGCAAGCTCGCGCCGATTCGGGCCGAGCAGGGGCTGCCGGGTGAGATGGTGATGGCCATCGAGGAGGCGGACGGCGACCTGTGGCTCGACACCGGGAGCGGGATCAGCCGGGTGGCGCTTGCTGAGCTGAATGCGGTTGCCGACGGCCGCGAGCCGCGGATCCGCGCGATGACGTTCGGTACACGGGATGGGCTGCCGGCAACCGAAGTGGTTGCCGCGGCGCAGCCGCTGTCGGCGCGGACGCCGGACGGCCGGCTGTGGTTCTCGACGGCTGGCGGCCTGGCCGTCGTCGATCCGCGGAACGTCCCGCGGAACACGATCGTACCCTCTGTTCACGTCGAGGAGGTGAGCGCCGACGGGGTGCGCCTAACGCGAAGCTCGACGCCTGCGACGTCGGTAAGAGTGCCGGCCAGGACGCGACGCCTCACGGTGCGCTACACCGCAACGAGCCTGCTGCTGCCGGATCGCGTCCGGTTCCGGTACCAGCTCGTCGGATACGACCATTCGTGGGTGGAGGCGCCAAGCGCCGAGCGCCTCGTCTCATACACGAACCTCCGGCCGGGCCCGTACACCTTCCGGATCATCGCGGCGAACGACGCCGGCGTGTGGAACATGGACGGCGCGGCGTTCCGCTTCGCGGTTGCACCCGCATTCTACCAGACGATCTGGTTCGCCGTGTCCTGCGCGGGCGCATTGCTCGCCGTGTTTTTCGGCATCCATCACGTCCGTGTGCGGCAGCTGGAGCGGCGGGCCGAGGAGCGCAAGCGCGCGGACGAGGCGCTCGCGACGCTGCGGGCGGAGCTCGCCCACGCCACGCGGGTGTCCAGTCTCGTCACGTTGACCGCATCGATCGCGCACGAGGTCAGCCAGCCGCTGTCGGGGGTCATCACCAACGTGAGCACGGTGCATCGCATGCTGTCCAACGAACCGCCGAACGTCGATGGCGCGCGCGCGGCGGTGCGGCGATTGACGCGCGACAGTACCCGCGCCTCCGACGTCATCGCGCGCCTGCGCGCGCTGTTCTCGAGGAAGCCGCCGGCCGAAGAGCCGGTGGATCTGAACGACGCGACGCGCGAGGTGATTGGGCTCTCGCGGAGCGATCTGCGCCGCGCGCGCGCCTCGTTGGACCTCGCGCTCGCCGGCGACCTTCCGCTCGTGATGGGTGAGCGCGTCCAGTTGCAGCAGGTGATCAGCAACCTGCTGCGCAATGCGTGCGACGCCGTGCAAGACGTCAGCGGCCGTCCGCGGGAGATCGTGATCCGAACGTCGCTCGACGGGGACGACCGTGTCGTGCTGAGCGTTCGGGATACCGGTGTGGGCTTTGGGCCGAACGGAACCACGAAGCTGTTCGACGCGTTCTATACCACGAAGGATGATGGCATGGGCATCGGCCTCTCGGTGTGTCGGTCGATCATCGAGAATCATCGCGGGCGTCTGTGGGGAATCGAGAACGAGGGGCACGGCGTTACGTTTGCGTTCTCGATCCCGCGTGGACCGGTGCGGGCTCCAACGCCTAACGGCCCTTCCCCGGCTTCCGTCGCCGGAGCGATCGGCGGCTAACGACTACCCGACGCGCCGGCCCACCACGACGTCGCCAGCGCCGCGTACTCCTCGGCCGCATCCTCCCACGTGAAGTGGCCGGCGTCGATGATCGCGAGCTTACCGTGAGGCAACCCCGCCACGAGGAACTCGGCGTTGGCCGGCGGCACGAACGCGTCACGCCTGCCGGCAATGACGAGGACCGGTGTCTGAATCTGCGGCAACAGATCACGAAGGACCGGCAGCTGCTCCGGGTACGTGCGGACATATCGCATCGACTCGACAAAGCGGTCGCCCAGGTATGCGGCTAGGTAGTCCTCTCGCGCCTCGGACGAAGGCGCGTAGCGTTCCAGCGACGCCATGGCTGCTTCGACGACCTGGCGCGGATCGACGTGCCGGTAGGGTTCGAGGTCGGGTGCTTCCACCCACTCCTTGAGCACCCCGCCGAGCTGCACCGGAACCGCCGCTCCTCCGCTGCCGATCACGAGCGTGCCGAATCGCGACGGGGCCATGCTCGCCGCAAAAAGGGCGGCGCTCGTACCGATGTCCGGGCCCACGACGTGTGGCTTCTCGAGGCCGAACGCGTCGGCAAGTCGAACGATGAACTCACCCATGGCCCGCGGAGACAGGAGTGCGTCACGTCGCTCGGAATGACCGAAGCCCGGCAGGTCCACCGCGACGAGATGCGCGTGCTCCGCAAGTCGAGACCAGGTCGGCTCGAACGCGAAGACACTCTCGGGCCATGGGCTGAGCAGCAGGGCGTGCGTGTCGTGCTGCTCGCTTTCGGCGAAGCGCACCGACAGGCCGTCGATGGTGCGGAATTGCGGCCGGATGGCAGACTGTATGGTGAGCGTCATGGACAGATCTCCGTGCGGAATCGCAATCTCCAGTGGCGTCCTTGAGATCGACGCCCTCGGGCGCGGGACTAATCTGCCGTGATTATGGCCGACGTCGTATTGCACGATGGTATCGAACTGCGGCAGGGCTGCCACCATCTCCGGAGCCACCCTCATATGCCACGTCGTCCACCCGCCTCAGCGCAAGTCATGAGGCTACTGGAAGAGAACCCGCGGCGCATCGCCTCGCTGACGGCCTGCCTAACGCCGGCACACTTGCGCACGCCGCCCGGCCCCGACGAGTGGTCCGCCAACGAAGTACTCGCCCATCTGCGGTCGTGTGCCGACGTGTGGGGTGGCTACATCGAGAAAATACTCGATCACGACGCGCCGAAAATCCGTGCCGTGAGCCCCCGTAGGTGGATCAATCGGACGGACTATCGGGAACAGGAGTTCGAGTCCTCGTGGCGACCATGAGCGGCATCATCTCGAGCAGTTTGAACGACTCGCGAGCACCATGGGCACGCGTCCCAAGGTGACCGGCAGGTGACCGGCAGATGACGCGTTAGGCAGTGCGCGGTCGGGACGATACCATCGTGTAATGGATCGCGAACGCACAACGCTCTAGCGTGATGGAGTCGTCCCGCCGGATGTCGACGGATAGGCGCGACGACCGCAGCCGCCGTACACCCGCGAGGGACACGCCGATGTTTCCATCCTCCCTGGCCATCGCGCTGACAGGTCTCGCCTTGGGGCTTCTGGCCCTTGGCGCGTTCGCCTGGGGTTGGCGGCAGGGCCAGTTCAGCCATCTCCGCGCGCGCCGCGAAGTATTCAAGTATGGCGGCATCGGTGGACTCGTCGGTCTTAGTCTCTCGGCCCTGGTCTCACTCGGGATCGTCGCGATGCCAGGGTTTGCTCCGCCAGGCATAATAGCGGTCGTGCAATTGCTTGGTCCGAACATTGGCACGTCGCCCCGAGTGGCATACCGTGGTATCGCGAATCCATCGTTAGGCAGGCGGCCGCGAGCGTAGCCACCAACACCATCGTGTAATTGGCGCGGCAGGGATCAGGCGAGAGATTGCCGGCGAACCTGCGGGCGAGGAGTAATGAGCAGGCATCGGGTCGTTATCGTCGGCTGTGGCTTTGGCGGCCTGTTCGCCGCCCGGGGGCTCCGGCACGCGAACGTCGATGTCACGGTCATCGACCGCACCAACCATCACCTCTTCCAGCCGCTCCTGTACCAGATGGCGACGGGGATCCTCTCCGAGGGAGACATCGCGCCACCGATCCGGGATGTCCTGCGCAATCAGCGGAACGCGACGGTCGTGCTCGGCAACGTGCAAGGCATCGACGTCGACCGCCGGAGCCTAACGATCGAAACGCTCGGCCAGTCCAGCGAGGTGGCGTATGACAGCCTCATTCTGGCGACGGGCGCGGACCAGTCCTACTTTGGCCACGCGGAGTACGCGCGCCACGCGCCGGGCATGAAGACGATCGACAACGCGCTGGAGCTGTGCGGGCGCATCTTCGGCGCGTTCGAGATGGCCGAGCGCGAGTCGGACCCCACGCTGAGAAAGTTCTGGCTGACCTTCGTCGTGGTAGGCGCCGGACCAACGGGTGTCGAGCTCGCGGGTCAGATTGCTGAGCTGGCTCGGCGGTCGCTTGGCCACAACTTCCGCCACATCGACCCCGTCCCTCCAGCAGGTCTTTGCCCGCCAGGCGCTCGAGGCGCAGCCGACGGTCACGGTACCTGCCGACCGGCACGCGAGCATAACGTGCCGCAGCACGCGTAGCGGAGGATCACCTCGTGCATGCAGTGACCGATTGGCGTTGCGCCATCCGCTCGACGGAGAGCGGATCTCATCGTTAGGTCCGACGTACAACGAGAGACTCGTTAGGTGGCGGTCTACTGGGCCGCCGGAATGGAGGGATACGATGCGTGCATTTCGACTGTTGGAGGCGCAGAAGCCACCGGAGTTCCAGGACGTCACGGACCCGCACGCGGGGCCCGGCCAGGTGGTCGTCAGAGTCGCCGGCTCGGGGCTTTGCCACACCGATATCACGGTCATCGGTCGAGAACGATCCTACTGGAAGGACAATCCGCCGCCCTTCACCCTCGGGCACGAAGTCGCCGGATGGGTGGAGGAGATTGGCACGGGAGTGAAGGGGTTCAAGGTGGGCGACGCCGTCGCGGTCAACCCGTCGTGGCAAAGCTGCGGGCACTGTCACATGTGCCGCTCCGGTGAGGAGAACCACTGCCTGTATCAGAAAGCGATTCGCGCTCCGGGCGTCGGCTACGACGGCGGACACGCACCGTATCTCCTGGTCCCGGACGGACGGTTTCTCATCCCGATAGGCGACCTCGATCCGGTCGTGGCTGCGCCGCTCACTGATGCAGGGATTACGACATACAGCGCGATCAAGCCCTACATCCCCGCCATCTACCCTGGCAGCACCGCGGTCGTGATCGGGGTCGGTGGGTTAGGACTGTACGCAGTTCAATTCCTCCGCCTGCTGACGTCCGCACGCGTCGTCGCCGTCGACTCGACCGAGGCCAGACTGAAGCTGGCGCGGGAAATGGGCGCCGATGACGTCGTGCCAAGTGGTCCGGATGCCGCAGCAAAGATTCGCGAGCTCTCGGGCGGGGTCGGGGCGTCGTTCGTGATCGACTGTGTGGGAATCAACCCGACGCTCGCGACGGCGGTCGCCGCGTTGTCGTGGCGGGGGCACCTAACGATGGTCGGCGCAGGCGGTGGCTCGACCCCGTTCGACTTCTTCAAGATTCCCCCGGGCTCGCAGCTGGCAACGAGCCTGAACGGCGGCAGCATCGCGCTCATGGACGTCGTCCAGATGGCAGCGCTGGGGCGGCTCAAGATCCTCGTGGACCGCTACCCCTTCAGCGCGGCAAAGCAGGCGTACGACGATTTCGAGCACGGACGTCTCGTCGGTCGAGCGGTGCTCATGCCCGCAGCGGAAGCCCAGGCCGCCGGCGGCGCGACAGCCGGCGCGTCGCGCGCCGCAGCGGTGCCCGCCGGCGTGTGACGCCCACCTACATCACTTCACGAGATAGGAGTTCGACAATGCCCACGACGATGACACCGACAGACGCGAAATCAGTTTCGGGAATCTCTGCAGAGGGTGAGCGGAAACTCCAGGCACTGCGCGCCCTGTTTGCCGACGCACCGGAGCTCGGCAAGAAAGCACTGGAGAACGTGATCGCCGAGTTGACGTCACAGGTTTCGACACCTCCGCCGGCAATCGAAAGCGCTGGCCGTGTGGGCGCCCGTCTCGGCAAGCGCTCCGAGTTGACGATCATTGTTCCATTGGCACCTGGCGGCGCCAAGCGACTGCGCACGTTCCTGAAATCGCTGGGTGGCAACCTCGCACCCGGTGCGACCAAGGTCGGCACGCTGCACGACATGCGCTTCGTGTTTTTCGACAACGACACGAGAATGCTCTTCGCCACGTCGTTCGATGGAGATTGGGACACGTACATCGACGACTTCGTCGCGCTGATTCCCGACTATCTCGACATCATCGACAGTGCCTGGGAAGGCTGGCCGGGCATTCGCAGCCCCGGGGCGAAGGATTATCTCGTCAAGCACCAGATCACGGCCGAGGGGTGGTTCGTCGCGCATCCGGATCTGACGGTGGCGGAGATCCACCAGCTGAAGCGCACCGGCAAGGCCGTGGACGAGTTCCTGGACAAGGTCAGTCAGTGAGCGACCCGCCAGCTGCGGATCTGGCCTTTGAGACTCTGAATGTCCGCCAGGAGGGAGGCGTGGTCTTCGTGGAGATCGCCGCCCCTCCCATGAATCTCCTGGGGCCGGGCCTGGTCCGCGATCTCGTCTCCCTTATCGAGCGCACCGAGGCCGACGGTGCGGCCCGCGTGCTCGTGTTCACCAGCGCGGACCCGGACTACTTCATCGCGCACGTGGACGTCGGCCGGATCGCGGAATACCGCGCGGAGGCGGCGAAACTGGTCGGCGAGCCATCCATCGGCCTCCTGTTTCGGCGGCTCAGCACGAGCCGTCTCGTGAGCATCGCGCAGATCGAGGGGCGGGTGCGAGCCGCTGGCAGTGAGCTCGTGCTCGCCTGCGACATGCGCTTCGCGGCTCGGGAGTCGGCGATCTTCGCGCAGCCAGAGGTGGGTTTGGGCGCCGTACCGGGCGCGGGTGGAATGCAGCACCTAACGCGCCTGCTTGGTCGTGGCAGGGCGCTGGAAGTCATCCTGAGTGCGGACGACTACGACGCGGAGATGGCCGAGCGGTACGGTTGGATCAATCGTGCCCTGCCCCGACGCATGCTCGGCGAGTTTGTCCGGTCGCTGGCCCACCGGATCGCTTCGTTCCCGCTCACCAGCGTGGTTGCGGTGAAAGAGCGGGTCAATACGGTCGCGCTCGCCCCGGTCGAGGAGTTCCGCCGTGATTCGGACCTGTTCGGCGAACTGATGCGCACGAGGGACGCGCAGGATCGGATCGGGGGCGCGATGCAGCGCGGCATGCAGACCAGGGAGGCCGAGCTGACGTTAGGCGCGCTGCTCGGCCAGCTGCCGGCCGGATCTCACCGAGACGATCAAATCGAAGCATGCGAATCCCGCGACCAACTCCGATTTCGACCTGCACGCCAACGTCGATGATGTGTTGCCAGAGGTTGGGATGTCGACTGTCGACAGCGGCGGGAGTCTCAGTTTCTACGGCTGCGATCCGATTGTTCCTGCCGCGCACAGGTTCGGCAGCACGTCAGCGATTGGTATGGCGGCAAAGCCGTTGCTGTTGCGGCGGCGGGGTGGCAAGACCGACGCCGTTAGGCGCGTACCAAGGTGTGACCGACCAGGTTGTGATGGCCAGGACGCCCGCCTCGTTCAGAACCGTGCTTGTGCCGCAAGGCTCGAGCAAGCCTGAGTGGCTGCAACCCTAACGACAACGATAACGACACCATCGTCCAATCGCGCCATCGCTTCGAATTCCGTATTCATGTCTCGAGATCGATGGCGTCCCACGACCAATCACTACGAACTCACTACGACCCAGGAGATTGACCATGTCTACGACAATGGCACCGACGGACGCGAACACAGCATCGAAACAGTCCGCTCGCGTTGCGCAGAAGATCCAAAAAATCCGCGAGCTGTACGCCGACGCGCCGGAGATCGGGAAGGCCGCGCTGGAGAACGGACTCCCCACGCTCACGCAAGAGCTGGAAGCGCCGCCGAATGAGCAAACCGCCGGCCGTATCGGTCTCCGTCAGGGCAAGGTCTCGGAGCTCTGCGTATTCCTGCCGTTCGTGAAGGGGGGAGCACAACGGCTGCGCGGCCTGCTACAGGCGCTGGAAGGAAACTTCCATGCGGCGGACGCGGTAGGCACCGTCCACGACATGCGCTTCGTGTTCGTGGACAACGACACGAAGCTGCTCTTCGCGACGGCCTATGACGGCGACTTCGACGCGTACATCGACGACTTTTCGGCGAAGATTCCGAATGCGATGGATCTGTGGCTGAGCAATTGTGAGGGGTATCCGGGGATGAAGAGCGGGAAGGCGAAGGAGTGGATCTTCAACCATCAGATCCAAGCGGAGGCCTGGTACGTCAACAGCCCGAACCTGAGCGCGGCGGAGACGCGAAGGCTCGAGCACGTCGGCAAGGCGGTCGAGGAGCTCCTCGACAAGATCGGCTAGCACAACTGCCACTCGTTAGGCGGGCCGGCGCCCATGGCCCGGCCCGCCGATCGGTTAGCGGTGATGCCCAATGACGACGAACGCCGCGCCCCTGCGCTGATGCCGGCCCAGGTCGCGCGGTGCTCGGCCGCGACAGCCGGTGAGGCGCCGCGGTCACGGCATCGAGACGGTCAACGTGCTGCGTGGTGGCGAGTACTTCTTCATGCCCACCATCGCCGCGTTGAACTGGGTCGTCAATCTCGGACGACTACACGTGATCCGCATCCAGCGCCCGCCGATACCTTCGTTTCACCTGATCTCGCGGGGCGTCGCGAGATCAGGACACCTGGAATTCCTGACGACCTGCTCACGCGCGTTCGCCACTACGCCTACGTATGCCTAACGTCGTCCTGACAACCCCCGTCGATCCGCACGTGGGCCGTTTCGAGCGTCTGATCGCTGGCCGCGTCATTGAATACGACCTCGTGTCAGCCCCTCTCGGGCACCATCACCAACGCGAGAACGTGTCTCCGGATGCTGGACGCCGACACGCCTAACGGCGACCGCGTGCGCGTGAGGCCGCCCGGCGGCTCCTGCGCGTTGGGCACCGCGCGTCGGACGTCATCACGCGACTGCGGACCATGTTCAGCAAGCGGGAATTCACGCTGGAGGCGATGGATCTGAACGAGGCGACGCGCGAGGTGGTTCCGCTGTCGCTGAGCGACCTGCAGCGGAACCGGGTGGTGCTCGAGCTGGAGCTGGCCGAGCCCCTGCCGCCCGCGGAGGTCGACGACCGGCCGAGGCAACTGGTGGTCAGGACGGAGTGGGAGGGCGGCGCGGGGGTGCGCGTCACCGTGCGAGACGCCGGCACTGGCCTGGACGATCAGAGCCTCGACCGGCTGTCGACGCCTTCCATACGGCCAAGCAGGGCGGCATGGGCATCGGGCTCTCCGTCAGTCGCGCGATCATCGAGCGCCACCACGACCCCCTCTGGGCCGAGCCTAACGACGGGCCGGGCGCCACCTTCGCGTTCTCCATTCCGCGGGCGAGCTGACCGATCCGCGCGCACGCGAACGGCACGCGTCAGCCGAACCACTCGCGCGGCGCGACGCACTGCTGTACGGCCGCGTCGGCGACCCATTGTTGCGTGGCTTCGTCGATGATTTCGTTCGGCACGCGGGCGAACCACTCGCCAGCGAGCTTCTCGTAACCCACGCGGCGCCACAGCTCGCCGACGAGATAGGTCAGCACTGCGCGCTCCTCGCGCGCCGCGCCGTCCCAGCTCTCCAGCGCCTTCTCGAACGTCCACGCCGCTTTGCGCCGGAAGTAGCGCTCCGCCTCGACGTCGTCTTCGTCCACGCAGCACCACGCGGCCCGGAGCAGCAGGTCCGCCACGTAGCGCGGCTCGAACCCCTGCCACTCGGCCACCTTCGCGGCCGCCTCGTACTTCTCCGAGCCCGACATCGACGCCATTGCTGGCCCGCAGACGACCGGGGCGAGCTCGCTCCACACGTGTTCGCGCAGCAGGGGCGTGACCTCGATCTCCCCGGTGAAGTCGCGATCGGCTCCGGTGTAGCCGCAGCGGCTGCACGTGTGCACGAGGTATGGGAGCGGCTGGGTGCCGGCGGCGTGCTCGTGGAAGTCGGTGCGCTTGCCGCCGAAGGCGTTCGTCGACACCACGGCCTGCGAGTGGAACCGATTCTCACACACCGGAC
>Ga0070669_100002919_pt1 | contig 12314 bp, 17 predicted proteins | sample KBSS53metaG_FD_64680 | JGI IMG/M metagenome (GOLD analysis project Ga0070669, IMG submission 64680) | Switchgrass rhizosphere microbial communities from Kellogg Biological Station, Michigan, USA - KBS S5-3 metaG | ecosystem: Host-associated > Plants > Roots > Rhizosphere > Soil ... | reverse complement strand
CGGATGCTTTACGAGTCGATCCACGCGCACCGAAACCGTCTTTGTCATCTTGTCGCTTATGACGACTCCGACCTTCTCCGCACGATGACCGCGTGATTCGGCGCCACCTTTTGTCGTTTTGGCCGCTTCGGGCGTAGCGACAGGGAGCGGCGCAGTGGCTGCTGCCTCGGCCGAGCTCTCGCCTGCTATTTCAGCGGCTGCATTTGTTTCGTTGATCTCTTCCATATTGGTTCCCATTTCCCAGACTACTTCTCGATCCCGAGTTGACGGCCGCGCAGCAGGGTCAAAAGTCGTGCAAGTTCCTTGCGCTCCCGACGGAGCTGCTTTACCACCTCGTTGTCACCGAGTGCCTTTTTGAAATTGAGGCGGAAGAGCGATTCTTTGATTTCACCGATGCGCTTCACGAGATCATCGCTTGTGAGCTCTCGAACCTTGTCGAGTTTGGCTTTCATAATGCTCCGCCTCCTTCCTGTTCACCTCGAGTGATGAACTTTGTTTTGATCGAGAGTTTGGCTGCTGCAAGCCGCATTGCCTGCTGAGCTGTGGCGTGATCGACGCCTTCCATCTCGAAGATAATGCGGCCCGGTTTGATCACGGCCACCCAGCCTTCCGGAGCGCCCTTGCCCTTGCCCATACGGGTCTCAGCCGGCTTTTTGGTAATCGGCTTGTCAGGAAAGATGCGGATCCAGAGCTTGCCGCCGCGCTTCACAAACCGCGTGATCGCAACGCGACCTGCTTCGATCTGCTTGCCGCTGATCCAGGCTGCTTCAGTAGCCTTGAGCGCGTATTCTCCGAAGGCGATCGTCGTCCCGCGCTTGGCGAAACCCGAGCGCCGTCCGCGCTGCTGCTTTCGATATTTGACTTTCTTTGGAATCTTATATTCAGCCATTGTCGTTCTACCGTTTCATCGCATCGCGCGGATTCATAATGTCGCCACGATAAATCCAGACCTTGACTCCGATAACTCCGAAGGTCGTGTGGGCTTCTGCGAAGCCGTAATCAACATCAGCACGCAGAGTGTGGAGCGGCAGACGCCCCTGCAGTGTCCACTCCGAACGCGCAATTTCAGCGCCGTTAAGGCGACCCGAAACTCTTACCTTGATGCCCTGGGCACCGAACCGCTGCGCTTCATCAACGGCCTTGCGCATCGTGCGGCGGAAGGCAATTCGCTTCTCGAGCTGCTGAGATATCTTCTCGGCCTGGAGCTGAGCATTCAGCTCGGGCTTGTGAATCTCCTGAATATTGATGAAGACTTCACGCTGAGTCCTGCGGCTGATCTCTTTCTTGAGTGCCTCGATCTCAGCTCCCTTGCGACCGATGATAATTCCCGGACGCGAAGTGAAGATGATGATCTTGACGCGGTTCGCCGCTCGCTCGATTTCAATCTCAGAGACGCCGGCACTCGAGAATCGTCGCTTGAGCTCACGCTTGAGCTTAAGATCCTCGAGAAGAAGCTTCCCGAAGTCGCGCTTTGAAAACCAGCGCGAATGCCACGTCCGGTTGTATCCAAGTCTGAAACCGTAAGGATGTACTTTCTGACCCATAATCTACTCGTCCCTTATGCTGTTGCCGTATCTTCTTTTTTCGTCGTGCGCGTTTTCTTGGTGGCCTTAGCCGGCTTGGCTGTCTTTTTCTCAGGTGCTTCGGGAGCTTCCTTAGCTTCGCTTGCTTCCCTGGCATCTTTCACAGGCGCTTCACTCTCACGCTTATCGCTCGATACCTTGATCGTGATGTGGCTGTAGTGTCGTCGCTCACGATACGCACGGCCCATGGGCGCCGGCCTTACCCGGCGTCGATTCTTGGTGACGCCCTTGCCAACAAAGCATTCCTTGACCCACAGCTCATCGACATCAACTACTATGTTCTCCGCCTGCGCCTTCTGCTCAGCGTTGGCGATCGCGGAGCGCAACAGTCGCTCGATCGGAAAAGCTGACCGCTTGGGCGTGTATTCAAGGATCGCCAGAGCCTGGTTCACATTCAGCCCGCGAATCAGGTCAACAACGAGCTTCGCTTTCTGCGCTGATCCCTTCACGTTCTTTGCAATCGCTAGTGCTTCCATCTTCTAAGAACCTCGTCACTGTCTCGCGTCATCTACTTGCGAGCAGTAGCTGTCTTCTCCGCTTTCTCGGCGTGTCCTTTGAAGGTGCGCGTCGGAGAGAATTCACCGAGCTTGTGACCAACCATGTTCTCGGTGATGTAGACCGGGATGAATTTCTTCCCGTTATGAACAGCAATCGTGTGGCCCACCATCTCGGGCGTAATCGTTGAACGGCGAGACCAGGTCTTGTGGACCTTCTTCTCACGCGCTTCGTTCATGCGCAGGATCACCTTCATCACGTGATCGTCTATGAATGGACCCTTTTTTACTGAACGTGCCATAAACCTTCCTATCTCTCTTCGCGCTGGTGACCTACCTGGTGCGCCGGCGGACTATGAACTTCTCCGTGCGCTTGTTATTGCGCGTCTTGTAACCTCGGGTTGGCTTACCCCACGGAGTCACGGGATTCCGACCGCCTGAGGTCTTTCCTTCGCCGCCTCCGTGCGGGTGATCAACCGGGTTCATCGCCACACCGCGAACCGTCGGCCGCTTTCCCATCCAGCGCGTTCTGCCTGCCTTACCGATCGAGACGTTCTCGTGCTCGACATTTCCAACCTGGCCAACTGTAGCCATGCAATCGACCGACACGAGTCGAATCTCACCCGAAGGCAGTCGGAGCTGTGCCGTACCACCTTCCTTGGCGACCAGCTGAGCGAAGCTACCGGCGCTGCGTGCCATCTGGCCGCCCTTGCCGGGCTTGAGCTCGATGTTGTGCACCTGAGTTCCGAGCGGGATGTTCTTTATGGGAAGCGCATTTCCCGTAAGGATGTCCGCTTCAGGACCCGATAAAATCGCCTGGCCAATCTGAACTCCGGCCGGTGCGAGAATGTATCGCTTCTCGCCATCAGCGTAGTTAACAAGCGCAATCCTCGCTGAACGGTTCGGATCGTATTCGATCGTCGCAATCTTTCCGGGAATGCCTGCCTTGTCACGCTTGAAATCGACCACGCGATAGTGCCGCTTGTGCCCACCCCCACGATGACGAACCGTGATGCGGCCCAGATTGTTTCGCCCGTTGATGCGCTGCTTGGGCTCCACAAGACCCTTGTGGGGCTTTACATCGGTCAGCTCATCGTTCGTCAGATAAGTCTGATAGCGCCGCGCAGGACTTGTTGGTGTAAGTTTCTTGATACCCATCGTCTCTTAACCTCGCCCTAATGGGGCCCCTAGATCGAATCTCCGTAGTCAATGGTTCGCTCGCCAGCCTGAAGCGTCACATAGGCCTTCTTCCAGTCAGACTTGCGCCCGACGGTGCGGCCTCGACGAACTTCCTTGCCGTGATAGTTGAGTATCCTGACTTCAGCCACTTTGACCTTGAAGATCTTCTCAACCGCATTTTTGATGGCGTGCTTGCTCGATCCAATCGCCACGCGAAATGCCAGCACCTGCTTGCCGGCCTCGGTGCTCGATTCCTTGAGCTTGAGGGCCTTCTCTGTGATCACTGGCCCCTTGAGCACATCCCACATCGTTTTCATTTCATACACCTCACGAGCTTTTGTTAGCTCAGCCTGTCCTCGATCGTGCTGATTGACGCGCGCGTGAAAACAATCCGATCGTGATAGAGCACGTCATAGATGTTGAGCGTTTTGCCCGTAGTAATGTTCACGCCCTTGACGTTGCGCGAGCTGAGCACCAGGCTCTCCGGCGCTCCGGACTCAACAATCAGCGTCTTCCCAGTCCAGCCAAAGCTGTCGGCGACACTCAAAAACTTCTTCGTCTTGTGACCGGCCAGAGCATCGCCGCTCTTGCCCTTCACTTCGATTGCATCGAGATTGAAATCGTCGACAACAAAAAGGTTCCCTTCGCGCAGCCTCTCTGAGAGCACCGACCTCATTGCTCCCCGTTTCATTTTCTTCGGAAGCTCGTAGCTCCAGTCGCGTGGCTGAGGACCGTGTACGTTTCCGCCGCCCTTCCAAAGCGGTGATCGGAGGCTCGCGACGCGCGCCCTTCCTGTTCCCTTCTGCCGCCACAGCTTTTTGCCGCTGCCAGCAGTGTTTCCACGAGTCTTGGTCTTGACCGTACCCTGCCTCTGATTCGCAAGGTAGTTCTTTACCGCATCGTAGATCAGCGCTTCGTTGAGCGGCTGGCCGAAGACTTTGTCCTTCAGCTCAACCTCGCCCACGCGCTCGTTTTTCAGATTCTTGACTTCTACCGTTGCCATAACTTGCTACCGCACCTTTCAGAGCTTGTGCGCCTCTGCCTTCTTGATCAGCACGTATGCGCCATTTGGACCAGGAACAGCACCACGAATCAGAATGATGTTGTCGTCTGCATCTACTCGAACTACCGTGAGGTTCTTCGTGGTCTGGCGTGCAACACCCATGTGGCCGGGCATTTTCGTTCCCTTGATAACGCGCGATGGATATGCCGACGCGCCAATACCTCCCGGCGCCCGGTGAAACATCGAACCGTGGCTCGCTCGCCCGCCATGAAAACCGTGGCGCTTCACGACGCCCGCAAAGCCGCGTCCTTTGGTCGTGCCGATCACATCCACGATGTCGTCGGTTGTGAACTGATCCACGAGAACCTTGTCCCCCACGTTCGGGCCATCACCGTTCACCCTGAACTCGCGAAGAATCCTGGTTGGTGGAATGCCCGCACGAGTGAAGTGACCCGACATCGGCTTGTTTGTTTTTTTCGGACCTTTTTCTTCAACCAGTCCGAGCTGAACAGCTTCGTAGCCGTCACTGGCTACAGTCTTGCGCTGAACGACCACGCACGGTCCGGCTTTAATTACCGTCACTGGCGTGACCGAACCATCAGCCGCAAAGACCTGCGTCATCCCCAGCTTTTTTCCGATTATTCCGTTGACCATCTCTCTAACTCCGTCAATGCCGTTTCGAGACCCTTACATTGCAATCAATGAGTCTCATTACCGGCGGTCGCGTCCAAAAGCCTTGATCTCAGCGTCGACACCAGCGGGGAGGTCGAGCTTCATAAGCGCGTCCATTGTCTGCGGCGTCGGGTCGAGTATGTCCATGAGCCGCTTGTGCGTCCGAATCTCGAACTGTTCGCGCGACTTCTTATCTACGTGCGGCGACCTGAGAACCGTCCACTTGTTCTTTATCGTCGGAAGCGGAATCGGTCCCGCAACACGAGCGCCCGTCCGCTTTGCTGTGTCCACAATCTCAGCCGTCGATTGATCGAGGACTCGATGATCGTATGCTTTGAGCCGAATCCTGATCTTGTCATTCAACATAAGCTCTCCCCTTAAATAGCCAATTAACTTAGGCCACAATCTCCGAGATCGTGCCGGCTCCAACCGTTCTTCCACCTTCGCGAATTGCGAAGCGCAGTCCCTTCTCCATCGCGATCGGCCCGATCAGTTCAATCTCCATCGCGATGTTGTCTCCCGGCATCACCATCTCCACTCCTGTCGGAAGCTGCGCTACTCCCGTCACGTCCGTTGTGCGGAAGTAAAACTGCGGACGGTAGCCCGTGAAAAACGGCGTGTGGCGTCCACCTTCTTCCTTCGTCAGGACGTAGGCTTCGGCCTTGAACTTCGTGTGCGGTTTGATCGAGTTCGGCTTGGCAATCACCTGGCCTCGTTCGATCTCCTTGCGCTCAACTCCGCGAAGCAGAAGTCCAACGTTGTCTCCCGCTCGTCCTTCATCAAGAAGCTTCTTGAACATCTCGACTCCGGTCACCACCGTCGACCGCGTGTCCTTGATCCCGACGATCTCAACCGTCTCGCCTACCTTCACCATCCCGCGCTCGACTCTTCCCGTCGCCACAGTTCCGCGGCCTGAAATCGAGAACACATCTTCAACAGGCATCAGGAACGGCTTATCGATCTCGCGAGTCGGAGTCGGAATGTAGGAGTCAACGGCGCTCATCAGCTCATCGATCTTTGCCTCCCAGGCAGGATCACCGTTAAGAGCATTGAGTGCCGATCCGCGGATGACTGGAATGTCATCGCCCGGAAACTCGTACTTCGAAAGCAGCTCTCTGACTTCCAGTTCCACCAGATCAAGAAGCTCAGGATCATCCACCGCGTCGACTTTGTTCATGAAGACGACCATCGCAGGCACTCCCACCTGACGTGCAAGCAGAATGTGCTCTCGGGTCTGAGGCATCGGGCCGTCAGTCGCTGCGACAACGAGGATTGCTCCATCCATCTGAGCCGCACCCGTGATCATGTTCTTGACGTAGTCGGCGTGGCCCGGGCAGTCAACGTGAGCATAGTGCCGGTTGGGCGTTTCGTACTCGACGTGCGCCGTGGCAATCGTGATTCCTCGTGCCTTCTCCTCAGGTGCGTTATCGATCGAATCGAAGCTCCGGAACTGGATCTTCGGATTGTTCTTGGCAAGCACCCTGGTTATCGCTGCCGTCAACGTCGTCTTTCCGTGATCTACGTGCCCGATCGTTCCGATATTGACGTGCGGTTTACTCCGATCGAATTTCTCTTTCGCCATACCTTTCTCTGTTTCTTTCCCTTCTGCCCTACCTTATGAGTTCAATGAATGGAGCCCACAACCGGATTTGAACCGGTGACCTCGTCCTTACCAAGGACGCGCTCTACCGACTGAGCTATGTGGGCTCGAGTACGGTTATCAAAGAATTGAGCGAGCATCCTGGAGCGGGCGACGGGATTCGAACCCGCAACAACCAGCTTGGAAGGCTGGTGCGCTACCATTGCGCTACGCCCGCTCGCTGCTCACATGCAGGGGGTAGGATTCGAACCTACGTAGGGCGTTAGCCCGCCGGGTTTACAGCCCGGTGCCATTAACCACTCGACCACCCCTGCAAAAAAATCTTCAAACAACAATTGCGAAAAAATGCGCAAGAGCCGGTGAACGGATTTGAACCGATGACCTACCGCTTACAAGGCGGTTGCTCTACCAACTGAGCTACACCGGCTGAAAATTAGGTGAATTGTGCACACATCAGCCGCGAAATGTGGCCCACTGCCAAAAGCGAGATAATAGCAAGCTGGCCCTATGTTTGCAAGCGCTGGCGGGCAGTTTGGGGTGAGGTCTTAACGTCCCCACCATAATATCTGCTTTTAAAACGATTTACGCCGTCCAATAACCATTCGAGTTGCCTGAATCAGGCTCATCTTGCTCGAGCGAGCGTTGGGCCATATAATGCCAAATTGGTTTTTCTGCGTCGCCTTCGGCCCCTTTTTTGACTGACGGTACGCAAACTTAATAGTAGCTATGATTTCGGAGAATTGATGGCCAAGCGCGATTACTACGAGGTTCTTGGGATTACCCGAGGCGTAACAGAGCAGGAATTGAAGAGTGCTTATCGCAAACAAGCGATGAAGTACCACCCGGACCGCAATCCCGGTGATCATCAGGCTGAAGAATACTTTAAAGAGGCCGCGGAAGCGTACAGCATCCTCTCAAATGCCGACATGCGTGCCCGATACGACAGGTTCGGTCACTCCGGGGTTTCATCCTCGGCTGGAGCAAATCCGTGGGCGGGTGGAGATTTTGGCGGCTTTGAAGACATCCTCGGAGATCTTTTCGGAGACCTGTTCGGAGGTGGCCGCTCACGAAACCGAAATCGGCCCCAGCGCGGCTCAGACTTCCGGTACGACCTTGAGATCAGCCTTGAACAGGCTGCCACCGGCTATAAGACAAAAATTGACATTCCGCGGCTCGAAGAGTGTGATGCCTGCAAAGGATCAGGTGCAGCGCCGGGCACTTCACCCACGACTTGCACTACTTGCAATGGTGCAGGCCAGGTTCGTTACCAGCAGGGCTTCTTTTCGGTCAGCAGGACGTGTCATCAATGCCGCGGCAATGGCAAACACATCAGTTCGATCTGCAGGACGTGCTCTGGTGAAGGAAGAGTCGAACACCGGCGTGAGATTGAGATAAAGATACCGGCAGGCGTGGATACAGGCGCGCGCCTCAGAGTGAGTGGCGAAGGAGAAGCCGGAACGGCCGGTGGTCCGCCAGGCGACCTTTACGTTGTCATCCACGTGAAAGAGCACGAGCTTTTTGAACGGCAGGGCAACAACCTCTACGTCAATGTGCCGGTGACATTCTCACAGGCTGCGCTTGGTGCGGAGATCGCCGTCCCTACACTTGATGGCGATGAAGTAGTGTCCGTTCCTGAGAGCACGCAGACGGGCTCGATCTTTCGAGTGGCCGGCAAGGGAATTGTATCGCTTCAAGGCCACGGTCGAGGTGACCTGTACGTCGTCGTTACGGTGATGACGCCGGCAAAGCTTACCCGCGAACAGCGCAAACTGCTCGAACAGCTCTCCGACCTGGAGGAAAAGCAGAAAGAAAAAGCTGCCAGGAAGATCAGCAGCAAGGTCAAAGACATTTTCGGTTAAGCGGATAATTTGGAGTGCTAAGCGCAACTTCTGTGAATTGAAAGCGACGACGACTCGTCACACTCCATATGCTGTTATTCTCCTACGGAACCCTCCAGGAAAAGGACGTGCAGATCGCCAATTTCGGGCGCGAGCTCGAAGGACAGGAAGACGCTCTACCCGGCTATACGATTCAAATCCTGCCAGTCTCGAACTACGCCAATGCCGTACCGAGCTCCAATCCTCAGGACTCTGTTGCAGGTACTGTCTTCGAGGTTACGGACGACGACCTCACTGCGGCGGACAAATACGAGGAAGATGCCGACTACCAAAGAATCCTCGTGACCCTCAGATCAGGCAAACAGGCCTGGATTTACCTCCTCTCCTGAAGTCCCCTTTCTCACTTGTCCACCGCACGATTTTATTGTAGTGTGTCTAACCGCTACAACATCTTGTGGTGTTAGCCGCTAAATACGTGAAGAGTAAGCTCAAGTCAATCCTCATATTAGCCATAGGAGGTCTGTTAGCACTCTGGTTTGTGAGCAGTCTGGATTGGCGGGAGGTTTCACGGCAGCTTGCTTCTGCGCGGATATGGCCACTTCTGATTGCGGCAGCGTTGATCATTTTGACGCTCTTTCTGAGGAGCCTTAGATGGCAGGTCTTCCTCGAGCCGCTCGCGAAGGTCACGCTTTCTCATACCTTCGTTGCCACAAGCATTGGTTTTGGAGGCGTCTTCATCTTTGGACGCGCGGGCGAGATTATCAGGCCACTGGTTCTTAGTCTTCGAGAGAAAATCCGGCCGAGTATGACGATTGCAACCATTCTTATCGAACGTGTTTTCGATATGAGCGCCGTCGCGACTATCTTTGCCGTGAATCTGCTCTTTTTCGCTCTTCCACCATCCAGCTCAATCGACTTTCACACGCTCGACAAGATTCATATGACAGGAATCCTGCTCACAATTGGAGTGTGCGCGGGTATCGGGCTCCTGGTGTTATTTCGCGCCAGAGCTGCGGGAGCAGTGAGTGGGCTGGAAAAACTCCTTGGTTGGATGCCGGCCGGAATTCGCAGAGCCATTCTTAGCTTGATTTCGCATCTTGGCGAAGGCTTGAGGGTTTTGACCTCCACACGCGAACTCCTGCTTAGCGCTTTCTACACGATGCTCATATGGAGTGCCGTGACAGTCGCGACCTGGCTTATCGCCTACGCCTTTCGTCTGGATCTTTCACTAAGCTCCACGATTTTTGTTCTCGGATTCGGACTTGTAGGTTCTCTGGTTCCCACCCCGGGTGGCTCAGCGGGAGCATTTCATGCGGCCGCAGCGGCGGGGCTGATAGTTCTTGGCGTCGAAAAGAACCTGGCGGGCAGTATATCGATTGTTCTGCATTTCATAGCATTTGGATCACCTTTCTTAATTGGATTGTTCTTTATTGTAAGAGATGGACTTGGACTAGGCGGGTTGCGTGAATTGATGTCCTCAGCTGCAAGCGAGGACGTTTCGAAAGATAGCGTTTCGCACCTGACAAAACGGAACGATCACCTGAGCAACCTTTGAGGAGGATAGCCGATGAAATGCCCCTTCTGCGGTCAGATTGAGGACAAGGTAGTTGATTCGCGTGAGTCGCGCGAGGGCGACGTCATCCGGCGCAGACGCGAGTGTTTGAAGTGCGAGCGTCGGTTCACAAGCTACGAGCGCATCGACGAAATCCCGTACATGGTAATCAAGAAGGATGGCCGTCGAGAGCCATTCAGTCGTGACAAGGTAATGGCGGGACTCCTGCGCGCGTGTGAAAAGCGCCCCGTATCGCCAAGCAAGCTTGAGGCGATCGTCAATGCCGTTGAGGCCTACGTTCAAACGTCGCCGGAGAGGGAAAGGCCCACCGCAAAAATTGGCGAAATGATCATGCGAAGACTCAAAGAACTTGATAAAGTAGCATATGTGCGCTTTGCATCAGTGTACCTTGAATTCCAGGATGTATCGGAATTCATGGATGAGCTCAAGGGTCTGATTCGTGCGCGCAAGTGACCCCCCGACGAGCGCCGGATCTTTGAGCAGGGAGATGTTCGAATGAGAAGGTTTTTGACAATTGGATCCTTATTTATTTCGGTCGGATTTTCAGCAGCAGCCTTTGCACAGGAACCTGCACAAAACCCAACACAGAGTCCTCCAGACGCTACCGCTCAGCAGCCCGCCGATACTCAAATCACGCTGACTTCAGTTGAGGTCAAGGCTGTCCAGCAGGCACTGTTCAGTCGAGGCTTTCTTCAATCAAAGCCGTCCGGAAAGCTCGACGCTGAGACCCGGCAGGCTTTGCGTGATTTTCAGAAAGCGAAAGAGATCGAGGTAACAGGAAAGATCGATGCGGCAACTCTGGACCAGCTCGAAATCACGCTTCCCCTCGAGCAATCTGCCGGGGATTCGACTCGAAAAGGAGGCTTTGCCTCAAAGATAGGTTATGGAATTAAAGATACGACGACATCGACGGGCAAGGCTATCGGCAATACTGCAAGCAAAATAGGTGAGACTGCGAAAGAGGGGACTGAAAAGGCGATCTCGACGAGTTCTGACGCAGTCACGAAGAGCGGCGACACGCTCGCAAGTAGCAAGGACAAGTCCGTAGAAGGCGCTAAAGGCGCCGGCACGAAGGTGTCAACAGCAGTGGTAGGTCGCAGTGACGTCGACATTCATAAAGACGTACGAAAAGTACTCAACTCGAACGAATCCACGCGGTATCTTCAGAGCGAAGTGAAAGAAGGAAAGGTGACCCTTATAAACGAGGCCAGAAATGAAAATGACCTTGGAACAGTGGTTGCCGATGTTCGAAAGATTCCCGGCGTCAAATCAGTCGTGGTAGTTCAGAGGTAGGAAAAACCAAACTGAATCAGGCTTTGGACTGGAAGGGAACCCGAAGATCAGCAGTCAACTGATCTGCTCGCGTTCTCTTCCGGGTGGAGCCTCCCACGCAGGTGCTTGTCTGCGAGTTTGTCGATGTCCACCTGAAGGTCTATCAGCTTCTTTTCGATATCATCACACGATTTTTCGATGTCAGACATCTGGTCAGTTGGAAGTTGCCTGACCTCTTCGACCTTTGCTTTTACCTTGTCGAGCTGCTCCTGAATCTTGTCTCGTCGATCCCGATTCTTCGGCGTTTCTGCAGCCACAAGATTTCTTTCAACAGTTACAATCCGGTCCTGCAACCGGTTGATCAGTGATTGCTTTTTTTCTTTTCGCTCGAGAGTCTTCTGTTCAAGAGTGGCCTGGCGTTCCACTTCTTTGCGTTTGGCTTCCTGGGTTGTCAGATACCAGTAGGTAGCGAGCACCGCAACAAGAACGGCGAGTAGACCGTACATCGCAATCAAAAGTGGATGCTTTTGACGTCCAATCGCGGAGGTCGGGGACCCGCTTACTTTTGCAGCCGATTCAAAGGCTGAACTCGCTGAAGATGGAGGATCGGGCGTCTTCACAGTCGCTGATTGATTGTCTCCGCTGACTGCCACAGCTTGATTGCTGGCAATGGGATCGTTATTTGATTTCTGATCCTTTAGCGGGATGTAACTCTCATCAAATTCTTCAGCGCTGAAAACAGATGTTATTGGCTCAGTTCGCGGGCGCGATCCGGTCTGTCGCGGAAATTCTGCGCTAGGCCGCGGCCGATCGGCCTGTGATCGCGTGAAGTGAGACGGCGGCGGAGCAGGCAGTGGCTCGGTTGCGCCAGCCTGCAGCACCTCAGCCTTCTCGCTGGTGAGTGACTCCGTCTCGGAATCGATCTCCCAGTTGAGTTCAGTTGGAGTTTCGGCTGATCTTGGAAGCGCTTCGAGATCGACACCATCCGGCGGTGGAGGTGGCAGCGAGCTTCCGCCGAATTTCACAATCAGGACAGTGATGTTGTCTTCGCCACCCCGTTCGTTGGCAAGGGCTATGAGGTGTTCGCAGGCCTGGTTGAG
>Ga0070669_100002917_pt1 | contig 12317 bp, 8 predicted proteins | sample KBSS53metaG_FD_64680 | JGI IMG/M metagenome (GOLD analysis project Ga0070669, IMG submission 64680) | Switchgrass rhizosphere microbial communities from Kellogg Biological Station, Michigan, USA - KBS S5-3 metaG | ecosystem: Host-associated > Plants > Roots > Rhizosphere > Soil ... | reverse complement strand
CGGGTAGCGGGTAGCGGGTAGCGGGTAGCGGGTAGCGGGTAGCGGGTAGCGGGCAGCGGGCAGCGGGCAGCGGGCAGCGGGCGAACCGGGAACCGGGCACGGCAGCGTCGTCAACGGCCGACGGGGCAATGACGTAGACGAAGGGCACGCTTACCCGAGCCGAGCTCTCATGTCCCGTCGCCACGCCAAGTTCGCCGTTGCTGCCCTGCTCCTCCCCGCGGCCATTTCCGCCCAGACCCCCAAGGTCGGGCCGCCGCGCGGGACCGTCATTGTCGTCGGTGGCGGGTCCATGGGACCGGAGATCTATTCGGAGTTCATCAAGGCCGCCGGCGGGCCCGATGCGCTCATCATCGACGTACCCAACGCGGGCGGCGCCGAATCGTATGGGCAGGACGCGGCCGGGACGCGCGGGTTCAAGACCGCCGGCGCCAGGAACGTGCACGTCCTCCACACACGCGACCGGAAGATTGCCGACTCCGACTCGTTCGTCGCCGTGATCAAGAAGGCCGGCGGCGTCTGGTTCGAGGGCGGACGCCAGTATCACCTCGTCGAGGACTACGGCGGTACCAAGACGGAGACCGAATTCCGCAACGTGCTCGCGCGCGGCGGCGTCGTCGGCGGCTCGTCGGCGGGCGCATCCATCCTCGGCGACTTCCTCGTGCGCGGCGCGCCGTCGCAGAACAACCGCATCATGGACTACCCCGGGTACCAGAAGGGCTTCGCGTACCTGAAGAACGTCGGGATCGACCAGCACGTCGTCGCGCGCGAACGGCTGCCGGACCTCGCCGACTCGATCATGACGAAGTACCCGAAGCTGCTCGGCATCTCCGAGGATGAGGGCACGGCGTGGGTCATCCGCGGGGACACCGCGACGATCATCGGGCGGAACAAGGCGTTCGTCTATGGCGGCAACGATCCTAACGATCCAGGCTCGCCGTTCCTGACCCTCCGTCCGGGCGACACGTACAACCTCGCGACGCGGCGCGTGATGCGTCGCGCGATCGATGGCTCGGGGATCACGGTCGCGTTCGTCGATTCCGTCTTCGCTCGTTATGCGGATGCGTCGCTCGGCGGCGCGACCGTGCTGGTCGCGCAGGACGGGAAGGTGCTGGTGAACAAGTCGTGGGGGATTCCGGCACAGGCGCGCTACATGCCGACCACGACGGTCCCGCAATTCAACGTCGGGGCGATGTCGAACGTGTTCACGACGCTCTGCTCACAGATCCCGGAGCAGCCGGCTCGAACCAACGCTCCGCCGCGCGATACGACGCAGACCGACAGTGCGCCGACCCCGCCCGCGCAGCTCACACCGCTGCAGCGCTGCGTGACGCGTCAGCTCGGCGCGCCGATCGGCATGCACAAGACGAACGCGACGGCTGACGACCAGGTCCAGTCGAACGTCGACGAGCTATACCGGCTGGAGCTCGGGCTACAGAATCCGCGCACCTGGCGCGACACGGACCCGACCAGAGGCTGGGAATCGACGAGCGCGAACGGCCTAACGCGACTGGGCGTGTACGGGGCGGATGGCGGCAAGCGCAGCGCCTTTGTGCGCGTCCCGGACAGGAAAGCGGTCGTCATCGTGCTCACTAACGATGACGCCGCAGATGCGAAGGGCATGGCGAACCGAATACTGGATCGGCTCCTCGCCAGCGGGCACGCGGGTCACTGACCAGGCGTCGTCGCCGGCTCCCGCTCCCGGTACCAGTACGCCACCGCGAGCAGGAACAGTCCCGCCAGGAAGTAGCTCCCCACGCGGAACCCAATGTCGAGCGACGACGCCTCGGCGATCGCCTTGAGTGCCGCGAAGATTGCCAGTCCCAATCCGACGTGTCGCAGCACGCGGATCGCCCGCGCGCGACCTATGAAGATCGCCGCGACGCCCACCACCGCGTAATACAGAACCAGCAGGAACGTCGACACGTCCGCCGAATACGCCCGCGCGAGCTCGGTGTTGCCCCACATGAACGCCACCACGCTCCCCGCGAGTCGAACCGCCGTGCGCGTCTCGAGCGTCCCGTAGGCACCGTCCACGAGCTCCACGCGCGACGCGTTCCACGACACGATCAGCCACGCGACGGACATCGCGAGCGCGGCCAGCGAGGGCGCCGTGAGAAACGGAGTGTAGCCGTACAGCGGACGGTCGTCGAGCTGGTTGAACGTCCACATCGTCAGGATCGTCAAACCGAGCGCGATCGGCACCCCGAGGAGCCGGGTGCGCTCCCGTCGCAACAGGAGCGACAGCGCAGCCACATCCGCAGCGAGTGCGATGCACGATGCGACCGCCTTTCCCTCGAGGGCGAACAGCAGCGTAACGCCGCTGCCAATGCCGGCCACCATCAGATGCGTGGGACGTATCACCGGCTGCACGTACGCCGCCGCGACCGCCGCCGCCGTCCAACCGAGTGCTACGAGCGCTCTCGGTATCGAGCCGCTCACGCTGCCCACCGCGACGAACCCTAACGCCAGCGGCAGCACCGCCGCCGTGAACAGCGGCTGGGTCCACTTCCGGAGCTCGGGCGTCGCACCGACGGATGTCGCCGCTGCCTGCACCACCGCGTACGCCGTCAGCGTTCCGAGCGCCGCCAGCATCACCAGGTCCGCCGCTGGTGCTCGGTCGATCATCTCCGCCAGCAGCACACCTAGCAGCGCCGCCAGCGCAGAACGCGCGACGCGCGCGCCCCACGTCCCGCGCGTGAGCGCGAGCGCGCTCCACGCGATCGCGACCGCGAACAGCGCCGGCGAATCCTGCTCGAGTGTCGGCGCGCCGCGCGACACCGCGGCCGCGGACGTCGCCGTGTAGAGCCAGCAGCCGATCGTCGTCACCGCAACCGACGTGCGCCAGGCACGGCCACGCAGAGCGACAAGCCCACACGTCAGGACGACGTAGCCATAGACCAGAAGCGCCGGTACACTGCCGGCGTCGCGCGACGTCACGAACGGCGCGATCAACGCCCCGCCTACGCCGACGCTGAACAGCGCCTCCTCGTCGTTCATCCACGCGAGCACGGCGAGCGCGACGGACGCCGCAGCCGCCACGCCGAGCGCGACAGGCGATGGCACGAGTTTCAGGTAAGGCCCGGCCCCCCACGCATCGACGTGTACGAGCGCGAGCGCCAGCGCCAGGAGCGTGTTTCCGAATCGCAGGGAGCCCCGCGCGCGGAGTCGCCAACCGACGACCGCCACCACCGCGGCGCCGAGCGCGCCGAGACCCACCCGGAGCTCCGGACCGATCTTACCGTTCGCGATCGCCCAGCTCAGAAACGCGCCGGCGCCGAGCAGGATAGTGAGGGACGCGAGCGCGAGTGTGCCGTACCGGCCGATCAGCGACTCGAAATCGATCGACCGCGTTCCCGCCGCCGCTCGACGCTCCCCCATCCGCCGCTCCGCTTCCCGCCGCTCCGCCTGAATCTCCGCGTCGATCCGCGGATCGGGATCCCGGGGTTGATGGGCGATCGGAGCATCGGACCGGAGCGGCACGTCCGGCACAACATGGACGGCAGGGGTCGATGGCTTCTGCTCGAGACGATCCACGACGGACCGGAGCGCCCGAACCTCGCGCGCGAGATCAGCGACTATCTGTTCGAGGTTGTCCAGACGTTCTAGCAACACCAATGGGGCTCGGGAAGCGGCGTCGCGAAACCGGCGCCGGATGAGTCCTGGTCGCCACCAAAGTAGCCGCGGCTCCGGTGCGTCGCGATGGGATGCGGGCAGAGCGAATTGGGACGAGCCGGCGGCGGCAGGCTCGAACTATTCACCCGCTCGGTCTGTCCGACCTACGCGAATTCGAAGACGTTCCCTTCCCCACGACACTCGAGGAAGTGCGCATGGAGACGCTGCTTCGCGACGTTGGCTACCTGCTTCGCTCGCTCCGCTCGAGTCCAGCGTTTTCCACCGTGGTGATCCTCACGATCGCGGTGGCCGTCGGCGCCACGACGGCGTTCTTCAGCGTCGTGGACCCGCTGCTGCTGCGGGCGGAGCCCTTCGCCGATCCCGGCAGGCTCGTCGCGCTGTGGGAGTCGCCGCCGCGCGCTGACGGGGGCGTCGCTCCGGCGAAGAACGAAGTGTCGCCCGGCACACTCGGCGACTGGAGCGCGGAGGGCAGCGTCTTCGATGGCGTCGCCGCGGTCGCCCCGTGGCGGCCGAATCTCACCGGCATCGACGAGCCGACGCGTCTCAACGCGACCGCCGTGTCGCGGGACTTCTTCCAGACGTTGGGAGCCAGGCCGCTGCTTGGCCGCGTGTTCGTACCTGAAGAATCCACGACGGGCAAGAACACCGTTGTCGTGCTGGCGTACGTGTTCTGGCAACAGCGATTTGGCGGCGACTCCGGCGTCATTGGCCGTGAGCTGTCCCTCAGTGGACGACAGTACACGGTCGTTGGCGTGATGCCGGAGCGATTCCAGCTCCGCTACCCCCTGCCGCAGGCTTCCGATCTCTGGCGCCCGATGGTCCTCGAGGGCGAGACGGCCGCGAACCGGCGCGCGCACTATCTCTACGTCTTCGGGCGACTCAAGCGCAGTGTCTCGCCGGAGCGCGCGCAGTCGGCACTGTCGGCTCTCGCCGCCCGGCGAGCGACCGATTTTCCGGCGACGAATCGCGGCTGGGGTGCCCGGGTCATCCCGCTCCGCGACGACATCGCGAGCGACGTCAGGCCGTTGCTGCTCGTCGGCTCCGCTGCGGTCGCGCTCGTACTGCTCATTGCTTGCGCGAACGTCGCGAACCTGTTGCTCGCGCGCGGTGCGTCACGCGCGCGCGAAGTCGCGCTTCGCACCGCGCTCGGCGCCACGCGCCAGCGCATCGTCAGGCAGCTGGCGACGGAGAGTGTCGCCCTCGCGATCATCGGCGCGCTGATCGGACTGCCGCTCGCGCGCGCGCTCGTCGCGGTGCTCGTCCGCCTCGGACCGCCGGCGTTTCAGGCGAACACCGAGATCGCGCTCAACGGCCGAGCGATCGCGTTCGCGGTCGCGCTTGCAGTGGTCACGGGAGTGGTGTTCGGTCTGGCGCCCGCGCTGTTCGCCGCGAGAACGTCTGCCGGCGACGCGCTGCGCGAGGGAGGGCGTCGTGTATCGACTGGTCGCGCGGGTGCACGGACGCGTGATGCACTCGTCGCGCTGGAGGTGGCGCTCGCGGCCATGCTTCTCATTGGCGCGGGGCTGACGGTGCTCAGCTTCTCGCGGTTGCTGCGCGTCGATCCGGGCTTCAACGGGCATAACGCGGTGACGTTCGAGCTGGGTCTTCCGGCCGGCAGCTATCCGACGCCGGAACGCGTCACGCAGGCGCATCACCGGCTCGTCGAGCAGCTTCGCTCGATGCCGGGGGTGAGCGAGGTTGGCGCGTCGAGTCACGTGCCGCTTGCGGGCGGCAACATGACGACCGGTCTCGAGATCGAGGGGCGCCCGGTGTTTCCTCCGGACCGTCCGGCCGAGGTGAACTATCGCGTGACGACGGATGGGTTCACAGCGGCGGTGGGGATGACGGTCAGGCGAGGCCGCGCGATCGCGGCGGGCGATGCGACCGGCGGGTGGCGCGTCGCGACGATCAGCCAGACGGCGGCAGACCGGCTGTTCCGTGGCGAGGACCCGATCGGGCGTCGCGTTCGGGTGACGGGCGACTCGGCGTGGCTCACCATCGTTGGCATCATCGGCGACGTCAGGCACACCTCGCTCGAGAGCGCGCCGGCGGTGGACGTGTACATCCCGATCGAGCGCGAACCGTCGAACTTCATGCGGTACGTCGTGCGGACGACCGGTTCGGCGGCGTCCCTCGCACCGGACATCCGGCGGGCCGTGCGCGCCTTCGATCCGACGCTGCCGATCGTGGGGCTGGAGACGCTCGAGAGCACGGTGGCGCGCGCGAGTGTGCCGCGCCGATTCGCGATGCTGCTGCTCGGCTCGTTCGCGGCGATCGCGCTGGTGCTCGCGGTCGGCGGCGTGTACGCGATGGTCGCCTATGCGGTGAGCCAGCGCACGCAGGAGCTGGCGGTGCGCGTGGCGCTCGGCGCGCGCCCCGGCGAGGTCGTGCGGACGGTGATGGCGCGCGGCCTGGGCGCGGTGGGAGTCGGACTTGGTGCCGGGGTGCTGCTCGCGTTCGTGCTGGGTCGCGCGATGGCGGCGCTGCTCTACGGCGTCAATGCGCACGACCCGGTGATCTACCTGGCGGCACCGGCCGTGCTGGGCATCGTGGCGGTGCTCTCGGCGCTGGTGCCGGCGGTGCGCGCGTCGCGGGTGGATCCGATCGTGGCCTTGCGCGACGCCTAACGCTCACCCGGTCAGCTACTTCGACCAGACCAGCATCACGCCACATGCCGCGCCCGAGACCCGATACCGCGGCGGCACACTGTTGCCCGTGTAGTACTCGACGCCCGCGACGTCCCACGTCGTGATCAGGTCGAAGTCCGCCGAGTCGAGCTGAATGTCGTCGAGGAAGGTCACGACGTAGCATTGCTTGCTCGGCATGCACGAGCCGAACGACGTGCGTGTCGCGCCGCTCTGGCCGCTCGAGCCCGGGGTCGTGCCGCTTCCCGAGCCGCCCCCGCTTCCCGTCGATCCCGTTGGTCCTCCGCCGGTGGTCGCGGCGCCGCGCCCGCCGCTGCCGCCACCACGCGCGCCCGCGAGAATGGCCTCGGACGGTGACGTCCCGGCGCCGCACGATCCTCGCACGCTCGCGATGTGCGGACGTCCGTCGGTGTCGGTCACGAACTGCAGGCCCGGGAACTTCGTCGTCGCGACGATCCCGAACGGACGGCTGCCCTCCTTGTCGAGCTGATCGGCCGTGAGGAATCGGCCTAGGCCGATGGTGCGACGCATCTCGAAGTCCTTCATGCGCGCAGACGTCGTCTTCACCTCGACCGTCTCCATCGTCGTCGGTGCGCGCGGCAGACGAAACACGACACCGCTCGTGTCACCGACGAACGTCAGGCTCGTGTCGACGGCGACGTATCCGAGAAAGCGAACGCGAATGCGGTGAATGCCGGACGGGATCGTCGTGCGCGCTTCGCCGAGTCCGTCGGTCAGGCCGGAGCGGCCGAGCGCCGGAAAAAAGATCTGCGCACCCTGGAGCGCCTCGCCAGTTTGCGAATCCGACACGCCGACGATGACGACGGTGCTTGCTGGCGGTCCCTGTGCGCCGGCGGTTCCGACCGGAGACGTCAGAACCGAGGCAAGCGCGGCGACGAGACTGAAGGCAATCGTGCGGAAACGGAGTGCGGATCGCGAGGCTTCCATGGCGCCGACCACGTCGTGAGCAAGTAGAGACGAAGCGGAATGGTGAGGCCGGGTGCGCCCGCGGAGCTCACATTCCGATCATTCGATGATGTAATCGCGCGCGCCGAATTGCCAGCACGTCTCCGCTCGGTCTGCCCGGAGGGTGACTGTTCGTCCCGGGTTCGTCAGCCGGTGACACCCAGCCGGCGCTCGAGCTCCTCACGACGCGAGCGGCTGACGCGCAGACGCGCACCGCTCTTGAGCTGAACTTCGTAATCGCCTCCCGCACCCCGGTGGAACGTGTCGATCAGGTCCACGCGCACGATGATCGACCGATGGATGCGAAGGAACCGATTGGGATCGAGCCGCGCCTCGAGCGTGTGGATCGCCTCGCGAATGAGGTACGCACGCTCGCTCGTGTGCAGCTCCACGTACGGTCCGCTCGCCGTGATGTATTCGATCTGCGAGACCGGAACGACGCGGACCTTGCCGCGCATCTCGACGGCGATGCGCTCGAGGTACGGCGAGCCGCCGCGCGCCGGCGACAGCGAGGATGCCGCGGCGGCGGCCCCTTCGCCTGCACCGGGGGCAGGGCTGGACGCCGGGGCACGCGACCCGCCGTCGAGCACCGCGAGCAGCCGCTCGCGCAGCTCGCCCATCTCCTCGAGCTCCACGTGGCGACGCGCGCGCCGGAACGCCTGCTCGAATCGCTCGTCATCGAACGGCTTGACCAGATAGTCGACCGCCGCGAGATCGAACGCCTGAAGCGCATAGCGATCGTAGGCGGTGACGAAGATCGTCGCCGGCATCTCGTCGGCACCGATCTCCCGCACGACATCGAGGCCGGTCTTGCCAGGCATCTGCACGTCGAGAAACACGAGATCCGGATGCAGCGTCCGCACGGCGTCGACGGCCGCGGCACCGTTGTCGACGCTCGCGACGATCTCCGCTCCCTCTTCGGCGCGCAGCAGGTCCTCGACACGCTGGCGGGCCAACGGCTCGTCGTCGACGAGCAGAATACGAATCGGCTTGCGATCGGGCATGGGTTGGCGTTAGGCGTGTGCCGCCGCGGCTTCCGCACGCAGATCGGCGCCCGTGTGATAGGGCAGCACGATCTCGGCCACCGTGCCGCCTTCCGCCGCCCGCCGGAGGGACAGGCGCTGCTCGGCTCCGTACAGCTGCTCGAGCCGCGCGCGCGTGTTGCCGAGGCCAACGCCGCCCGTTCCGCCCGACATCCCGCTGGAGCCATCGCGGGACTCGCGCGCGAGCGTCTCGGTGCGCGAGGCCGAGTCGAGACCGGGGCCGTTGTCCCGAACGGTGATCACGACGTCATCACCCGACCGGCGCGCGCGAAGCTGAATCGTGCCCGTCCCCTCGACCTTGCTCACCCCGTGCATGACGGCGTTCTCGACCAGCGGCTGCAGCACGAAGTTCGGCACGAGCGCGTCCATCACATCCGCATCGACATCGGTGTGCACGTCGAGCCGGCCCTGGAAGCGCACCTGCATGATGTCGAGATAGAGCTGCAGCAGCTCCAGCTCGCGCGACAGCGGGATCTCCTGCTCGCTCGTCCCCTCGAGCGTCACGCGCAGCAGTTCGCTCAGACGCGCGATCATGCGACGCACGCCGCGCGGGTCGCGCTCCACGAGCGACGACACCGCGTGCAGCGTGTTGAACAGGAAGTGCGGGTTCAGCTGCGCACTCAGCACCGCGAGCCGCGCCTCCGCGAGCTGCGCCTGCAGCTGTGCCGCCTGCGCGGTCAGCCGAACGGTCTCGTCGTGCCTCGCTCGATATCGCGCGAAGATGTCGCGCGCGATACCCGCCGCGAGCACTGCGAAATACACGGTGAGGTCATCGAGAAACCAGAGACGCAGGAGACCCGTGCGCCACGTGATGGGCGGGCCGCGTCTGGGACGCACTGGAAAATCGAACATCGCGTCGCGCATGAAGTGCGTCGCGACATCCACGAACATGGCCGTCAGCACGCCGACACCGAGGAAGAGCAGCACGCGACCGAACCGATTCCCGCGAGGCTCGAGACTGACCCTGCTCGCCATCCAGAAGATCGGGACGGTCAGCACCGCCCACAGATAGTACTCGGCGAACGCAAGCGCGATCGGCGTGGACGACGGGAACGGCTGCTGGAAGGCCGGGCCGCGCGGGTCGAGCAGCCGGCTCGCCGCCGTCAGAACCGCGAGAACGGTCCAGAACGCGAAGATGAGCAACAGCTCGGTCCGCTGCAGGGGGAAGCCGCCGCGGTGGCTGTCGCTCGGAGCGTAAGCGTCCGGGAGGGGGAGAGTCGCCGTAACCACGTCTCAACGATACGACTCGAGCCGTGTGCCCGGCAGGTCGCGCCGTACGAACGGCACCAGCGAGTGCATGGGTTGCACGGGAGACGGGAGACGGGAGTAGGGAGAAGGGAGAAGGGAGAAGGAAAACCCTCGGGACGCTCAGCTCACGCTGAGAGGCATCCCGAGGGCTTCCCGTCTCCCGCTTCCCGCTTCCCGCTTCCGGGGATCTCCCACCGCTGACGACGCCTGGCGTGCACTTCGTTACGTCCTCGTGCAACTCGCGAAAAATCAGCGCACGGAACACCCGGTAGCCCGTATTCCTCACGACAGGAACGGGTGTGGACCCGTTAGGCTCGCGAACCAGAAGAGCCGTTCTGTCGGCGGAAACAGCCGAACGACTCGTGAGGATCAGATGACTAAGAAGACGCGTTTCGCAGTTGTGGCCGTCGTGGTGGCCGTGGGAGCCGGAGCGCTGTGGATATACCGGAACGCCGAGGCGCACGAACCGCCGGCGTACCGTTTCGCGACCGTGACGCGTGGCAACCTCGAATCCACTGTCTCGGCGACGGGGGCCCTGCGCGCCGTCACGACCGTGCAGGTCGGCACGCAGGTGTCCGGCCAGGTCTCGCAGATCTCCGTGGACTTCAACGACCGCGTGAAGAAGGGTCAGCTCCTCGCGCGAATCGACCCGACGCTGCAGCAACAGGCTGTGCTCGACGCACAAGCCGGGCTCATTCGCGCGCAGGCCGATCTCGAGCGATCGCGGGCAGAATACGACCGCAACAAGACGCTGTTCGACCAGAAGGTCCTGACAGCGACCGAGTTCAACACGGCCCAGTACAACTATACGGTAGCGCAGGCGAGCGTGAAGTCGGCGCAGGTCGCGCTCGACCGCGCCCGCAAGAACCTGAGCTACACCGAGATCTACGCGCCGATCGATGGCGTGGTCGTCGAGCGCAACGTCGACGTCGGACAGACCGTCGCGGCGAGCCTCTCGGCGCCACAGCTGTTCCTGATCGCCAACGACCTGTCGCAGATGCAGATCCTCGCGTCCGTGGACGAGAGCGACATCGGCCTCATTCACGAGGGACAGGAGGTGCGGTTCACGGTCCAGGCGTACCCGACCCAGGCGTTCACGGGATCCGTGCGTCAGGTGCGGCTGCAGTCGGCGACGACGGAGAACGTCGTGAACTACACGGTCGTCGTGTCGGTCGCCAATCCGAAGGGCACGCTGCTGCCCGGCATGACGGCGACGGTCGCGTTCCTCACGGGATCGGCGAAAGATGCGCTCGTCGTGCCTAACGCCGCACTGCGCTTCCGCGCGACGCCGGAGATGATCGCCGAAGCGGGTGTGTCGGCGAGCGGCAATCCTGCGCCGCGAACCGCGGCTGACTCGGCGGCGTTCGCCGCGCGGCGTGACAGCCTGCGCGCGGCACGTGCGGCGTCGGGCGCGAGTGGCGCCGGCCAGGCCGCCGGGCAGCCGGGGGCGAACGGCAATCGTGCGGGCGGCAACGCCGCCACTGGCGCGGCGCGCTCGGGCGGCACGCGCGGCGGCTTCGCGCAGCTCTGGTACGTGGACTCGACGACGGGCAAGCCTGCAGTGATGCGTGTTCGAACCGGCCTCTCCGACGGCCAGAACTCGCAGGTCATGGGGCCGAACGTGAAGGAGGGCATGCAGGTGATCATCGGCACCGCCACCACGACGGCGACCACGACGACCACGTCGACCAGTCCGTTCCAGCAACAGCGCCGCGGCCCAGGCCCCGGCGGCCCGGGAGGGTTCTGATCATGACTGACGTCAACACGCTCGACGCGAAGCTCGCGACGCCGGTCATCCGGATCGAGGGCGTTCGCAAGACCTACAGGATGGGTGACAACGAGGTCCACGCGCTGCGTGGCGTGGACCTCGTTGCGGAGCGCGGCGAGATGATCGCCATCATGGGAGCGTCGGGATCGGGGAAGTCGACGCTCATGAACATGCTCGGGTGCCTCGACACACCGACGTCGGGCTCGTACTGGCTGGACGGCATTCGCGTCGATGGACTGAGTCGTAATCAGCTCGCGGATCTCAGAAACCAGAAGCTCGGCTTCGTCTTCCAGGGCTTCAACCTGCTCGCACGAACGTCGGCGCTGGACAACGTCGAGCTGCCCTTGCTCTACGATCGCAGCGGGCGATGGAAGGACACGAAGGCGGTTGCGGCCGAGGCACTGCGGCGTGTCGGCCTCGGAGAGCGGCTCGATCACCAGCCGAGCGAGCTGTCGGGCGGTCAGCAGCAGCGTGTGGCGATTGCGCGTGCGCTCGTGACTCAGCCGACGCTGCTGCTCGCCGACGAGCCCACCGGAAATCTCGACAGCCACATGACGGTCGAGATCATGGCGCTCTTTCAGGAGCTGAACGATCAGGGCATCACCGTCGTGTTGGTCACGCACGAGCCGGACGTTGCCCAGTACTGCAAGCGCATCATCGATGTGCGCGACGGACGCATCAAGCACGACCATCCCGTGGAGGACCGGCACAACGCCGCCGAAGATCTGGGGGTGCTCATCGAGGCAGAGCCCGAAGAGGAAGACGCGGAGCTCGTCACGGAGGAGGCAGCATGAAAAGCTCGGTACTGATCCGGGTGGCTGGCGACAGCATCCGGAAGAACAAGATGCGAACCCTCCTCACCATGCTGGGAATTGTGATCGGAGTAGGCGCGGTCATCATCATGATCGCCGTCGGCCAGGGCGCGCAGCAGGGCATCGCGAGCCAGATCAACGCGTTAGGCACGAACCTGCTCATCGTGACGGCCGGCTCGAGCAACCAGGGCGGCGTCAGTCA
>Ga0070669_100002916_pt1 | contig 12319 bp, 9 predicted proteins | sample KBSS53metaG_FD_64680 | JGI IMG/M metagenome (GOLD analysis project Ga0070669, IMG submission 64680) | Switchgrass rhizosphere microbial communities from Kellogg Biological Station, Michigan, USA - KBS S5-3 metaG | ecosystem: Host-associated > Plants > Roots > Rhizosphere > Soil ... | reverse complement strand
GCTTTATCAAAACGCGCTTGAGTGAATCACCGGCCCACGGCGACGCAAGTGTTGAAATCGAAGGCAAGAAAATCAAGATCGGGGTCAACGAGGATTTGATCGCGGCCGCCGAACGCATGATCCCACTTGGTCGCTTTGGAACACCGGAAGAAGCTGCGGGTGCGGTCTATTTGTTTTGTGTACCTGAGTCGAATTACATCAGCGGTCAGACTCTTGTTTGCAGCGGTGGATTCATGATGTGAAGGAATTCTGTTTGGAGGATAAAACCATGACCTGGCATAGAAGATTGGCGAGTTTGTTTGCAGTCGGTTTGCTCGTAAGTTTCGCGAGCGTTGGAATCGCGCAAGTTACAACTGGAACAATCAGCGGGACAGTAACCGATCCCAATGGCGCAGTTGTAAGCGGTGCGGATGTGAAATCGACGAACCTGAACACGGCGGCATCACGAACTACAACTTCTGATGACGACGGGCATTTTGTGTTCACTCTTCTCCCACCTGGTAGATATCGTGTAGACATTACTTCTCAGGGTTTTCAAAACTACCAGGCCGAAGTGGTGGTCAACATAACTCAGACCACAAGCCTGGATGCCCGACTCAACCTTGGTGTTGCGGCCGCAACTGTCATGGTGGAGGCTGAAGCGCCTGTCATCCAGGCTGAGACTTCGCAAAACGGTCGAGTGATCGAGAGCGGAACAATTCGTCAAATGCCTCTTTCGACGAGAAACTTTCAACAGCTCCTTGTGCTGCAAGCAGGCGCTCAAGCGTCAGTACCTAACAGCACGGACTTAGGCCGCGGTGATACAGCATTCAGTGTGAATGGCCAGCGCACAACGAGCAATAGTGTCAAGATTAACGGCGTTGATGCCAATTCGATCGGAACTAACTCGACTCCGAATCTAGCGGTTCCAAGTACTGAGAGCTTGCAGGAGTTCATCGTCCAAACATCACTTTACGATGCATCGAACGGGCGCAGTGCGGGAGGAAACGTTGAAGCCGTGACACGATCCGGTGGAAATGACTTTCACGGAAACGTCTTCTACTTTTTGAGAAACAAAGCGCTCAACGCTAATGAACCATTCATAAAAGCCAGAGGCTTAGAGCGACCGATACTTACCCGCAATCAGTTCGGCGGGACGTTGGGCGGAAGGATCGTTCGTGACAAAGTATTTTTCTTCGGTTCTTACCAGGGCACTCGCGAACGAAATGGGCTTTCGCTTTCGAACAGCTTGTCGTTTCCATCCGTTCCCGCGGGTTTGCGCGACGACAACCGAACGGCAGCTGCGCTAGCCGCCACGTTCGGATTACCGGCGGCGAGTATCAGCCCGCAGGCCGTTAACATCCTTAACGCTAAACTGGCAAATGGACAGTTTGCTATCCCTTCATCAGGCTTGGCAGCCGCTACAGGAGCGGCAGCCAGAATACCTACTTCGGTGGTGCAGTCCGGAGTTTCGCGCTTCACCGAAAATCAATTCAACGCCAATCTCGATTTCAATTTCACTAATACGCACTCACTATCGAGCAAACTTTTCCATGCGAGGAATCCTTCGCTTCAGGCGATCTACAATTTTGCCGGAACAGGAAATCGACTCGAAGGTCAACCAGTGAATCAATTGATTGGATTCGGTGGCGACATCCCGATCAACCAGACAATGTATTCGCTAACTGACAACTACGTGTTCACTTCGAACATCACCAACCAGGCGCGCTTTGGTATTAACTCGATCGAAGCGACAAGTACGCCTCAAGAACCATTCACGGCAGCACAACTCGGCATTACGACGCCGTTTGCAAGTCTTTATCCTGGCGCGCCAACAATCCAAGTTGCCGGTTCTGATTCGTCCTTCTTCTTTGGTTCGTCACCACTTGGCGATCAGCATTCCAAGATTGATGCGTATACATTCCAGGATACCGTTTCGATCATCTCCGGCAAGCATCGCATCCGGGCGGGCGGCGAATTTCGTCATTCGACACTCGATTTCTTCTTCAATGCCTTCACCCGAGGTCAGCTCATCTTTAGTAGTTTCAACAACTTCTTAATCGGTAATGGTCTCTCGATTCTGGGGTCAGGCGTTTTTGATCGGCACTATACTGTTAAGGATTTTGGCGCATTTGTTCAAGATGATTACAAACTCAATGACAGGCTCACTTTGAATCTCGGTCTGCGGTATGACTATTTTGGACCACCTGTTGATTCAAAAGGGAGGCTGGTGAACTTTCTTGCCGATCAATTTCATACAGGTGCTCCGCCCAATGGAATAGTCCAGGCAGCTGGTGGACAATTGGCTGGAGTGCCTTCTGTGGATGAGACACTAATTCCTTCGGACAAGAACAATTTTGCCCCACGAATAGGTTTTGCTTATCGCGCGGATAATGATGGCAAAGTTGTCGTGCGCGGCGGATACGGGATTTACTACGATCGCTTCTCGACGCGATTTATCAACACGCAGCTTTTCAATTTTCCGTATTTGGCGTTAGGCGTCGGCTTACCGGGAATACTGCGTACGTTCGCCGACCCGTTCGTGCCGCTTCCGCCTCCTTCGTCCTTTCCGACCGCCGCAACGATTCCGTCTGTGCTGTCGCCGCTCGCACCTATTGTCGGTGTACCTGTCAGCGGAATTTTTGTGGATCCAAACCTAAGAACGCCGTACGTCCAACAGTACAACCTCGGTGTGCAATGGGAGTTTGCTAAGAACACCGTTCTCGATGTCGGTTACGTGGGGAACAAAGGAACTAAGCTGTTGCAGATCATACATCTTAATCAGCCGATCTACGTCCCGGCGACGAACAGCTTTGTACCGCGACTTGCACTGGGAAACATTTTATCAGCGAACAAAAATGTCACTGGCGGTGTGCACCAGGTTCAGACATCGTCAAACTCAAGATACAACTCGTTGCAGGCGACAGTCACCCGGCGGTTCGAGCAAGGCTTGCAGTTTACTGCTGCCTACACGTTCGGACACTCCCATGATTATTACAATGGCACACCAGTTAATGAGCTTGCGAGTCCATTCGGTGACCAGTTCGACTGGAGACGGAACTACGGCCGTTCAGATTTCAATCGCGAACATCGTTTCGTTTTTAGCGGCGTTTACGACTTGCCAAAATCCAAGTCTGACTCGGACGTTGTGCGTGCACTGGTGAACAACTGGCAGATAGCAACTATTGCAGTTTTCCAGTCAGGCTTGCCGTTCTCGGTGGTCGATAACCCAGGCAATGCAGTCTTTAGTCGAGCGAACCGGAACCCAGCATTTTCTGGAGCAATCTCGTGTAGTGGAGCTACGTCCAGTTGCTTGGGCAACTATTTCAACCAGGGAGCATTTGTGATTTCGCGTCCGATTGTGGCTGGTAACACGGGCGTGGGTGTTGTAAACAATCCGACGTTCGATCCAAGTGCACCATTTGGAAATACTCCAAGGAACTTTCTGACTGGTCCAGGACAAAAGAACGTTGATATCTCCGTGATCAAGTTCATCCCGATCAACGAAAGTGTTCGCGGCGAGGTGCGTGCGGAGTTCTTCAATGCGTTCAACTGGGTGAACTACGCCAATCCTGTAAACAACATTGCGATTGCCTCATTTGGAAAAATAATCTCGGCGAGCACTGGCCCACGTGTGGTGCAGTTTGCGTTCAAACTTAATTTCTAGCTAGCGCGCATTCGTGCGGTTCGGGGTGTCTCCGGGATGTTTATATTTGCAGTCCGTTCCAGAGACACTCTGAAATTGCAACCACGCCCTGTCAAGTCCAGGCTGAATCCGAGGGGTTCGTGACTTCGATATTAAACTCAACAGTTGATCTCTACTACGAGGAGCTTGGGGACGGCGAACCGTTGATTCTGATTCCAGGTCTGGCGGCGGGAAGGTGGATCTGGTTCAAACAGGTTCTTCAACTGTCCGAGCATTTCCGCGTAATCACTTTTGATCCTCGTGGCTTGGGACTTTCGCCACTCTATTCCGACCAACTGACAATTCCACTGTTAGCTGATGACGTGGTTGTGTTACTTCAGCGGCTTGGAATTAAACGAGCGCACATCTTAGGGGCTTCCTTCGGCGGGTTTGTCGCTCAGGAATTCGCGTTAGCACATCCTGAAATGACTCGCGCGTTGGTGCTGTCCTGCACCAGCTTTGGCGGGCCTGGTCATGTGGCGCCTCGGCCGGAAACTTTGAAGGCGATTGCTTCAACCGATGGTTTCAATACTGAAGAAAGAATTCGACGCATTCTGCTTCCGGCCTTCTCTCCTGACTTTGTGTGCGACCATCCGGAAAAAGTGGACGAGATTGTGAACTTGCGCCTGTCCGGTACTGTCACCGAAGACGCGTATCGAGATCAGATAATTGCAGCGGTGGCGTTCAATGCTGAGCCGAAGTTGGGCCACCTCAAAGCACCGACTCTTGTTATTAGCGGTGACTCAGACGCTATAGTGCCGGTACAAAATTCGCGAAACCTGGCGTCGAGAATTCCCGGTGCGGAGTTGCGCATAATAGAGGGCGGCAGTCATCTTTTCTTCATTGAGCGTTCGGAGGAATTCAATCGGACCGTGATTGAGTTCTTGAAAGAGCATTAGAGCAATGACGTACGCGCGCATTATCGGTACAGGTTCCTATGTACCTCAAAAGGTGCTAACCAACGACGATCTCAGACGCATGATCGGCGAAGATATCGATGACTTCGTTTCCAACGTCATCGGGATAAAAGAGCGCCACATTTGTGCCACGGGCGAAAGCACCGCGGATCTAGCTGAGGCTGCTAGTAAGAAGGCATTGGAATCCGCAGGAATTACGGCCGGAGATCTCGATCTCATTATTCTCGCAACCGATACGCCTGAACATCTCTCGCCGGCGACATCAGTTGTTGTTCAGGATCGCATCGGCGCGAAGAACGCCGGCACGTTCGACGTGAATTGTGCGTGCGCTGGTTTTGTCACTGCTCTGGATACCGCAGCGAAGTACATCATTGCCGATGCGGCGTACAAGAACGTTCTCGTAATTGGTGCGTACGCGATGAGCAAATACATTGACTGGCATGACAAAAAGACGGCTACCATTTTCGCAGACGGCGCCGGGGCTCTTGTCTTGCAAGCCAACGATGACATTCCGGGCTTTCTCGGTTCGCGGTTAGTTGCCGATGGCAGCTTCTCTGATTACATGGGAATCTACGCAGGTGGTACAAGAACCCCCGTGACAGACGACGTCTTGCGTGAAGCTTTATGGACCAAGGTTCGCTTCGCGCGGAGGTATCCTCCTGAAGTGAATATAGAAGGTTGGCCGAGGATCATTGGTGAGGTTCTTGAGAAATGCGAACTCGCGCTCAACGACGTTTCTTTATTTCTCTTCACTCAAGTCAACCTGAGCACGATAAAAGAGGTAATGAAAAACCTTGACGTCTCGATGGAGCGAACGCACACCGTCATGGGCAAGTGGGGCTACACAGGTTCGGCTTGTATTCCAATGGTCCTGGATGACGCGGTTCAAGAGCGCAAGGTCAAACCTGGTGACAATTTGATTATGTGTGCGTCGGGTGGCGGGTTGAATATGGCTTGCGTCGCGTTTCGCTGGTGACACCCTGAAATTCGATGAAGTTTCCAAACATCTACTCGTTATTCATCGATCGGGTCAGAAGGTTTCGTGCCGCTGATTCCCAGCCGCGCGACGTCTTCTACTTTCGAGATCAAGAGAAATGGAAGGGGATCTCATGGGATCGTTTTGACGAGGAGGCCCATCACGTTGCGACCGCGCTGCTTTCGCTAGGACTCAAGCACGGTGGATCAGTCGCGATGCTTATGGGCAATGTCCCTGAATGGCCCATTGGCGATATCGGGACAATTGCGGCCGGTGGAGTTGGTGTCGGTTTATACCCAACGAGCTCACCCGAGCAATGCCAATACATCATCAATCATGCCGACGCTGAATTCGTTTTGGTCGACAGCGCCGCACAGCTGAAAAAGGTTCTGAGCGTTCGTCAAGCGTTGCCGAAGGTCAAGACGATCGTGGTATTGGATGAGTCAGCTGCGAGCGCCGAAGATCAGGTCATCAGTTACAAAGAACTACTTGCTCGTGGTCGAGAAAACCAAATTGCTTTGTCTCCGATCCTGAGGCAGCGCGCAAACAACGCTAAAGCCGAAGACATCGCGATTATGGTTTACACATCCGGGACGACCGGTCCGCCAAAAGGCGCGCTCTTAAGTCACCGTTACATCATCAACAGTGTCGAATCGTTGCGGGAGACGATTCCGATTTCCGATACGGATGTGTCGTTTTCCTATCTGCCGTATTGCCACGTTGCCGAACGTATCTCAGGGTTATACAACCGGCTTTACGCAGGCGCTTCGGCGTACTTCGTTGATGATTTGTCGAAGTTGGGCCAGTACATGCTTGAAGTAAAACCGACGGTGTTCGCCAGTCTGCCTCGATTCTTCGAGAAGATTCACGCTCGCGTAGTGGCGGATCTGGAGTTGGCGCCAGAAAAGGAGCGCGAAGAATTCAACCGCGCGTTGCAAATTGGCCGGCGGATTTCCCGTCTTCATCAAGCGCGTAAACAAGTTCCTGACGATGTGCAACATGAATACGAAGTCAATGCGGTTCCCGTGCTCAATAAAGTCAAAGACTATTTTGGCGGGCACATCCGCTTAGCAACCTCTGGCGGAGCGCCGTTGCCCCTGGAAGTCGCCGAGTTCTTCGATGCGGCAGGACTGCCAATTTTGCAAGCCTACGGGCTAACGGAAAATATCTGTGTCGCATTCAATCGAGCTAACAATCACAAGTTTGGTACCGTTGGTCCACCCATGCCTGGCTGCGAAGTGAAGATTGCTGAGGATGGCGAGATTCTTGTGCGAAGCGAAATGATGTTTAGCGGCTACTACAAAGCGCCAGAAGCAACGACCGCCATGTTTCGCGAAGGCTGGTTACTTACCGGAGATATTGGCGTGCTTGACGAAGATGGGTTTCTGAACATCACCGGTCGGAAGAAAGAATTAATCGTAACATCCACGGGGAAGAAAGTGGCGCCAGCACTGATCGAGAACATGTTGAAAGAGCATCATCTGATCTCACACGCCCTCGTTTATGGAGAAGCGAAGAGCTACCTGGTTGCTTTGATTACTTTAAACGCCAGCGAGGCTGCTGAGTTCGCGCGCGCACATTCGATCGTTGGCGGCCTGACTGAACTTGCAGCTTCAGCGCCTATGCACACGCTGGTTCAGAAGATGATCGACGAGGTGAACTCACGCGTCTCATCGACAGAGTCGATCAAGAAGTTCGCAATTTTGGATCGTGACTTTGATATTGAAAAGGATGAAGTCACTCCGACTGGAAAACTGAAACGGGAAATAATTACAAACCGTTATCGTAATCAAATCGAATCTCTTTACGGTCCGGCCCATAAAGCCGCCATCTAAGAAGAGAACCCTTGAGCATGAAGATCAAACCAGGCGACACAGCTTCACTTTCAAAGACGATTACGGACAATGACATCCGCGCTTTTGCTGAGATCTCCTGTGATTATAATCCTCTCCATCTCGATGAAGCGTTCGCGCAGCAGACACGATTTGGAAGACGAATCGCTCACGGCATGTTGAGCGCATCGCTGATTTCGGCGGTGATTGCCAACGAATTACCCGGACAGGGAAGTATCTACCTGGGACAGTCGCTGCAGTTCGTTGCGCCTGTCTTTCCTGGCGATACCGTCGAAGCGCGCGTTACGGTTACTGGAATACGTGAAGATAAACAAATCGTAAAACTCGACACTGTCTGCACAAATCAACGGAATGAAGTCGTGATCAAAGGAGAAGCGACGGTCCTCATTAGCTGAGATCCCGAATGCCAGCGCTTCCTGAACCAAAACCTTCAGCTGAAAAAGACCAAAGCCCGAAAGCTTACGCCTGGTACGCACTAGCCTTGCTTACGGTCGTTTATATCCTCAACTTTCTCGATCGCTCATTGATCTACATACTCTTTACACCCATCAAGAAAGAGATGGCATTTAGTGATCTCCAGCTTGCGCTTCTAGGAACGACGTCTTTCGTCATTTTTTATACAGCACTCGGAATCCCATTTGGCCGTTTAGCGGATCGCGTAGTACGTAAGAATATGATCGCTGGTGGACTGGCTGTCTGGAGTCTCTTCTCCGGCTTGACTGGATTCGCTAACAGCTTTTGGACTCTTTTCTTCTGTCGCGTGATGGTCGGTGTTGGTGAAGCTACGCTGGGTCCGGCAGCCTTGTCGCTCTTGAGCGACTACTTTCCGCCGCACAGGCGCGCAACTGTGCAAGCGATATATTCGTCAGGCATTGCAGTAGGCGCCGGCATAGCTTTCTTTCTGGGTGGTTGGATTGGCCAGCATTTCGGTTGGCGCTGGGCCTTTTATCTACTCGGCTTTCCGGGTCTGATGGTCGCCGTGCTGGTCTTCCTTCTAAAGGAGGAGCCACGCGGACGAACAGAGATAGCGACCGCAAAGTACACAAGCAAGGATTGGAAGATACTCCTTCAGTCAGTGCCGCTGCGATTTCACTATCTCGGCTACGCGCTCTTTGGTTTGGCTGCTAATAACCTGTCGATTTGGGGTGCTACGTTTTTCGTTCGCGTTCACCAGTTTGATATCGCAACCATCGGTTTCTTCGGAGGTGCCTTATCGCTGGTCGCGGGAGTGCCTGGCACTATTCTAGGAGGCTGGGCGGCCGATCGATTTCGCGGTGTTGGTCGCGGGGGACGAATGTTGTTTAGTTCGGTCGCTGCTCTGGTCGCAATTCCATTTTGGTTGATGCTGATCTTTTCTAGTAGCATCCCATTACTTCTCCTCGCAAACTTAGTATTGTTGGGACTTTCGCTGATGTGGTTGGGTCCCGCTGCAGCCGACGTGCATGATATTGCCGGCCCGCATCTGCGCGGACTCGGCATTGGCATCTACTTCTTCAGCGTGAATATTGCTGCCTACGGAGTTGGTTCGAACCTCATTGGGAAGCTAAATGATTGGCTCGGCGCCTCTACCAGTCCTTTGCAGATGCGTTACTCGCTTCTCGTTTGTCCTGCAGCGTGCGGGCTAGCGGCGTTGATATTGTGGCTGGGGAGTCGCAGCTTAGAGAGAGAGTCTTACCTGAGAAACTGATGTAGCTTGTGGCTCTCTCTATCGTGAAGCTTTTTACGATCAGGCAGCGTCGCAGACTCTACGGGGTACGTGAGCGAAAAAGTTCGCCTCAATGATGAATCGACTTCTGAGGCTACTGAGGCCCCAAAACTGACGGACATTTCGGAAATGGTCGCGCAACCCGCGCCTACCATTAGAATCAGTAGTTTGTGAAGTAAGCGGCTGTGAGTGGCCGCTTTTTGTGTTGTCGTGTGTGATTCTGTTTCAACTCATTGCCGAGCTTTACGGCAGCGCACGAGCCAGTAATGAAATGGTGAAGGCTAAAAACTGCAGTTTCCCGGGTTGGGAACATCAATCCGAAACGCCCCGCCGGCAGGCACGTCGAAGTAGGTGGCCCATAGCTCAAGATTTTGGCTTTGACTTTCATTGCGCGCGATATGCACGTGACCTTGACCGCTGTCGATAAAGGCTTCGCCAGCTGAGTAGGTGCGAACCGTGCAGGTCGGATCCTCACTATCATAAAAGGACATTTGACCAGACTTTATCAGCACAACTACTGGTCCCGGGTGGCTATGCCAACCAGTGTTGCCGCCTGGTCCAATGACGATCTGCTGCATGACCGTCTCCTGCGCGTTATTCACGTTAATAATTTCCTGGCTCTGACCTTTGACCTTGAATTTCAAGTCGGTCAGATCCGCAAAACTTGCCCTGGCGAGAACGGGCGCGCTTAAGATTCCGGAAGACGGCGTTAAGACCGCCGCGACGGACACTGAGCAGATTGCGACGATTGCCGCCAACGCCAACCACCTACCTCTGACGACAAGTAGCTGTAAGCGATCATGAGAGTTTAAGTTCTTCATTTGTATCTCCTTTGGGTTCGTCAAGCTGACTTCAATTGTTCCGAGTGATGCGAGAAGCCAGACGTTTTCCACTCTCGCGTTGGAGGTGCGAAGGGGCAATCGAATACCCCCATTGTTGGGTATCGAGAAAAATTTTGGTCAGAAAATAATCTTCGCCGTTTTTGTAAAAAACTAGTCTCGGCGTTTGTCCTTTGCTCGTGCCCGCGTTTGAATGGTTTGCATGGATAAATGCCGTTTTGTTTGTGTCGCTTACGTGTCTGATTCTCAGAACGTTGTCAGGCCAGCTGATTGATTCAATCCAATATTCCCCTGCCGGGTAAACACGATCGCCGATTTGAAAGTCGAACTTGACGTTCGCTCTTACGGTTTTGCCCGTTTGTCCGGAGGCGTTTGTTGTGAAAGCTGCGAAAACCGCGATTGCGATTAAAAGCAGGAATCGTCTTTTCATTTTTTTTCTCCTTTAAGTTCCTTAGGAAGAAAATCTTCCTCTCTGTTTATTAGCGCGACGGTTTTTGAGAACGCAGGTCACAATTCATTGAAATCACGACTTCTGGCAGGTAAAAGCGTATATTGCTGTGATCAAGAACAAGTCGGGCCGGGAAATGGAATGTCAAAAACGGAGCGTCCAGCAGGAGATATAACGGAAGGGTTACGCGACGGGATTGATCATCAGCACGGCGATTCGGGTGCCGCTTTCCTCAAACTCGTCTATACGGAACTGCATCGGCAAGCTCATCGCTACTTGCAAAAAGAGCGCATCGGACACACTCTCCAAACTACCGCTCTGGTTCACGAGGCGTATCTCAGATTAGTCGAACAAAAATCGGTAGCGTGGGAAAGCCGTTCTCACTTTTACGCGATTGCCGCGACGATGATGCGGCGAATTTTGATCGATTACGCCAAAACGAAACATCGCGTGAGACGCGGCGGTGTGCACAGCGATTTGCCTCTTGAAAATGCTTTGACTATCAGAGTCAGCGAAAGCGACTTTGATTTGCTCGCACTGGACGAGGCATTAAACCGGCTCGCCGAAAAGGAAGCGCAGGTGGCAAAGGTCGTCGAACTGAGATTTTTTAGCGGCTTGGACGTGGTTGAAACATCAGAGGTTTTAGGCCTTTCCGAGTCAACCATCAAACGCGACTGGCGAATGGCAAAGGCTTGGCTACGCCGTGAACTGACGAGATAAGAAGTTTCAAAGTTGAATTCACTTTCAAACCATCGATCTGTGTTTATCCGCGTAAAGCTCCAGGACTGTCTTGACTAGAACGAATGGCGAATGCGCAATGGCAAAAAGTGAGAGAAATTTTTGATTCGGCATTGCTCCGGCAGCCGAATGAACGCCGCAGATTTGTTAACGAGGTTTGCGGCGATGATCAAACTCTGCGCGCCGAAGTCGAATCGCTTTTGTCATCGCACGACGGTGCGGAAAGTTTTATGGAAAGGCCCGCCGTTGCGGAAGTTGCACACATGATTGAAATTGGACCAACCAAATTGGAAGCGGGCAAATGTTTTGGTCATTACGAGATAATCAAGCAAATCGGTGCGGGCGGAATGGGTGAGGTCTATCTTGCGCGAGATAAAAAACTCGACCGAAATGTAGCGATAAAAATTCTTAGCGAAGAAGTCAGTCAGGACGAATCGAATCTCCAAAGATTTGTCTCTGAAGCGAAAGCGGCTTCTGCTCTAAACCATCCGAACATTTTGACGATTTACGAATTCGGTGAAGCGGAGGACGCGCGCTTTATCGTCAGCGAATACATCGAAGGCAAAACCCTGCGTGAAGTCATCCGCGCATCAAGACTGAGACTGCCTGAGATTCTCGACATTTCCATCCAAATCACGAGTGCACTGGCAGCCGCACACAAAGCGCATCTGGTTCACCGCGACATCAAACCGGAAAACATAATGGTCCGACCCGACGGTTATGTGAAAGTTTTGGATTTCGGGTTGGCGAAGCTGTTGGAGCAGAAAACCAAATCCCTTATCAGCTCGGAAGAACCAACCGTTCGGCTCAATCTGACGGCAAAAGGCATGGTTGTGGGCACAGTTAATTATATGTCGCCGGAACAGGCGAAAGGCGAGAGGGTTGACGAGCGCACCGACATTTTCAGTCTGGGCGTGTTGATTTATGAAATGTTGGCAAACAAACCGCCTTTTGCCGGCGGGAATGCAATCGAGACCTTTGCGTCAATATTAAATAAAGAGCCGGTGCCATTGAGCCGACTAACGCCTGAAGTTCCGCACGAGATTGAACGGATAATCAACAAAGCACTTAGAAAGGATCGTGAGCAGCGTTACCAGACAGCGAAAGATTTGCTTATTGATTTGAAAGCGGTGCGGCAAGACTTAGAGTTTCAGAAAAAGTTGGAACGAACTGCACCAC
>Ga0070669_100002915_pt1 | contig 12321 bp, 11 predicted proteins | sample KBSS53metaG_FD_64680 | JGI IMG/M metagenome (GOLD analysis project Ga0070669, IMG submission 64680) | Switchgrass rhizosphere microbial communities from Kellogg Biological Station, Michigan, USA - KBS S5-3 metaG | ecosystem: Host-associated > Plants > Roots > Rhizosphere > Soil ... | reverse complement strand
TTCCCTTCTCCGGTTGCGTCGTCGCCTTCGAAGAGGTTGGCGTAGATCGGCGCGGTGAAGGTCGGATCGTCGAGCTTGACGGAGTGGTAGGAGCGGTTGTCCTTCGAGGTCCGGCGCCAAGCGGCACCGAGTCCGCGTTGGCCCATTTGGGTTGTTAAATTATTGAAGGGTCATTGAAAGGTCATTTGAATGACGGGCCCGTTCGAGAGCGTTGCGTGGCTCGCAACGGGCCTTCGCGATCGCGGCCGCGATACTCCAGCGAACCCACTTCCCTCGCGCACGAGGGGACGCGCGGGGTCGGCCCATGGGGGTGGCCATGCCCGCCCCGCGAGCCCGCCCCACGCGGCGACTCCGGGTGCGCGGCGGCCGCTGCATCGTGAGGCGGGGGCCCGCCGACGGGGCGCGCGTCGTCCTGACCCGGTGCCATCGACCCAAAATTCGGAAGGCCGATGGTCGGCCGCTTTTCGCCCCCGCCGCGCGCCGATGGTCCGCCGGTGACGGCGGAAAACCGTTGCGCGCATGGCCACCGAACTGCTTTCCGAACCGGGCGCACGGCTCTTGTCGGTTCCGGCCACCTCGCACTGGGCGACGATCCGGGGCGCCCAACTGGATCAGCGCAGCAGCGGGAGACCTCTACACACCCGAAAAAACTGGAATCCCGGAAACCTGAGCCTGCCTGCCTGACGAGCGTCGCCGCCGGCTGCGTTTGCGCCTGCGGTCGTTCCCAGTCAGGTTCCGACTCGCTCGTAAAGAAGCGGGTGTGAGGCTCGCTCAATGGTCGTGCCGATGATGCGCATCCGGAAAATGGTGATGCGCGTGAGTGATGGGCTCATGCCGGTGTCGGTGAGTGTGTCGAGTGCCGGATGCGACGGTCGAATCGTGCTCGTGGCGATGGTGTTCGTCATGGATATGCTCGTGCTCGTGTTCCAGCGCGTCATGAACATGTTCGTGCTCGTGCCGCTCGCTCAGGTGCAGCCAGACACCGCCATCAGTGTTCCGGCGGCCAATAACCGCGGCGTGATGGCATCGCCCAGCATTACCGCGAGCACCGCGCCGAGGAACGGCGCCACCGAGAAATAGGCGCTTGTGCGGGCGGTTCCAAGATGGCGCAGCGCAACTACGAACAGAGTCAGACTGACTCCGTAGGCCAACAGGCCGATGACCATCGCCGCCGCAGCCGCGCGAACGGGAGGTAGTTGAGCGCCCAGCCCGATCGCCAAGGTCAAGTTTACCGCTCCCGCAGCGAGCCCCTTGAGGCGATCCAGGTCGCGTCGGTCAGCGATACCTTTCGCGTCAGATTGTTGTCGACGCCCCACGCCAGGCACGCGCCGAGTATCGACAGCGCCGGCCACAATGCGGCGAGGCGGACTTCTTCCGGCCAGCTCAGGATCGCCGCGCCCGCGAGGATGACCGCCATTCCCAGCGCGATGCGCCGATCAAAATTCTCCTTGAAAACAAACCAGGCCAGGAGCGCGGTAAACATGCCCTCTGCGTTCAATAGGAGCGAGGCGCCGGACGCGGGCGTGCCGGTCAGCCCGAACATCAGCAGTACTGGTCCGACAACACCGCCTGCCGCCGCGCCACCCACAACAACAGAGGTGCAGCGATACGAGAACTGAGCTGGTGGCGCGAGCCTGCAGATCAGTGCACTGGCTGCAACGGCAGCCCCATCTTCGTCAGCATCGCCGCGTAGCGGTCGTCGTCCCGTATCCGGGCAAGAAGCGGGTCGAATTTGATCTGGACGAGAGTGCCGTCGTGCTGCACGTAGGCGCGCTCCAACCACGTGAAGGCGGAGTCTCGCTCGTTGCGCCACGCGTACACTTCGGCGATCTGGTAAGCGTTGCTCTGCGCGTACTTTTCGATCAGCTCATCCAAGGCCCGCTGCGCCTCCCGGTGCCGGCCCAGATCTGCCGCCGCCATCGCGATGCCCGTCTGCCGACGCCCAGGGCTTGCGCGCTGGAATTCGGCCAGTGCGGTCTGCGGGTCGCCTTTAAGCAGTGAGCTGACCCCGAGGTTGAACCGAGCTATGCCGTGCTCCGGGCTGATTTCGAGTGCGCGGTTCGCCGCGTCGCGTGCCTCCTCATAGCGCCCGGCCGCGTTCAGCTGGATGCTGCGACGAAACCAGGTGTCAGCCGACAGCGGATCGCGCTGGGTCCCCTTGAGATTGATTTCGAGCGCTTCGCCCAGGCGGCCGAGGCTGGCGAGAAAACACGCGTAGCAGGTGTAGGTCCGGTATGAGCCCGGATCCATTTGGAAGGCGCGAGTCAAGTCCTCCTCGGCGCCCGCCCAGTCCCAGTTAATGTTGAACCGCAGGAATCCACGCGCTGCATAGCCTTCCGACATGCCGGGATCGATCTCGACCGCACGATCCGCCGCTGCCAGTGCGCGCACCTGTGCAGCCTGCACTTCCTCGAGCGTGTTCCCCGGTGCCCGCGCAATCTCGTTCTCCGAGACGGCCAGGCCCGAATAGGCCGAAGCAAAGTTCGGATCCAGGACGATGGCTTGCTGGTAGGCGGCCGCCGCGCGCCGAAAATCCTCCGTGCTGCCGCGGTTGAAGAACTGCCGCCCCAGAAGGTAATGGTTGTAGGCGTCGGTGCTGGTGGGGCGATACGGAGCGTGCGCGGCCAAGTGGCCCGGCAGCAGCTGAATTTTCAGCGCCCCCACTACGGCTTGGGCAATGTCGTCCTGCACGACGAAGATGTCGTCCAAGGTGCGTTCGTAGGTTTCGGACCAGAGGTGGGAGCCATTGGCGGCCTTGATCAGCTGCGCCGTGATGCGCACCCTGTTGCCAGCCTTTCGTACACTGCCCTCGAGCAGGTTGGCGACACCAAGTTTGGCAGCGATGAGACGCAGGTCTTCGTTCTTTCCCTTGAACTGGAATGACGAAGTCCGACCGGTGACTCGCAGCTCTGGGATCTGGGCCAGCAGGTTCAGAAGTTCCTCGGTGAGCCCGTCCGCAAAATACTCCTGATCGCCGCCCTGGCTCATGTCGGCGAACGGCAGTACGGCCACCGATCGATCGGTTGCGGCCACGGGCGTTACTGGCACACCGACCGCAGCTGACACTGCGCGCGACTCTTCAGCGCGCTGGTACATCCAGAAGATGCCGCCGCCCAGGATGAACAGCAGCGTGATGATCGTCAGCTCCGCAACGCTGACCTTCTGCTGACCGCGGTCGCCGTGGTACCAGGCGAGCACCAGCACCACCGGCAGACCGATGAGCATCGCAAGGGTGACGATCTGTCGGATCTGCGCTGGCCACCCGAACGTGTCGCTGACGTATCCAAGACCCTGCAGAAATCCCCAGCCGGCCGCAGCGTAGGCAAGGCCCCACTGTGCCACCTTGCGCTGTCGCAGGCGGTGCCAGACGCTCGCAATGCCCATCGGGGCTCCGACGCTCACGTTGCACCTCCAGCGCCGCCGATTGTAACGGGCGCTCGCCAGGGAGGCCGTGCTCCACTATTGCTCGCCACGGCTTGTCGGCAGTCCCTGCTCGATCCAGTCGTGTTGAAGGTTTCTCGGCAGATGAAGCAGTTTCACGTCGTCGCGCCCCAGCTCCTCTGCGAGCTGCAGCGCCGGGCGCACGTTGGGGCAGTCCGCCCACGGGCAACACCCGCAATACAGGACGATCGACTGGCCCTGCGGAACACCGCGCAGGGCCTGCTTCAGCGCCAGCAGGCCTTCCGGCGTCGAGGCCGGTCCGATGTGTCGCGACCCGGTGATGTGACCGGATCGAAACAGGATGGGAAATCCGACGTGCAGGACCTCCGGCCGGCGGCCGCTCGTGTCAGATAGGAGACGGGCGAGGTCCGCGGGCTCGATCAGCTGCGCGGCGGTCGGCGTCACGATGGGAGCGAGCGCCTCCGAGCCCGTGTCGGTGCCTGCCGGCGGTGGCTCCGCTTCGGTCAGCCGCGCAACCATCACGGCCATTGCGATGATGACAAGAGCTCCATTGGTTAGCGGCCGTATGCGAGTGCAGGACATGCGTGCTTCGCCCGACGAACCAGTTGCAGCGCCGACCATCCGGAATCTTACAGGAGCCGCACTCCAGCGCCCATGCGCAATCCCGTTTGACCTGGCAACACGTCATAATCGACGATAAAGGCGGCGACAGCGCCGACTCCACCCGTTTCGATGACGCCTGGACCTAAATGCACCCTTGCGTGCGAGCCACCTGCGCCGGACCGCAGCATGAGGTAGTCAAGCGTGGGTCGGTCGCAGCTCCAGGTGTGCTTCACGCGCGACGAGAAACGCAGAACGCAAAAGTACAGCACACGTCAACTGGATTCCCTAGAGGGACTACCCGACGAGGCGGATTCCACTGCCCTGCCCTCGCCGCAAGGTGGGTGGCCACCCGCGAAGAGCACTGTGATAAATGACATGCACGCTATAGACAGAACCCAAGCGTTGAGGGCGAAAGTGGCCTTAGAGGAGGTCTGTTCAGGCGCACGCCTCGCCTCCGCCCCCAAGTTCTACAGCTCGCACTTTGTCGATCACGTGAATGGTGCCGAGCATCGCGGGCACGAGGGAATCAGACGCTCGGTCCAGGCGTACGCGAAAGTGCTCTCCGATCTTCGCATCGACGTCAAAGAACAGATGGTCGATACCGACCGAGTCACCTCGCGCTTCACCGTGACGGGAGGTTGCTATGGTCGCCAGGTATCCTTCGAGGGCATCACGATCAGCCGGTTCGAGGGCGAGCTCATAGTCGAGGATTGGACCGTCACGGACGGTTGGGGCCTGCTCAAGCAACTCGGGGTTTGGCGCTCTTTACTGATTGCGCTGAGATCTTGAGCGCGAACACTGCCTCCCGGGCGCGTCGATTGCGGATTGATTGAAGGTTCGATGTACCTCCGCGAAAGCTCCATGCCTGCGCAGGCTCAATGGGAAGCCCTATTTGATGTGGAACTCATTCTCAATCGGTTTGGTTTGACCGGAGAGGTGGCGGAACTCGGATGTGGCTACGGCACCTTCACGCTGCCTCTCGCACGCCGCACCTCTGGCACTGTGCACGCCATTGACATCGATCCGGCGATGATTGACACGGTCCGTCGCAGAGCCGCGGCGGAGCGCCTCACCAATATCGACGCACGGCTGCGCGATGTGACGACAGAGGGTTTTGGCCTGAAAGACCGTTGCGATTCGTGTTTGCTCTTCAATATTCTGCACGGCGAGTCGCCGATTGAACTGATCCGGGAAGCCCGGCGAGTCTTGCGTCCTGGCGGCGCTCTTGCGGTTATTCACTGGAGATCGGACCTCGCGACTCCTCGGGGACCGTCTGCGGACATTCGTCCAACGGCGCCGATGATCGGCGCATGGGCTGCAGAGGCGGGGGGTCTGGAACTGGCTGATGGGCCGTTCCTCTTGCAGCCTTGGCACTATGGGTTGAAGTTCAAGGCCGTTTAGACACTCAGACCGGCCAATGGCGAATGGCCGCTTAGGGGGCAAACGCCGCCCCTCATGCCGGCCGCATTCGAGCCAGGAGCGGTCACTTGCTCATCCCTCCTGCTTGATCCGGAGCCCGCCAGGCGCACTACAAGTGATGACACTAACAAGGGAGATCGCGAAATGAAGTTCGAGATCCTGGGATTGCTGGCCATGGGATTGCTGGGCGCTACCACCGCGAATGCCAACCTGCTACGCCTGGACGCGACCAGCACAGATCTCGAAAGTCACGGCGATTTCTTCGTCGTCTTCGATGACGCCGGAGACGGGTTGCTCCAGGCGGAGGAGATCACTTCGTTTTCTGGATTGTTGGTCATCAGCGCCGCATTCACCGACGTGCTAGAGGCCGTCCCGACGATCGCGGACATATCGAGTGACAGCGGCGCATTCTGTGTTCCCGAGAATGCCTGGTGCTTCAGCGTGAGCGAAGATGGCCAGACGTTCACTTTCCCTACGAGCGATTTTACCTACACGATCACCGTGCCCGAAGGCGGCACTCTCGGGCTGCTCGGTCTCGGCCTCGCGGGTCTGGGCTTTGCGGGACGACGGCACTTCGGATCACGCTGAGAGAGCTTTCACCGCATCCGAGAGCGCGTGACGCAGCCGATCCGTCTGGTCCCTCCCGACTTGTTCCAGCACCGCCTCCCGAAGCTCACAGAGCACGCGGCGCAGGTGGACATGGTCATCTGTGCAGTCGCGCAGCACGACCTTCGGGTCGCTCCCGTCGCCCAGTGGCTGCAACGGCATCCCGGTGCGCTTCGGCCAGGACAGACTCCCGCCCCTAGATTCGCCGCAGCCGTCGAACGAAGTACCACACCGCCAAAACGATCGCTGGAGCGGCCATGCCGAGCAGACTCGAAATGTCGAGCCCTGGTACATAGTGCATCGCCGGCTTCATGATGTAACCGATGATGCCGATCGCGTAGTAGCTGATCGCGAGAACCGACAAGCCTTCAACTGTTTGCTGCAGGCGGAGCTGCATCTGGGTGCGCTGGTTCATGGAGCGCAGCAGATCGGTGCTTTGCTGCGATAGCGTCGTTTCGATCCGGGTGCGGATCAGCGAGCTCACGCCCGAGGCGCGCTCCGAGAGATCTTCCAGGCGCTTGGTAAAGGTCTCGCAGGTCCTCACGGCCGGAAGCAGTCGACGCTCGGTGAAGTCGGTCAGTGACTGATATCCGGGAACGCGTTGTGGGTTGAGACCCTCGAGACGCTCGCTCACGATCTGCGCATACGCACCCGTCGCGCTCATGCGATATCTCGTGTCGGCTGTGAGTCGCGCAAGATTCGCGGAAAGCATCGAAAGGGCCTGAAAGAGCTCGTCGTCGCCGCCGCCGTTGGCCGCGACCTCGCGTGTCAGGTCGGCCAGCCTGAGCTCCAGAGCGGAAAGTTCGACATCGGCCTCATGCGCGCGTGACAGGCCGAGCAGCGCCATGTTCCGATAGTTTCCGAGCTCCTGCAGCCGCTGCAGCAGGCGCGACGTGTCGGCGCTGCTCTTAAGCCCGAGATCCTGCACGAGGAGTCGGCCGAAACCATCCTGGTGCACCTGGAAGTTGGACCAGATCCGTGCCTCACAGTCCGACACATCCGCGCAGACCAGCTCGTCCATCTCGAAGTACGCGCCCAGGAACGCGGGGTCCGGAGGCGGCGCAGATTTGTCCAACACAACGACCTGCGTGGCACGAATCGTCTGTCCGGGCAAGGTTTGAACCCAGTCGAGCGGCAAGCCCTCGAGGACCGACTCCGCGAACGGTGCTCTCACGTGACCGGGCCTGACAAAACTGTAGGTGCTGAACTCAGCGTGAGACTCCCACACGAAATGGATGTCGCCGAGCTGGACGGAGAAATAACGACCCCGGACCGGTAGTACGACACCGAAGCGCGCGCACAGGGTCTCGGCGTGCTTCCGCACCTCATTCGCCTTCTCATCGGCGATGAACATCACGATCTGGGTCATGTTCAAGGGCGCGGCAAATGGCGGAATGCGCCGGACGTGCAGCTCGTCCACGAGTGCCCGACGCAGCGGATGGTCGCGCTCGCTCAGAAGTGATATCGCCGTACGCATGGTCTGAAATTCAAGGATTCGGTCCAAGCAAATTCACCCCTTCGTTGATTGGGGGTGGTGGCACCCCCGCATTCCCGAAATAATTGCCCGTTTTCTAAGCTGCAACTGCAGGCACTTCCCGACTCCCACCCCCGAATCTACACCCGGACTATCGCAGGCAGCCGGTCGCGATTGTCGCTGGCATTAAGCCCGGCCTAGTCTTGTTCCAGGACCGCCTCGCGAAGCTCCCATGGCACTCGGCGTATGCGCAGGTGCTGCGCTTCTATCGAGCAGCTTCCGGCTGCCGGGCCTGGGGCAGCGGCACCGTCGGGTCCAGCAGGTGGAAAGCGAGGTAGTCGACGTTGTTGAGGCCGGTGTTCGTCAGCACAACCACGGCGCGCCGAGCCTCGATATCCAAGCCCAGGAGGCTCGAATATCCTCCAGTAAGGCCGACGGTCCACGTGATCCGACGCTCCCCCGGTCGCGAGTTGAACCAGTTGAATCCGATTCGGCCCTCGTTGAATGCGATCGGGATCCCGGGATATGCGAAGCCCTTGGCCTGCCGTAGTCCCCGATGCGCGAGCCGCATCGCCAGCGTTAGACCGGTGTCCGCCGAGGACAGATTTGCCGCCGCGAACGTCAACATGTCGTTCGCCGTGGAACTGAGCCCGCCCATCCCCGCCAAGGCGGAGAGATCCCAGTTCGCGGCGGGACCGCCGGCCCGATCGTGCCCACGTACGAGGTGATCCCTCATCCATGGCGTAAACGTCACGGCGGTGTGGGTCATTCCCAACGGCTGCAGGATGCGATCGGATACGAGTCGCTCGTACGTTGTTCCGGCGCGCAACGAGAGTGCATGACCCAGCAGGGCGACGCCGATGTTGGAGTACTCGATAGCGTCACCCGGATCGCGCGGAAGCTCGTAGGTCGAAAGAAACTCGTACATCCGGCTCACGGTGTAGCCCGCGTACGGATTCTCGTGCATTTCCACAGGTGCACGATTCGTCGGGTTCATCGGCAGGCCGGAAAAATGCGTGGTGAGATCGAGCAGTGTGATGGGCTTCCCGTTACGTTCGGGAACACGAACGTCGCGCGGCAGCAGGTCCGCAACGGGATCGGTAAGCTCAACCTGGCCTCGTCGCACCATGTCTGCCAGCAGGATTCCGGTGAACACCTTCGTCATGGAACCGATCTCGAACACGCTCTCACCGTCGAGCGGACGTGCGCCGGGACCCGGATCGCCATGAGAGATCACCCGCCGAGTCCCATTTTCGTCCAGCAAGCCCACGACGATGCCCCTGACTCCATGGCTGTTCACGAGCTGCTGGAGCAATACCTGCACCTTCGAGTCAGGTGGGAATGGCGCCTGCGCAGAAGCTGGCGCTGTCACAAGAGCGAGAGCGCAGACGATCGCGGAAAAGGGCGGCGTCACGGCTGTGCGCCTGAACAATCGCAGGGGATGAAGGAATGGGAGAGCAGTCATCGCTGATTACCCCTGGCCGCTTAACCGTTTGGCCTCCGGCGTGTGAAGGCTGGAATGACCGAATCGCCGTCACTTCGACGTCCCCCCGCTTTCAGTAGCGCAGGGCTTTGGAGTCGTCCGGCATTGTAACGGCCTTGGTGGCCAACTTTGTCGCGTACTGAGCGGGTGTCAGTCCGCCCAGTGACTTCTTCGGTGTCTCCTCGTTGTATTCACATCGCCAGGCCTCGATCACAGCGCGTGCGTGAGCGAGGCTCGTGAACCAGTGTTCGTTCAGGCACTCGTCGCGCAGTCGCCCGTTGAACGATTCCACGTACGCGTTTTGGTTCGGCTTGCCGGGCTCGATCAGCCGCAGTTCGACACCGTTGCGATGCGCCCAGGTCAGCATCGCCTTGCCCGTGAACTCCGCCCCGTTGTCCGAGCGAATCATCGCGGGCTTGCCCCGCTGCGAGCAGATACCATCGAGGATGCGGATCAGATGATCACCACCGATGGTGTGTTCGGGGACGAGCGCCACGGCTTCGTGTGTCGCGTCATCGACGATCGCCAGGCAGCGCCGTTCCGTCAGGCCCCTCGATCGCATCCACCGCACCAGTTCCCGACGGGCCGGCGCGGTCACCACTTTTTTCGAAGCGCTTCACGCGTCACCTCGTTCTCGAGCATTGACTCCGCCAGCAGCTTCTTGAGACGCGTGTTCTCCGATTCCAGCGACTTCAAACGCTTCGCGTCCGACACGTCCATGCCGCCGTACTTGCTTCGCCACAGGTAGTAACTCGCGTCCGAGAATCCGTGCCTGCGGCACAGCTCCTTCACCGGCACGCCTTTATCGGCTTCACGCAGGAACCCGATGATCTGTTCTTCGCTGAATCGCTTCTTCACGTCCAACCTCCTGACCGGGGTTAGACTCTAAACCCTCGCGCTACTCAAAAACGGGGGGACGTCGGGCGGGAGTCTTGCAGGTTTCTCACCAGGAGCGTTCAAAGATGAGGCCGATGATGGGAAGTGCTTCCCCTTCGTCTTCGACAATGATGCCCCGCCGCGGGTCGAATTCCTCCGAGCCCCCGTCCGGGCCGCCATAGACGTTGATCACGTCCAGGAACGCGACAAGGTCCACCGGGCCGAGAGGAAGCCGGTAGTCGACCCGGATATTGAGCGCGTGAGAGTCATCAAGCCGAAGCACGTTCTGCTGCGTCAGTTCCTTCGAGTAGCGCAGCGGTTGTCCTGCTCCCAGCACGTCACTATTGATGATGAAGTCGTCCGTGGGTCGCCCGGTCGCCCATTTCCAGCGCGCACCTAACTTCCAGCGTTCGGTGATCTCCCAGCTGCCGCCGATGGAGAAGAAGTGCTCGCGGTTGAAATCGGCGTCATATTCCCCGAAGCCGTCGTTATCATCGATGCGCGCATCGTTATAGGCGTAGACGACATTCCCGAACCAGCCATCCTCAAAGCGCCGTGACAGAACGACGTCCAGGCCGAGATTCGTGCCTTCCCCGTCGTTGGTGACCCGGCCACTGGTGCGTTCCGGCTCGACGATGACATTGTCCAGCCACTGATAGTACGGCTCGACGAGCAGCGACCAGTCCGGGCCGAAGGACCGCTCGAAGCCGACACTCACGTGCGTGATTCGCTCGTTTTCGATATCAAAGTTCTCGGGGTTGGCCGCGCGGACCAGAAAGCGCGGCGACTGATAGAACACGCCCGCAGTTGCCGACACTCGCATGTCCGGCTCGGGGCGCCAATTCGCCGCAAACCGCGGAGAGACGAGCGATTCGTCCGAAAAGCCATCGCGATCGTAACGAAGCCCTGCTCTCAGATCCCAATAAGCGAACTCGAACACCTGCTCGCCGTAGGCGGCATAGCTGGTCTCCTTCGCCTCATAAACCGAGTCGATGTCATCCGGTGTCAACGTGATGTATTGCTGGCCGGGCGGGCGCGGGTCAGTCGTACGGTAGACGAACCGGTCCCAGTCCTCCCTGAGGAAAGTCGAATAATCGACGTCGGTCTGCCAGACGCGCAGCCCGGCGGATCCCTGGCCGAAGCGGTTGCGAGTCACATAGTCGCTGTGCCAGCCGATCTCGGTTTCCTCCTCGGTGACGGTCATCAAGCGCTCGCGCACCGGGACGTCCGCGGCCGGCGTGCCCTCCGGCACAAGATCCGGGTAAGCCTCGCCCTCCGAGGTGATTTTGTCGTTCGCGCGGAAGTAAAGGCGATTCGTCCATTCACCGGTCTCCCCGACCAGACGGCGCCAGGTCAGCCCCGTCAGGTACAGGTCCTGGTCGGTGTCGATCAGCGACACGTCCTCGAAGTCCGGAGACTCGAGGACGTTGTCGATGTCCCGCGTGTATTCCTCCGGCGCGTAGATGCCGAGAAATTCGATCGTGTTGTCTTCATCGAGGGAGGTCACCGTCTTGAGGACGATATCGGTCAGTTCCGGATCACCAATGTCCAACTCCTCGATCATGTCGAAGACTTCGCCGAAATCGAATTGGCGCGCCGTGAGAAACACGGTCGTATCATCATGGATGCCGCTTGGCCCCTCGTACATCAGTTCGAGCCCCGCGATATCCACCCGCAGGCTGGCGCTGGGCGTCGGGCTGCCGCCAGCGACGTCGAGCTTCAGCAGGGAGCCCGAGGGCCCTCCATACGCAGCGCTCCAGCCGCCGGGCGAGAATTCCGCACTCTCGATGGAATTCGGCGCGAAGATCGAGTAGCGACCACCGCCACCGATGTCCTCCTCCTCGCCGAGCGTCTGGTCGAAGTGAACCACACGGTCAAAGGGCACCTCATCAATCAGAATCAGGTTGTCTCGGGGTCCACGGCCGCGCACTGAAAAGCTGGCGAATTCGCCGTCGGATATCAGCCCCGGCAGGCCGTCGAGCGCTCGCAGGACGTCACTACCCGTGCCAGGGGCACTGCGCAGTTCCTCCCGGTTCAGCAAGGAGTTGCTCACCGCCCCGTACGGATCGGCAATTTGCGCGCGAGCGAGAACCATGACTTCCTCGAGCGCCTCCGTGCGGGCGAGCATCTCGAGGTTTAGCGGAGTCACCTTGCGGCGGACTACACGTACGCTGGGTTCCCTGGCTGCAATCAACCCAGGGCCATCTGCCGTGACCACATAGAGCCCCGCGTCAAGGTCACTCAATTCGGCAGTTCCGTTGGCCTCCGTGCGCCTGGTAATGACGTCACCGTCGCTGTCGGTCACGGTCACAGTCACGCCCTCGAGAGGGCGCTGTGTCTCCATGCTGACTACTGCAATGCGCATACCACCATCTGCGCTTTGCGCCATCGCAGCAGGTGATGCGCAGATGACCAGCACCCCTGCGAAAAGCCGGATGATGCGTTTCATGCTGATCTC
>Ga0070669_100002887_pt1 | contig 12392 bp, 10 predicted proteins | sample KBSS53metaG_FD_64680 | JGI IMG/M metagenome (GOLD analysis project Ga0070669, IMG submission 64680) | Switchgrass rhizosphere microbial communities from Kellogg Biological Station, Michigan, USA - KBS S5-3 metaG | ecosystem: Host-associated > Plants > Roots > Rhizosphere > Soil ... | reverse complement strand
CCCTTCCTCGCGCGGTCGGACGTCTTCGTGCACGCCTCACACACCGAGGGTTGCCCAACGGTCGTCGGCGAGGCACAGGCTTGCGGCGTGCCCGTGGTCGCCTGCGACTGCCCGGGTGGCGTCGCCGAAGCGGTGGAGCACGGGCAGAGCGGCGTCCTCGTTCCGCTGCAGCGTCCCGATGCCATGGCGGACGCAGTAGTGCGAGTGCTCAGCGACTCGGCGCTGCGGGACACGTTGATCGCGAACGGGCGCGAGCGCGCACGCGCGACCACGCCGCGGCGGGTCGCGGAGGCTCACCTGGCTCTCGCCATGACCTGCATCGCCGAGCGCCGGCTTGGGCGGCAGCGGGCCAGCTGACGACACGATGTCCGACCTGAGTCACGATCGAAGCTCAGAGCGGCGATCTTCTCTCCACCGAGAGTCCGCCGCGGTCGAGCACGGGCCGGTCGACGCACGCCCACCACTCCGGGTCGGCGTCGTGCTGGATTCGATCGAACCGCCTCGCTGGGTTCACTGGCTCCTCGAGGAGTTGGCGCACGCCCCGTTCGCGGCACTTGAGATGTTCATCGTGGCGGCGCCGCCACCGTCTCGTGCGCAGCCAGCGGCGCGCGCGCGCGGCGGTCTGCTCTATTCACTCTACGCGCACCTCGACCGTCGGCTCTTCGCGCTGCACCCCGATCCGCTGGAGCCGCTGTCCCTCGATCGTCGCGACGGCGATGCCGTACCGTTGATGTATGTCACCGGCGGGACCGATACGCCGCCCGCGCCGAAGGAGACGACGGAGATCCGCCGCCGTCGGCTCGACGTGCTCCTCTGTCTCGGCGCCTTGGTCCGTCCGCAGGCCGCCGCCGGACTGGCGCGCCTCGGAGCACTGTATCTCCAGGCGGGCGAGGGCGAGCTCCCTGCTGGCGTGCGCGAGGTGTTCGACAGCGCGCCCGCCACGCGCTCGGCCGTCTACGCGTTGCCCGACGACGCGGGTCCGCCACGCCTCGCGGCGGAGGCGTACCACAAGACGCACAAGCGCTCGGCTTATCGCACTCGGGCGGAGCTCTATCGGAAAGCGCCGAGTCTCCTGCTCGGCGCACTCCGCGACCTGCATGACTTCGGCGGCGTTGGCAGCGACAACGGCGTCGGGCCCGGCGGCGAACGCACGAGAGGGCGAAAAGCCGCCGCGACGACGGCCGAAGCACCACGGCCGCGCCTTCCTTCGGACGTGGAGATGAGCCGCGGCCTTCTGCGTGTCGGCGGCCGGCTGCTCGAGCACGTGCGGCACGAGGGGGTGACCTTCGATCAGTGGATCGTCGGGCTCCACGTGCACGCTCCCGGCACGCACGTCGCGTACGACCGCCTCGCGTCGCTCCCCTGGCGAACCGTGATACCGCCGCGCGACCGGTTCTGGGCGGATCCATTTCCGGTGCGCGTTCCGGGCGGCCACGTCGTGTTCGTCGAGGAGTATCTGTACGAGCGCGGCCGCGCGCACATCTCCGCTCTGGAAGTGTCCGAGAGCGGCGCCACCTCAGCGCCGGTGCCGGTCCTCGAGCGGGAGTACCACCTGTCGTATCCCTTCATCCTCGAGTGGCACGGCGAGCGCTTCATGATTCCCGAGAGCAGCGGCGGGCGCACGGTGGACGCATACCGTGCGACTTCGTTCCCCGACTCGTGGACGCTCGAGGCCCGACTGCTCGGTGACGTGCGCGCCGTGGACGCCACGCCGATCGAGGTCGAGGGCCGCTGGTGGATGTTCGCGGGGGTCGCGTCCGATCGGCGCTCGCATTCGTCCGACCTGCAGGAGGATCTGCATCTCTTTCACGCCTCGTCGCCGCTCGGTCCGTGGACGCCGCACCGGCGCAACCCCGTGAAGAGCGACGTGCGAAGTGCGCGGCCCGCCGGCGCGCTCTTCTGGTGGAACGGTGAGCTCCTGCGGCCGGCGCAGGACTGCTCGGTGCGGTATGGCTACGCCATCACCCTGCATCGAGTCCTCCGGCTGAACGCCAGCGAGTACCGCGAGGAGCCTGTCGCGCGGATCGATCCCTGCTGGACCGACGGACTTCGCGGTACGCACACGCTCAACGCGGTGCCCGGGCTCGTCGTGCTGGACGGACGTCTCGTCCGTCGCAAAGGCCGCGACGTGTTCGACCGTCCAGCGGCGCCGCCATCACCTGCATCGAGCACACGCTCGCCCCGCCACGCCGACGCGCCGCTCGATCACGCGTCGGCCGCAGCGGCGGCGCAGCGAGTACCGGAGGTCCGATGACCATCACCGCGCCCGGCGCACGCACTGAGCTCTGGCTGCCGCTCCTCCGCACGCTCACCGAGAAGTGTCCGGGGTGGCTCCTGTGGAAGAACGCCGAGTCGGCATTCACCGGCGTGGGTGACATCGATGCCGCGGCGCCGGTCGGCGAGTGGCCCGTCGTCGAGCGCTGCTTTCGCGAGTGGGCGGAGGAGCAGGGCGTCGGTCCGGTGATCGTGTGCCATCACATTCCCGGCGGTCTCAATCTCGTCGCGGTCCCCGCGGATTCGGCGACGCTGCTCGAGATGGGTGTGAAGAACGACAAGATCTGGCGCGGGTCGCCGCTGTTCGAGTACGACGACCTCCGGCCGCTCGCGGGAATGGATCCGCGCGGATTCCGGCGGCTCCGTCCCGGCGCCGAGGGGTTCTTCAAGCTGATGCTGAACGGCAGCCGCTGGGACGGGAGCGCTCACGACGAAGGGCTGCGCGCGAAGAACGTCGCGGAGCTGCTGCGGCGGGATCCCGAGGGTGCGCGCATGGCGGCGAAGACCTTCGGTCCCGCGGCGCCGGCCGCGGTCGCGGCCGCTGAGAGCGTGGCGTCGGGCGACTGGAATCGAGGCGCGATGCTCGCCGTCACCGCGTGGGCGCTGCTGCGTAGCCTGTGGCAGCCGGCGGTGCTCGCGAAGCGGTTGCAGTTCCGTCTCACGGCGAAGCAGCGGTGCCCCGTCGTCGCCGCTCTGCTCGGCGACGAGCGCCGGATCCCGGCCGACCGCGACGCGTGGCTTCGCCGGGTCGCGCAAACCCACGTGGTGTACTCGAACACGGCAGTGCAGACATGACGAGCTCAGTGGAATCGATGTGGCAAGCCGAACGAACGGGACGGGCGCCGGAGCCGACGCGGCGTGGGCGGCGTGTGTTGATCACCGAGGGTGCCGGCAGCCAGTCGCGCGCCGCGGTCGCGGCGGTGCGCGCGCTCGCGCAGGAGGGCTACGAGCCGATCGTCACGGTGACGGGCGACCTGTGTCTCGCGGCGTCGTCGCGCTACTGCGCCGGTCAGGTGCCCGTGCCCTCGGCGCTCGACGAGCCGGAAGCGTACGCCGGGGCGGTGCGCGCCGAGCTCGCCGCGCGCGACTACGTGGCCGTGCTGCCGGCGAGCGACGCCGCGATCCTCGCCCTCGACATGCCGCTCCGCCACCTGCTCGACAAGGCCGCGTGCGCCGAAGCCGCGCAGCGAGTGGGACTGTCGGTGCCACCTACCACGGTCTTCACGTCGCTGGACGAGGTGCGCGAGCGTGCCGCTGGGCTGGAGTATCCAGTCGTCGTGAAGCCGGACCTCAAGCGCCTGATGGCCGCGCGCGCGGATTCGCCGGCGGAGCTCGTCGCTGCCGCGGCCGCCATCCTCGACGCCGGCGCACGAATCCTCGTGCAACCGTACCTGGCGGACGTCCTTCACGGTGTGGTGGGCACCGCGTGGAAGGGTCGCATCGTCGTCGCGATGCACATGCGCTATCGCGCCATCTGGCCGCAACCGTGCGGCACGGTCGCCTCGGCGGAGACGATCGCGCCCGACGAGGAGCTCGAAGGCCGCCTCGCCGCGCTGCTGCGCGACTACGACGGCGTCTTTCACGCGGACCTCGCCGGCCCCCATCTGCTCGACCTCAACCCGCGCATTCACGCGACCCTCCCGCTCGCCGTCGCGACGGGAGTGAATCCCGTCGCGCGCTACTGCGATCTTGTGCTCGGAGCGGAAGTGGCGACGGCGCGCGCTCGCCCGGGCGTCTTCTTCCGTTGGATCGGCGGGGACCTGCGGAGCATCATCTACCGCGTCGGACGCGGGCAGCTCGGCTGGGGCGAGGCGCTGCGCCTCGCCGCGCCACGGCGGGGCGCGGTGCACAGCTTCGAGTCGTGGAGTGACCCCGGCCCCATGCTCGCCCACGCGCGCGGCCTCGCGCGGCGCCTCGCGCACCCCGACGCGATCCGGTGGTGACGTTGGCGAAGCTCGACGGCTGCGAAGCGGCGCGTCGGTTGCGCGCGGAGGCTTGCCCAAGCATCCAGCGCTCAGGACACCGCCACCTTCCCCGTCGAAAGATCGTAGATGCCCGACGTGACCTTGAGCGTGCGCGCCGAGATGGCTTGTCGAATCACGGCCGACGACGTGCGCAGCAGGTTGGCCTGTATCCGTGCGTTGGCTTCGATCGCCTTGCCGACGTTGCCCGCGGACTGACCGACGGCCGGCTGGATGCGGGAGCCCAGGGAGCTGATCTGCCCGGCGACGGCCTCCGTCTTCATCGCCGCCCTCACGGCGCCACAGTCCGTGTGGCCGAGCACGAGCAGGGCGCGGATTCCGAGCGAGGCGACCGCGTACTCGAGGCTCGCCACGATCTCCGGCGTCACGATGTTGCCGGCCGCCCTGACGACGAAGATCTGGCCGATCACCTGATCGAACACGAGCTCCACCGGAACTCGTGAATCGGCGCATGCGAGCACGGCGGCGAACGGCTCCTGCTTGTCGGCCGTGCGCTTCTTCAGTAGAGCCACATCCACGTCCATCGTCGTCGACCGGCTGGCGACGTGGCGCCGGTTGCCGGTCATCAGCTCCTGGAGCGCCTCGTCGGGTGTGAGCGCGGCGCGCGTCGTGAGCCCGCGCGCGGCGGACCACCAGGGCGCGGCAGGCGCGACCAATCCAGCCGCCACACCGGCGACGGCGGCCTGAAGAAACTGCCGCCGATCCACGCCCGCGATCGTATCTCTTGGCATCACTCGAGCTCCGTATGACGAGTCCACGCGGAGTCAAAGCTCTCAGACGATGTTCAGTTGGGGCATACGACCTTGGACGCGGTCTGCGCGCGCGAATCGCTCCGTCCGCCAGACCTGGTCGATCGCGGACATGCCCGTCGACCCCCCGCCCGCGCGCACCTCCGTGCCTCTGCGTGAAAGTCCCGCGCGAAGCAGCGTGCTCGTCGCTCCGCGTGAGCCTCCACCGCGACCTCATCTCAGCGCCCGAGCGTCTTGACGCGTCAGCCGCTGCTCCCTAAGCTCTGTTCAAGTTTCAATTCGTGATTGAATAGATATTCACCAGCCCGGATCATCACCGTCATGAGCTCGCGACAGGATCTCACTTTCGGCGCCGGACTCTGGATGTTCGGCCAGTTCGTCGACCGCTACGCGACCGACGCCTACGGACCCGTCGTCGGCGTGCTCGAGGCGATCGACCGCGCCGGCGCCGTCGGCGACCTCGTCGCCCTCGACATCAACTTCCCGTTCGACGAAGGCGTCTCCGTCGACCAGATCCGCGACGCGCTCGCACGCAACGGGCTGCGCTGCCACGCCATCACTCCCGCCAGCTACAGCCGCAAGTATCAGAAGGGCGCGCTGACCAATCCCGACCCCGCCCTGCGCCGCGACGCGATCGCGCTCTACAAGGACGCCGTCGTCGCCGCGCGCGCGCTGGGCGCGAAGTACGTCAAGTTCTGGCCCGGCCAGGACGGCTACGACTATCCCTTCCAGGTCGACTATGCCGACCTCTGGAAGTGCTCCGTCGACGGCGTGCGCGAGGTCGCCGAGAGCGCGCCAGACATGCAGTTCGCCATCGAGTGCAAGTTCAAGGAGCCGAGATCGCACATGTTCTTCAGCAACGTGGCCACCACGCTGCTCGCGATCCAGGCGATGAACGTCGACAACGTCGGTATCGTGTACGACCTCGGCCACTCGCTGTTCGCCAAGGAGACTCCCGCCGAAGCGGTGCAGCTCGCGGCGCGGCTCGGACGGCTCACCAGCGTCGAGCTCAACGACAACTGGCGCGACTGGGACGACGACATGGCCGTCGGCTCCGTCCACCTCATCGAGACGCTCGAGTTCCTCCTCGCATTGCGCACCATCGGGTGGAAGGAGGTGCTCCTCCTCGACCAGTTCCCCTTCCGCGAAGATCCGGTCGTTGCGGCGCGTGAGAGCATCCGCACGGTGCGGCAGCTGAACGCGCTGCTCGATCGCATCGATCTCGACGCGCTCCGCGACGTGCAGCGGAAGCACGACGCGCTCGGCGCGCAGCGTCTCGTCCTCGACCTCTTCCTCGGCGGGCGTTGACCACGACGGCGTCTGCGGGACCAGAGGTCGCGGCGGAGCTGCGCCGGCGAGCGACCCGGATTCGGCGACGCGACCTCCAGATGGTCGTCGACGCCGGGAACGGTCACATCGGTGGCGACCTCTCGGCGACCGACATCCTCGCCACGCTCTACTTCGGCGTGCTGCGCGTCGATCCCGCGCGCCCCGACGATCCCGAGCGTGACCGGTTCATCCTCAGCAAGGGCCACTGCGCGGGAGCGCTGTACACGACGCTCGCGCATCGTGGCTTCATCCCGCTCGACGAGCTGCGCACGTTCATGGCGCCGCTCTCGCGGCTGAACGGCCATCCCGATCGCAACAAGGTGCCGGGCGTCGAGACCAACACCGGTCCGCTCGGGCACGGGCTCCCGGTCGGCGTCGGCGCGGCGATCGGCGCGCAGATCGACGGCGCGCGCTGGCGCACGTTCGTCCTCACCGGCGACGGCGAGCTCCAGGAGGGCAGCAACTGGGAAGCGGCGATGACCGCGGGGCACCGCGGCCTCGATCGTCTCACGGTCATCGTGGACCGGAACCGCTTCCAGCAGGGCGACGCCACCGAGAGCACGGTGCGCCTCGATCCGCTCGCCGACCGCTGGCGTGCCTTCGGCTGGGCCGTGGCCGAGGTGGACGGTCACGATCACGCGGCACTGCTCGAGCTGTTCAATCGGCTTCCACTGGAGCAGGGCAGGCCGACGTGCATCATCGCGCACACGACGAAGGGGAAGGGCGTGTCGTTCATGGAGGACCGTGCCGAGTGGCATCACAAGGTGCCGTCGCGCGATCAGCTCGCGCGCGCGCTCGAGGAGTTGAAGGATGAGTGAGTCTCCGCTTCACGATTGCCGGCACGCGTTCTCCGACAAGCTGCTCGAGCTGGGCGAGGAGGACGAGCGCATCGTCGTCGTCAACAACGACTCGGTGGGCTCGAGCAACACGGGCCCGTTCCGCAAGCGCTTCCCGCACCGTCTCGTGAACGTCGGCATCGCCGAGCAGAACCTCGTCGGCGTCGGCGCCGGCCTCGCGAACGCCGGGAAGATCCCCTTCGTCTGCTCGGCGTCTTGCTTCCTCACCGGTCGCGCGCTGGAGCAGATCAAGGCCGACGTCGCATACTCCAACGCGAACGTCAAGCTGGTCGGCATCAGCAGCGGCATGGCCTACGGTGCGCTCGGCCCAACGCACCACTCGATCGAGGACTTCGCCTGGACGCGCGCGATCGCGAACCTCACCGTGGTCGCGCCGGCCGATCCCGAGGAGACGCGGCAGGCGGTGCACCTCGCGGCGCACACGCACGGGCCGATCTTCCTCCGACTGAGCCGCATGGGCGTGCCGGAGATCTACGCCCGCGACTATCGATTCGAGATCGGCAAGGCGAGCGTGCTGCGCGACGGATCCGATCTGACGATCATCGCGAACGGCGTCATGGTGGCGCGCGCCCTCGCCGCCGCCGACCTGCTCGCCGCCGCCGGCGTCAGCGCGCGCGTGCTGAACATGGCAACCGTCCGTCCGCTCGACCGCGACGCGATCGTCGCCGCAGCGCGGGAGACGGGCGCGATCGTGACGGTGGAGGAGCACACGGTCTTCGGTGGACTCGGCGGCGCCGTGGCCGAAGTCGTGGTGCAGACCGTGCCGGTGCCGATGCGCATCCTCGGCGTCCCCGGCGTCTTCGCGCCCACCGGTGGAGCGGAATGGCTGCTCGAGCATTTCGGGCTCACCGCCGATGGGATTCGCGAGGCCGCGCTGGAGCTGACGCGGTCGCCGGGGGCCGCGGCATGAGCGGCCCGATCCTCGCCATCGACCAGGGCACGACGAACACGAAGGCGTTGCTCGTCGACCACGAGGGTCGCATCGTACGGCGGGCATCGCGCTCCGTGCAGCTCTCCTACCCGCGCGCCGGCTGGGTGGAGCAGGATCCGCTCGCGCTCTGGCAGAGCGTGCGCGACGCGGCCGACGACTGCATCGGCGGTGCAGGCGGAGTGCTCCCGTCCGGAGTCGCGATCTCCAACCAACGCGAATCGGTCGCGGTGTGGGAGCGCGCCACGGGACGCCCCGCGGGACCGGTGGTGATCTGGCAGTGTCGCCGCACCAGCGAGCGATGCGACCGGCTCCGGCTCGATGGAGCGGAGGCGACGGTGCGCGACCGCACCGGCCTGCCGATCGACCCGCTCTTCTCCGCAACCAAGCTCGCCTGGCTCCTCGACGAGATTCCCGACGGCCGCCGCCGCGCCGAGGACGGCGAGCTGTGCGTGGGCACGATCGACAGCTGGCTGCTCTGGAATCTCACCGGCGGCGCCGCGCATCGCTGCGACGTGAGCAACGCGTCGCGCACGCAGCTCCTGAACCTGCGAACGCTGGCATGGGACGACACACTGCTCGACCTGTTCGGTGTTCCCACTGCCGCGCTGCCCGAGATCCGTCCCTCGAGCGGAGTCGTCGGCGAGACGGTGGCGTCGGGCGCGATTCGCGGTGGACTTCCGATCGCGAGCATGATCGGCGACTCGCACGCCGCGCTGTTCGGCCAGGGCGGGTTCCGACCGGGATCGGTGAAGGCGACGTACGGCACCGGCAGCTCCCTCATGACGACGACGCCGAAGCTGGTGTCGTCGAGCCGGGGTCTCTGCTCCACCGTCGCGTGGGGGATCGGTCAGGAGGCGACGTACGCGCTGGAGGGGAACATCTCGGCCACGGGTGCCGCGCTCCAGTGGGTCGCGGAGCTGCTCGGCCTCGCCGACCCCGCGGCGGCGGCGGATCTGGCGGCGAGCGTGCAGAGTGCCGACGGTGTGTCGCTCGTGCCGGCGTTCGTCGGACTCGGCGCGCCGTACTGGGCGGAGCGTGCGCGCGGCCTGATGACGGGGATCACGCGAGGCACGAAGGGGGCGCATCTCGCCCGTGCCGCGCTCGACGCCATCGCCTTCCAGGTGCGCGACGTCTTCGTCGCGATGGAATGCGATGCGCGGGTCGCCGCCGCCGTGCTGCTCGCCGACGGAGGCGCGAGCCGCAGCGACCATCTCATGCAGTTCCAGGCCGACGTGATCGGCCGTCCCGTCGTGCGCAACAACGCCACCGACATCTCGGCGCTCGGCGCGGCCTACCTCGCCGGACTCGCGCTCGGAACCTGGCGATCGCTCGACGACATCGATGCGCTGCCGAAGTCGCTCCAGCGCTTCGAGCCGCGACTGGGCGAGAGCGAGCGACAGGCGGCGCTCCTCGAATGGCAGGGAGCCGTGGCTCGCTGTCTCTTCGAGCCCGACGTGTCGGGCACGAGTCGCTGAGCGCCGAGGATCGCATGGGAAGACTCGAGGAGCTCCGTCTCATCACCAAGGTCGCCACGCTCTACCACCGGCATGGACTCCGCCAGTCGGAGATCGCCGAGCGGCTCGATCTGTCGCAGGCCTCCGTCTCGCGTCTGCTCAAGCGTGGAGAGTCGGAAGGGATCGTCCGCATCACGGTCGCCGCGCCGATGGGTGTGTACCCGCAGCTCGAGGACGCGCTCAAGGACCGGTACGGGCTCAAGGAAGTCATCGTCGTCGACGGCTCCGACCAACCGGCCGAGCTGCTGCACCATCTCGGCGCCGCCGCGGCGTACTACATGGAGACCACGCTGCAACCCGACGAGCAGATCGGGATCTCGTCGTGGAGCGAGACGCTGCTCGCCATGACGCGGTCGATGCGGCCGATCCGCCGCACGACGGGCGCACGCGTCGTCCAGATCCTCGGTGGCGTCGGCGATCCCGCCGCGGCCGTTCACGCGACGCAGCTCACGCGCGGGCTCGCGAGCCTCGTCAACGGCGAGTTCAGCATGCTGCCGGCGCCAGGCGTGGTCGGCGCGGCGAGGGCGCGAAAGGTTCTCCTCGACGACCCCTACGTGCAGGAGGCCGTGCGACGCTTCGACACGATCACCCTCGCGCTGGTCGGCATCGGCACGGTGGAGCCGTCACCGATGCTGGCGCGAAGCGGCAACGTCTTCACCGAGGCCGAGCTCGCGGCGCTGACCGATGCGGGAGCGGTGGGCGACATCTGCCTGCGCTTCTTCGACGCGGAGGGAGAGCCGGTCGAGCACCCTCTCGGGAACCGTGTGATCGGGATCGGGCTCCATCAGCTTCGCGGGTGCCGCCGCAGCGTCGGCATCGCCGGGGGAACGCGGAAGCTCGCCGCGATCCGCGGCGCGCTGCGCGGGCGCTGGATCAACGTCCTGATCACCGACGAACGCGTCGCGGAGGGCCTGCTCTCCGAGGCGGATGCGACGAAGGCCGCGCGGACGAAGCGTGGGAGGCTCAGTGCGGCGCGCTGAGACCGTGTCGCGCCGTGCGGCGCCGCTCGTCGCCCTGCTCGGCGTCGTCGCGCTCGCGGCGTGCGACCTCGGGACCGTGCGCAAGCTCGATCCGGTGACGGGCAAGGCGATCATCGAGGAGGAGCGACAGGCGTTCGACGCGCGCACCTTCGTCGCGAAGAGCTGGGACTCGCGCGTGCTGCCGACGGTGCGCGAGCACGCGGTGCCGCTCGCCGAGCTGCAACGGGCGATGGCGACGGATCGCGCCGCTGCGGTCGCGCGCTACGGGAGCAGGAGTGGCAGCGGTCGCGCCAGCTTCCTCGTCACCGGCACGGCGCGCGTGCTCGACGTCGATACGACGTCGCGCTCCGGCGTGGCGCGGATCGACCTGGAACCGTACGACGGCGCACCCGACGCCGAGCTCCAGATCGGACCCGTCTTCCGCGGTACCGCGCTTCGCGATGCGCTGCCGTTCATCCACTTCGACGACTTCACCAACCAGCTGGAGTACGCGAGCGTGTCGCGCGTGCTGCACGAGCGGATCGCCGATTCGGTGCTGGCGAAGGTGGACCGCGCGAAGCTCGCCGGTCGCGTGATCCAGTTCACCGGGGCGTTTGCGGAGGGCACCGGCACGCCGCTGGTGACGCCCGTGATCCTGCGGATCGGGGGCTGACGCGTGAACGCACCAGCCGCGACCACCGAGCGGTCGCCAGTGCCCATCCTGCGCGCCGAGCGTGTGACGAAGCGCTATCCCGGCACGCTCGCACTCGACGGCGTGGACTTCAACGTGTATCCCGGCGCCGTGAACGTGCTGATCGGGGAGAACGGAGCGGGGAAGTCCACGCTGATGAAGATCCTGGCCGGCGTGGAGCGGCCCACGAGTGGCCGGCTCGTGCTGAACGGCGAATCCGTCGTGCTCGACTCGCCGCGCGACGCGCTGCGTCGCGGCATCGCGATCATCTACCAGGAGCTCAACCTCTTTCCCAACCTGAGCGTCGCCGAGAACGTCTTCATGGCGCGCGAGCGGACCTCGCGCGCCGGGATCGTTCGGCACGCGGAGCAGGAAGGCGTGGTGCGCTCGCTGATGGCGCGCCTGGAGCAGGACATCCATCCCGGCACGCTCGTCGAAGATCTCCGCATCGGCCAGCAGCAGCTCGTCGAGATCGCGCGCGCGCTGGCGCAGGACGTCTCGGTGCTCATCATGGACGAGCCCACTTCCGCGCTCAGCACCGCGGAAGCGGAGGTCCTGCTGCGATTGGTCGGGGACCTGACCGCGCACGGCGTGGCGGTGATCTACATCTCGCACAAGCTCGACGAGTGTCTCCGCATCGGGGACCACTTCACCGTGCTGCGCGATGGGAAGCTCGTGGCGGAGGCGCCCGCCGCCGACGTCACGCTCGACTGGATCGTCGAGACGATGGCGGGTCGCAGCACGGCGTCGCTCTTCCCGCGGTCGGAACACGAGGTCGGCGCGCCGCTGCTGGAAGTCGACGATCTCTCCCTTCCGCGCGCCCACGGGGGCGGCTGGCTCGTCGACCACGTGTCGTTCACGCTGCGCGCCGGCGAGATCGTCGGAATCTATGGCTTGATGGGCGCCGGCCGGACGGAGCTTCTCGAGTGCCTGTTCGGGATGCAGCCGATCGCGTCGGGCAAGGTGCGCATCGCCGGTCGCGAGCTGCGCACGGAGCCGATCGCGGAGCGGATCCGGGCCGGGTTGGCCTTCGTCACCGAGGACCGGCAGAAGCTCGGCCTCGTCCAGTCGCTCTCGGTCGCGAAGAACATCACACTCGCCAGTCT
>Ga0070669_100002884_pt1 | contig 12395 bp, 9 predicted proteins | sample KBSS53metaG_FD_64680 | JGI IMG/M metagenome (GOLD analysis project Ga0070669, IMG submission 64680) | Switchgrass rhizosphere microbial communities from Kellogg Biological Station, Michigan, USA - KBS S5-3 metaG | ecosystem: Host-associated > Plants > Roots > Rhizosphere > Soil ... | reverse complement strand
GCAGTTGCCATCGATTACGTTGCGCGCTATAGTGTCTCCAACTAGATGGTTGGTGAATCCTTCCATCACGTGGTTGCTGGGGTGAGGACAGTGACCACAACTGATTAGGCGCGACGGCCCAAAGCCGTCGCGCCTTTTCGCTTTGTAAAGCAAACTGTTAGTTTGCGACGGTGAGCCGGCATTCAACGCGCGCGCAACCTAACAGTTTGCGTTACCCGAAAACCCAAACGAACGCTACCTTGCCGCAACCCTGGCGGGCCCAACAGCATCCGAAACTTGTCGCTGCCTCTCCCGCTTGCAAAAGCATTCGACTCTTGCAAAACTCATCGTGAATAGCTGGACAGGCATTCCTGCCTGTCAGGACAGACTGGAAAAGTCCGTCCTACTTTGGAGAAATCTTATGAAAAATAGTCTTCGCATTTTGGGCTTCTTTGTTCTACTGGTCGTCCTCTCCGTTCCCGCGCTCGCCGATACCATTCGCCTGAAAGACGGCAACGTGATTCGCGGCCAGGTAATTGGCTTCAAGGACCAACAGTTCACAGTGTTGGTGGGTTCGGGTGCGCAAGGTCGTCGCAGCCGCACGCTTATTTACGTCGAAGATGTGGAGTCGATCGAATTTGATTCGGCAACAACTGCGGCGGCAGCGTCACTGTCGAACGACGAGGTGCAACCATCGAACACTGCGCCGGTCTACCAGACGCCGACATCAAACCAGGCGCCGGTTGACCAAAGCCGTGTTCCCCCTCGCACCAATCCGGTGCCGGCAAGCGCATCCGCGCCGACATTTTTTACTATCAAGGTGGCGGTGCGCGCGGACAATGCCAACAACGGCTGGACTAACAGCGGCCTGGTAGTTCGAAAAGGTCAACGCCTGCGGATCAGTGCCACCGGGCGAGTTTCACTCGGCGGCGGTCGGTTCTCGACACCCTCGGGCATCCCGGGTTCAGACAACGACAAGCTTATGCGCACTGAAGCTACCGGCTCCTTAATCGCCGTAATTGGCGACGATAACGACGATTTTCTGTTGATTGGCACGCGTCGGGATTTTGTCGCGCAGCGCGATGGCGTTTTATTCCTCGGCGTTAACGAGGGCAACCTACAGGATAATACCGGGACCTACGACGTCGTCGTTGAAGCCGAGGCGGGCGGCGGACCTCGCTAAGCGAGACCGAGTGGCAAACTTCGTTGGGTTTTCAGCATCACAAAGGAAAGTTTCAAGTTTCAAGTTTCAAGTTTCAAGTTTTAGGTTCTCAGGTTTTAAGTTCGATACTGATTGGATTAGCCACTACCTCGTTCCCAAACTCAAGCGCGAACACTTGATCGAACCTGGAACTTGAAACTTGGAACTTGAAACTTCTTAGGTGATTTCCCATGAGACTGGTAAAGTTCGGGCGCGCGCTCTTCCCTTTCGTTGTCGTCTTCACTCTACTAGCCGCCATGGGTTTGAGCTTCACGCTCGGACAATCGCGTCGCCAACCTCCGACCAGCAACGAGAAGAAAAACAAACGTCCCGCCGAAGGCCAGCAGCCTGGTGAAAAACCTGAAGAGCCCTTGCCGCCCGACTTGGTGGGCAAACCGCAGGAGGCTGAGAAGATCACCGTCAGCACGCAGATCGTTAATGTCGACACCGTCGTCTATCACAAAAAGAGCGGCCAGATTGTCACCGGCTTGAAGCGCGCAAACTTCACGATCTTTGCTGACGGCGTGCCGCAAACAATTACCAACTTCTCAACTCCCGAAGCGCCCATCACTGTCGCTATGCTGGTCGAGTACAGCAAGTGGTCGGAGATCTTTGGCGCCTACGGGAACGGTGGTTACGATCCGGGAACTTACGAAGTGATTCGTCCGGTGGCCATGTTTCTAACGCAGTTTGTCAAACCGCCGGATGATTATGTTTCGGTAGTTGCCTTCGACATGCGCCCGACGACGCTAACAGATTTCACCAATGATCCGAGCCGCATTAGCCAGGTCATTTCCCTGCTCCTGCGAAATTATCCGGCGTTTCGCGAGACCAATCTTTTCGACGCCATCAAGTTCACTCTAGTCGGCGGCCGCGGCGACTCGGTAGTGCTCGATGATTCCAAAGAAGAGAAATCCGATTACGCCGGACTCGTGAGCGTACAGGGACGACGCCGCGCCATCATCCTGGTGGCTTCGGGTATCGACACTTTCAGCAAGATCAACTACGACCAGGCGCGCAAGATTGCGCAGAATGCCGGCATCCCCATCTACATCATTGGCACCGCCGAGCTCTTCTACAAAAAGTATGAGAGTCAGTTGCCTACTACTGATTCGCTGAGCGGTATGCCGGGACGCATGACCTTCCTGCAAGCAAAAAACACGCTCGGAACATTCGCTAAAGAAACGGGCGGCGCTTACTATCCGGTTACCTTTCCGGGTGAGTTGCCCAGCGTGCTCGGTTCCATCAATTCGTTGTTGCGCAGCCAATACAGCCTGGCCTTCAACCCTGGTGATATTCGCGACGGCAAGCAACACCGGATCAAAGTCAGCGTCGACGTTAACGGCGACGGCGTGAATGACGACAAGGAATATGTGATTCAGGCGCGGCAGTTCTACAACGCACCGAAGCCGGATGGGAGCGTGAGTAAGCAGTAGGCGAGATTGTACGGGCACGGCACGCCGTGCCCTACTCGTTATTCGAGTGCGACGAAGCAGATTTTCCATTTGTCATTTCTCATTTCTCATTTTTCATCGTCAGAAGAACACCCCTCGTTTAGAAAGCGGACTTGTCCTTCGCAACCCCTTCGTTTAGAAAGCGGACTTGTCCGCCCCGGCAGGACGGGGCACAAGTGCCCTATCTAAACATCATCAAAAGCACTCCGTCGATGACCAGATGACAAATGAGAAATGACAAATGGAAAATCTCTTCTTCGCAAGTCACCAGCACAGACGTTGTCGTAATCGGCGCCGGGGCGGCGGGTCTCTTCTGCGCCATTGAAGCCGGCAAGCGCGGACGTCGAGTAGTCGTCCTCGAGCACGCCGGTCGCATCGGCAAGAAGATTGCCATTTCCGGAGGCGGCCGTTGCAACTTTACTAACCTTCACACCACCGCCGACAACTTTATCTCCACCAACCCACACTTCTGTAAGTCTGCCCTCGCACGTTACACGCCCGCTGATTTTGTTTCACTGGTCGAGAAACACGGCATTTCGTATCACGAGAAGAAGCTTGGCCAACTCTTCTGCGACGGGAGTTCGACACAGATAATTGAAATGTTGTTAGCCGAAGCCGCAGACGCAGGAGTGAAGGTAATCTGCGCATCGCAGGTCCGTGGGGTGCGCTTGTCGGCTGCACGTTCGTTTGAGATTGAGATCGCGGGCGAAGTAATCAGAGCGCAGTCGCTCGTCGTGGCGACCGGTGGTCTATCGATTCCGCCCCTGGGCGCCACGGACTTTGGCTATCGCCTGGCTCGCCAGTTTGAGATGGCAATTGTCGAACCGCGTCCCGCACTTGTTCCCTTCTCTCTTTCACACGAGACGCTGCGCGAGCTGGCGCCGTTGAGTGGCATCTCGCTGGATGTGTTGGTGAGTTGCGAGCGAAAACAGTTTCGCGAAAACATCCTGATCACGCATCGCGGCCTCAGCGGTCCGGCGGCGCTGCAAATCTCTTCCTACTGGCGACCGGGGCTCAGCATCACAATTAATCTGCTGCCGGACCACGACGCGCTAACGCTCCTTAACGACTCCGCACACAAAGAGATCACCCTGGCAAACTTTCTGAGCGAGTTTCTGTCGCGACGTTTTGCAGCGGCGTGGTGCGCTTTGAACTTTCCCTCACAGCCCTTGAAGCGTTACGCGCGCAGCGAGCTGGTGGCGATTGCCGAGCGACTTAATCGCTGGGAGATCACTCCGTCAGGAACTGAAGGGTACAAGAAAGCGGAGGTCACTGCGGGAGGAATCTCCACGGCGGAACTCTCTTCACAAACAATGGAGGTCAAAAGAGTGCCGGGTTTGTATTTCATTGGCGAGGTCGTGGATGTTACTGGACAGCTCGGCGGGTTCAACTTCCAATGGGCCTGGGCATCTGGCTACGCGGCGGGGCAAGCGGCCTAAGTTATGCGAAGGCATAATCAAAAACATTTGCCATTTCTCATTTGAGATTTCTCATTTGTCATCGCCGGAACCGCAACCGTCGTTTAGAACATTTGTCATCCGACGCTGTTTAGAAAGGGCACTTGTGCCCGCCACACGGGGCGGACAAGTCCGCTCTCTAAACGAAGTATTTAACGGTTTCTAAACGAGGTGGTTTCTAAACGAGGCTTTGTCAGGCGATGACAAATGAGAAATTTCAAATGAGAAATGGTAAATGTTTTGGTTTTCGGCTCATGCGCCATGCAGCCGTAATCGGAATTCATCATTGATCGCATTCAGTTCCGTCCGTCGATTTGAGAACAGCCGACTCTCACGCAAGAGCACTGGCAATCCGCCTTGCGGCAATTTCAAGCCATACGCGGGGCTCGCGAATATCGCCGCCAACTGCGGATTCAAGCGCTGCGGCACGCCATAACGAATGGCCTTCTGCGCCACCGGAGAAAAACCTGACGTGCGCCGCGCGTTAATCAATTCCAGCGAATGGTCGAAAATATTTAGCCGCGTTGGTTGTTCGCGCACCGCCAGGTCGCGATGGGCCAGCAGGTTGGCAAGTGCTTCACTAACCGCGCCGCGATGGTAGTTGGCGCGCGCTGCGACCGGGCTGTCAGTTATTTCCGCTGCGGGAAAACTCCTGGGCCGGGCTTCCCAAAGATCCGAGTAACGATTGATGAACCGCAAAGCTGCTTCGTAAAGCGTGTGCAGATTTCCGCTGAGACTCACGCGTTCGACTACCGGCGACTGCAAGGAATCTCCCGCGAAGCGCGTCGCGGTTATGGCCGCGCGCGGCAGTAGTTCACTGATCCTTTCATCACGTCCAAACAACAGCAGACCAGCCACCGAAGGAACTAGCTCGCCTTCATATTCCGTGGCCAGGAGCAGATCGCGTTCCAGCACTTCCCCCGTCGGATAGCCGCTCGCGCGCGCGTTATCAAACGCGTCGCCTTCAAACTCGCGCAGGAAACTCCAAAGGTGGGCCTCATCGATATCGTTCGTCGACGCCCCGGGAACCGGCATGTTTTCAAAAGCGAATGGCCGCGCTTCGTTCATCAGCGCCGAAAGTTCTTCGCGGGTTGCTTCACGTTTCTCCGCGCCGATCCGCAGGTAGAAGCGACCGTCGCGCGTGCGATAAGGTCTTCGTTTGCCGTCAACGTCAAGAGCCACGATGCGTCGGCCGTTGTCGAAGGCGATCCGATCAATGAACGGCATGAGCGACGGCTCGATGTCTTCACGACAAATGCGCACCAGTTCGTCCTGAACACCTTCCGGATTCTCTACTCCTTCGATCCGCAGCTGATCGTTGACGCCAAAAACGATCACGCCGCCGCCGGTATTTGCGAGGGCGACAATCTCCTGGGCAATTTTTTCGGAGTTGGAAAGTTTGACTTTCAGCTCCAGAAACGTGTCTTCGCCGCCGCGTATCAAGCGCAGCAGTTCAGTGCGAGACGTTTGCGGAGCTGGAGTTGAAAGGAAGTATTCCTGAAAGGAACGCTCGGTGGAGGGTTCGTGACGTTGATTACTGCGAAATCTTCTGCGAGCCATTTGTGTATTGACGGGGCTCTCTCGCCCGCCCGGACGTCGCACCCACGCGACATCGCTGGAATTAGATAATCAAACCGCCAAGACGCCAAGAGCGCCAAGTTGTTAACCAATAGGAATCACCACCGACTTTATCATCTTGGCGTCCTTGGCGTCTTGGCGGTTCCTAATCTTCGACGTTCACCACTTCAAGAATTTCCAGTTCGCGCTTTTCGAGCAATTCTCCCTGCGCGCCGATCATCAGCAAATAAAAACCAACCGAAAGAAGAGCCAGCACCGCGAGTGTAACATACTCGAGAGACACACTCCGCGCGACATACCCGGCGGCCGTCGCCGCTAAAGGCCCGAGCGCCAGCAGCAAAACCATCGGTATCAGCAGCAGGCCGACTACACCCGAAACATTGAGCCGTTTGCCAAAGTTCATGCGTTTGGGAAAGCGCATCGAAAGCGAGTTTCCCATCACCGACATAAGCGAAGCGAAGATAATCCAACTCAGCGCGACAAAAAGAATTGTCTTCAACGTCAGGTCGCGAAACACGAGCTCGTTAATTGTCAACAACCCGGTCGAAAAGACGAGCGCCACGATCGAGGTCGCGAGGTTCTTGCCAATCAGCACGGTCTTCCGGTCGACCGGAGAGAGTATTAACGTGCGCATGCCGCCGCTTTCATAAGCAAACTGATTGCAGAAAAGCCCACCAAGAATTAGAAAAACATAAAGCACACCGACCGTCGCCATCAGTCCTTCGCCGTATTTGTAAAAGTCGCTGCTGAAGTTTGTAGCTGCCGAACTAGCCTGATTGAAGCGCCGCCCGTTCATCATTCTTATGACGATCAGAATCAGCGGCATGACGGTCATCATGCGTACCTGCGCATTGCGCATCAGATAACGAAGCTCCTTTTCCAGCACAGCCGAGATAGCCGGGGACAGGAGCGGAATTCGCCAACCACTGTAATCCGACGTTGCGGTCGTTTGTGATCTAACGCGCGCGCGCCGCGGTCGGCCCCCGCCGAGAATCGCGCGACGCGATAGCCAGTAAGAGATTGCAATCAAGGCAGCGGAGTAGGCAGCGATTGCGGCTAGGGCGAGCGCGTAGCCGGGCGCGTTGCCTTTGCGCAACCCGTGGGTCAGTGCGTAGGCGAGGGCGCCGGGAGGAGTCCAGCGAAGCAGAGCAATCGAGTCGGCATGTCGGAAAAGTATGGGCGCAATTTGACCAAACAGGGCGCCGCCTAAGCCTGCAACGACACCAATCAGTGCCAGCAAGGTTTCGCCGCGGGTGCGTTTCCGGCGAATGAGCGCACCCACCGAAGTCGAAATCCATTTTGATAAAGCGACTCCAAACACTACCGCCAGCAGCGAGATTAGAATCCCCGCCGCCAGCCGGCCGCGCGCGATACCAGCGCCCACGCCGAGGGCAATGATTGCCGGGATTGCAAAGATCGATTGCAAACTTGCAATCTCACTTACCAGATCCACGAAGAAGAGTTTGCGAAGACTGATCGGGTAGAGCAGCAGATTGCCGGGATCAAATTGACGGCTGCTGCCAATTCCCAACGGGAGCGTGGACCACACCAGATAAGCCAACGCGAGTATGGAGAAAAAGATAAACTCCGCCGATGGCAGTCCCTGATCGCCGAGCTCACGCTGGGCGCGCATCGCGCCTTCTAAGCCGATGTGTGGCGAGGTAAGCGCGTAGGCTGCAAAGCCGAGCCCGAGCGCAATCAGAAGAGCAAGCGCGAGCGCCGCGAGCATCGCGAGTAAGGTGGCGATGCGGTTAACGACCGCTTTTGACTTGCGGAGCGAGTTCCGGAAGAGCGACCACTTGAGCCAGATTAGTGTTAGCAGCTGAGACATTGGGAAGAGTAGACAGTAGACAGTAGTCAGTAGTCAGTAGTCGGTGGTCACAAGGTTAGGTCGGATCCAGCGGAACACATTGTTAGCGCTGCGCAGGTCAAGTATAAAATGAAAATGTGGACCTAACGAACAATAACTGGACGGAGATTTGCTGACCACTGACCACTGACCACCGACCACTATCCCATATGCCTGCAAGCGATCCGCCAACCGCGTTCATCAGTCTCGGTTCCAACCTCGGTGATCGCGCGGGAAATCTCCTGCTGGCCGCCCGCGGAATGATCGAGGCGGGTTTTGAAGTCGAAAGACTTTCGCGCATCTACGAAACCGAACCCGTCGAGACTTTCGCTCAGCCGGCATTTCTCAATCTAGTCGCGGCAGTACGCTGCAGTAAATTCTCCAATGCTGAAGATGTTATGCGAACGTTGCTCGACGTAGAGGCTTCGCTCGGAAGAACGCGCGACACCTCGTCCGACAAGCTAAAGGTCCCGCGCGTCATCGACCTCGATCTGCTGACGATCGGAAATCAGATCAGCAACACCGCCTTGCTCCAATTGCCACACCCGCGTTTTCACCAGCGTCGATTTGTACTCGTGCCTTTTGCCGAGTTGGCGCCGCAGCTGGTGCATCCCACGCTTAACAAGACCATCGCCGAGTTGTTGGCAGAGCTCGATGACAATTCTGAAGTGAACCTTTGGAATCCATCGGCTTTTTAATCCACAGATTACGCAGATTCCACAGATCAAAAGGCCCAGTCAAACACCGGCTTGAGCGTTTTGCTTACGTTTCGGTGTAATCTGCGTAATCCGTGGATATGATCTTCCTGCTTCGTGATTTTCCCCTTTTTCGGGATTTGCCGTTATAATGCCTCCACTTGCGAACCAGCCTTGCACATTTCCAATCGTTAACATTAGGACGCAGAGCGGAGTCTGCGTCAGGGCCGATGAACAGCGCGACGGCGTTCGTGCTGATGCGGCCGATCTAATATTGGCCCGCCGGCCCTCGGGCCCCGCGACAGAGGTGAAATATGCCCTATCTCAAACCTGAGCGTCCTGAAAAAGTGAATGCGCCCTCGCTGAAAGCGAGCAAAGCGCGCGGCGAGCGTCTGGTTTGCCTGACCGCCTACGACTTTCCCACCGCTCGCATTGTTGACGAAGCGGGCATCGACATCATCCTCGTCGGCGACAGTTTGGGAAACGTGGTGCTGGGTTACGGCAACACTGTTCCGGTAACACTGGACGAGATCCTGATCCACTTGAAAGCCGTGCGACGCGCCGTGCAGCGGGCGTTGCTCGTTGCCGATATGCCTTACGGTTCGTTTCATACGGGCGCTGACGACGCGGTGAGAAATGCGTTGCGGCTGGTGAAGGAAGGCGGCGCCGAAGCCGTGAAACTCGAAGGCGGGCATAAACGCGTGCAACTGGTTAAGCGTTTAGTCGACGAAGAAATCGCAGTGATGGGCCACATCGGTTTGACACCACAGTCGATCAACAAGCTCGGCGCTTATCGCGTACAGGGCAAGACTGCGGCGACCGCGCGTCAATTGCTCGACGATGCGCGCGCGCTTGAAGACGCGGGCGCTTTCGCGATCGTGCTTGAAGTGGTGCCGCGGGAGATTGCCAGCCTGATCAGTGAAACCGTCAGCATTCCCACTATCGGTATCGGCGCCGGCGCTGGTTGCGATATCCAGGTGCTGGTGCTACACGATATGCTCGGATTGTCGTTTGGAAAACTTGCTCGTTTCGTGCGGCCCTATGCGAATCTTCACGAGGTGATCACCGACGCTGTCAGTCGTTATGCGGATGACGTGCGCAACGGCACTTATCCTTCGGAAGACGAGTCGTACGCGCTGCCTGCGGAGGCGGCGGAAGAACTCAGGATTGAGAAGAGTAGTAAATCGTGAATCGTAAATCGTAAATAGGAGTTGTTTTCAGGTTCACTTGAGTCGTTTCTCTTAGTCTTCCCATGGCGCTACCAACGATGCTTCACTCTTGACTTATTAGCTTCGCTCTTCTATTCACGATTTACGATTTACGATTCACCAATTATGGAAATCATCAGCCGCCGCCAGCGCATGAGTTCCGTCGCGCGCAAACTTCGTCGTGAACAGGACCGAACGATTGGACTCGTGCCCACAATGGGCGCGTTGCACGAAGGCCACCTGAGCCTGGTTCGCGAAGCGCGCCGCATGTGCGACAAAGTTGTCGTCTCGGTTTTCGTGAACCCGACCCAGTTTGGCCCCAGCGAAGATTTTGAACACTACCCGCGCGACCTGACCAAAGACACGGCGCTGCTGACCGACTACAACGTCGATTACATTTTCGCGCCCAGCCCGGAAGAAATTTATCCGAAAGACTTTTCCACCTACGTAAACGTGGGCGGGTTATCAAAGCTGCTCGAAGGTGAGTCGCGCCCCGGTCATTTTCGCGGCGTCGTAACGATCGTAGCCATTCTGCTGAACACGATTCGGCCAGACTTCGCGTTCTTTGGTCAAAAGGACGCGCAGCAAGCGGTGATCATTAAGCGCATGGTGAGGGACCTCGCCTTCGACTCGGAGATTATTGTGTTACCAACCGTGCGCGAGGATTCTGGCCTCGCAATTTCTTCGCGCAATCTCTATCTCGACGCGGAGGAACAGCAGTCGGCGGCAGTAATCCATCGCGCCTTGAAGCAGGCGAAGGAAGTTTTCAAGAAGGGAGAACGCCACGCCGGCAAGCTGGTGGACGTGGTGCGCACCACTGTCGAAACTGAACCACGCGTGCGGCTTGATTACGTCAGCGTGGTGGATGCGGAAACGCTTGAGAAGCTCGACAAACTCGATGAGCGTCCGATTCTTATCGCGGTTGCCGCCTACGTGGGTAAGACTCGCTTGATCGACAACACGATCTTGAATAAAGCAAAGAAAGATGCGACTCCTTCAAAGGGCTAACGAATAGTGCCTCCATTTTAGAAAAGTCACCACCGCTAACCCACACGAAATCTACCTCTTATTTTTCGAACGTTTTTGTGTAATTTCGTGGTTCGTTTTTTGTTTGATAGAAAAGACACGAAATCAGTCGAAGGCTATGAACCTGCGGTTTCCTTCCTGCTTTGCTAAACTCATTCATTGAGTCATGTCGAATTCACCTAAGCAAAAGTTTCACATCAATTTCGTCCTGAACGGGGAAAACGCCGAAGTTGCGTTTGCCCCACACAAGACGCTGCTCGAAGTCTTGCGTGAAGACATGAACCTCATGGGGACGAAGCACGGGTGCGAGCTGGGCGAATGCGGCACTTGTGCGGTCCTGGTAAACGGCCGCGCGATCCTCTCGTGCTTGATGTTGGGCCTGGACGCCGAAGGGCAGGAAGTCAAAACGATCGAAGGAATGGCCGAGGGCGCGGTGCTGCATCCGCTGCAGGAGACGTTTGCGGATCTGGGCGCGGCGCAGTGTGGCTACTGTTCACCTGGTTTTCTGCTGGTGGCCGAGGAGTTGTTGAAAAAGAATGCGAATCCCTCGCGGGATACAATCAAGGAAGCGCTTTCCGGAAATCTCTGCCGCTGCACCGGCTACATAAAAATTTACGAAGCGGTGGAGCTGGCCGCTGCCCGCATGCGTGGCGAAGAGATGGAACTGCCGCGTGAGAGTGTTTATGGGTTGGACTGATTGGGCCGCGGATTTGCGCGGACTCACACGGATAAGAAAAGATCAATTTGACTAAGATGCTTGGCTTCCTGATTCGCGTGTATCCGCGTTAATCCGCGGCTGATTTGAAGTGATGACTAACAACGGAAACAACGGCAAGCCTCTCAACGTCGTCGGTAAACCTTTTCGCAAGGTCGACGCGCGCGCGAAGTGTACCGGTCAAACAAAGTTTGCCGACGACATCGTCTTGCCGCGCATGCTCTTCTGCAAGATTCTGCGCAGCCATCTACCGCACGCATTAATCAAAAATATTGACATCTCGAAAGCGGCCGCGCTGCCCGGAGTGTTCGCAATAATCACCGGCAAAGATTTGCCAATCTCTTACGGTATCCTGCCGGTCAGTCAGGACGAACACGCGCTCTGCATCGACAAAGTTCGCTTCATCGGCGATCCGGTGGCGGCGGTCGCGGCGGTCGATGAAGACGTAGCTTTCGATGCGATGAACCTGATCGAGGTGGAGTATGAACTGCTCGACACCATCTCCTCGATCGATGAAGCAATCCTGATTGACGAACCGCGCATACATGACTACGGCGACGAAGGAAACATCCACAAAAAAGTTTCCCTTGAGTTTGGCAACGTTGAGGATGGCTTCGCGCTCGCCGACCTGGTTCGGGAGGATACTTTCTTCTACGAAGGCAACACGCACCTCCCTCTCGAGCAACACGCCGCGGTTGGCAACTACGATCCAGATAACAAAGTAACGTTGTGGAGTTCGACGCAAACACCTCACTACGTTCATCGAGCGCTCGCGAAAGTTTTAGAACTTCCGGCCAGCCACATTCGCGTAATCGCCACCCCAAACGGCGGCGGCTTTGGCGGCAAAAGCGATCCGTTCAATCATGAAGTGGTTGTCTGCAAACTCTCGATGATCACCGGACGACCGGTGAAGGTGACGCTCACGCGTGAAGAAGTTTTTTATTGTCATCGCGGCCGGCATCCGGTGTTGATGCGCATCAAGACGGGGGTGAAGAAAGACGGCGCCATTACCGGGATGCATTTTCAGTCGTTCCTCGATGGCGGTGCCTATGGCAGCTACGGGGTGGCCAGCACGTTCTACACCGGCGCGCTGCAAACCGTGACCTACGATGTGCCGCGCTATAAATTTCAGGGATTGCGCGCTTTTACGAATAAGCCGCCGTGCGGTCCCAAGCGTGGACACGGCACGCCGCAGCCGCGTTTCGGCCTCGAAGTTCAGCTCGACAAGATCGC
>Ga0070669_100002882_pt1 | contig 12399 bp, 7 predicted proteins | sample KBSS53metaG_FD_64680 | JGI IMG/M metagenome (GOLD analysis project Ga0070669, IMG submission 64680) | Switchgrass rhizosphere microbial communities from Kellogg Biological Station, Michigan, USA - KBS S5-3 metaG | ecosystem: Host-associated > Plants > Roots > Rhizosphere > Soil ... | reverse complement strand
CGATGGGAGGAGCTGGCCGCGGGAAGCACGATCGGGTACGCGAAGCTCGATCGGCTGCCGGACGGTGCGCCGGTGACACGCGTGCGAGCCATGATCACGAAGTGGATCGACCGGCCGGAGCCGGTGAGCCTGCAGCTCTTCGAGGCGAGGTAGCGCGGTCACCTCCCGAGGAGCTCGCGCAGCCGGTCGGCGTTGCGCACCGCATTGCCGCCGCCGTCGTTGTTGAAGTAGACGAGCACCTCGCGGTTCTGCGCCTCCCATTCGCGGATGCGGTCGGCCCACCATCGAAGGTCGTCGTCGGAGTACGAGCCGCCGTACAGGGAGCTCCGGTCGGGGCCGTGGAGCCGTGCGTACACGAGCGACGAGGTGGCGCGGAGGACGCAGGGAAGGTTGGCGCCGCTCATCACGCAGTACGCCGCGCGATATCGCTCGAGGAGCTCGAAGGTGGCCTCCTGGTGCCAGCTCGGGTGCCGCATCTCGACGGCGACCTGCAGGTCGTTCGGCAGGTGGCCGAGAAAGTATTCGAGCCGAGCGAGATCGATCTCGAAGCGCGGCGAGAGCTGCACGAGCAGGATGCCCCGCACCGGCGCCAGTCTCGCCATGCCTCCGCGGATTCGTTCGATCCAGCGCTCCGGCCCGTACAGCCGCCGCTGGTGCGTGAGACCGCGGGGAGCCTTCAGGGCGAACACGAAATCCGCCGGGAATCGACGCCGCCAGCGCGCGAACGCGGCATCCGCGGGCCAGCGATAGTAGCTTGCGTTCAGCTCGACCGTACGATAGCGGGCGAGGTAGTGGTCGAGACGCTGGCGCGGGGGCAGGTCGTGAGGGTAGAGGACGCCCTCCCAATGGCGGTAGCTCCAGCCGGAAGTTCCGACCTGGATCACCGACCAGGGGAGGCGAGCCGGAGTCGCCCCGGGCGGGGGGCGGCGGCCGGATTTTCGCAGGCCAGAGGCCTCACGAAGCGCGCGAAGCTCAGCCAGTCAACAAGCGAGCTCGACTGCGCGACCCCGCATCGGGGGCAAAGCACCCGAGGGGGCGTTCCGGTGTATCCGGACGCGATCCGGGGAACACCTCTTGCCTTTCTGGTGGAGGCCGCCAGTGTTGTGAAGGAAGCAACTCTCATCCCGTCCCCGTCGTGATCCTTTTCGTCATCCTGGTGCTTGCAGTGGCCGTCGTGGCCGCGGTGTCCATCATGAGGTGGCGCGCCGGCCAGCGCACGGCCTATACCCCCATCCCACTCGTCTTCCCGATGAACCGGGGGATCGCGTGGGAAGCCACCATGTCGCCGCCACGAGACATGTCGGGGCCGCCGGTGCAGACCGTCGAACCCAGAGTGGAGTCGAGCTTTGCGCCACCTGCCGTCGCGCCTCAGTATCGGCCCGGTGGCGAGCGCTCGGTCGAGATTCCGATGTCGATGGACGGCGATCAGGTTCCCGCGACGAGCGAGACGGTTCGCTTCGTCCGCCCGACGGACGAGGTCGTCCAGCTTCTGCCTGGCCATCTCGAAGTGCTGTCCGGCGACACCCGGCACCAGGAGATCCGCTTCGTCCGCGTGGCCGGCCAGCAGCCTCATCTGATCCTGGGGCGCAATCCCGGGCGGTCCCCACAGCACGTCGCGCTCAACTCGAGCACGGTCAGCCGGCAGCACGCTCGGCTCGCTTACTCTGGCGGAAAGTGGATGGTCGCGAATCTTTCCCAGACCAACCCGGTAGTAGTGAACGACCAGGAGCTGACGAACCTCGACGGGGAGCGTCAGCTCGCCGACGGCGACCGCATCGAGCTGGGCGAGGTCGTGCTGCGATTCCACGCGCAGTGACCTTTGGCCGGAGGCGGATGCTGCCCCCTTTCCCGTCCGACATCCGGCGATGAGCAGCGAACGAACTCCGACGGCGCTCACCGCGCTCGAACCCGAGTATTGGATACTCGGGGAGATCGGGCGTGGGGGGACGGCCATCGTCTACCTGGCGCGCGACCGCGCGACGGGTGAAGAGGTCGCGATCAAGCTGATTCGTCCCAAGTACGTGGAGGACGAGGAAGCGGTCGCGCGGTTCGCCCGCGAAGCGCGCTTCGTGACGCAGCTCAATCATCCGAACGTCGTCGGCGTGCACCGGGTGATGGATCTCGGAGCCGGCGGCATTGCGCTCGTGATGGCGCACATCGACGGGCGCACGCTGAAGCAGGTGATCCAGCAGGATCAGCCCCTGTCGGCGGACTTCGCCGTGAGCGTGCTGAGACAGGTCGCCTCCGCGCTCGCGGCGGCGCACCGGATGGGCATCGTCCATCGCGATGTGAAGCCCGAGAACATCTTCATCGATGCCGACGGCAAGGCGCTGCTCGCCGATTTCGGGGTGGCGCGCTCGATGTCGGGCGATACGCAGCTCACGATGCACGGCGTGGCGATCGGCACGCCGTCCTACATGGCCCCGGAGCAGATCGACGGGGACAATCTGGACGGTCGCGCGGACGTGTACAGCCTCGGGCTCGTGGCGTGGGAGATGTTCTCAGGCCATCGCCCCTGGGAGGGGGAGAGTCTCTACGCGGTGCTGTACCATCAGCGCCACCACGAGCTCCCCGACGTGCGGGAGCTGCGCCCGGATATCTCCGACCAGCTCGCGGACGCGATCGCCGGAGCGATGGAGAAGGAGCCGTCGGCCCGCTGGCAGAGCATGGACGAGCTGATCGACGCGCTCGACGGCGCGGCCCCGACGCGGCGCGCCCAGGCGCACGTCCCGGTCAGCTCGGAGACGCTCCGCTTCGCGCGGCCGGCGTCGGCTCCCCAGAGCCCAGCTGTCGGCATCGTTCCGATCCCGCCCGTGGCGCTTCCGGCCGAGCTCCCGGAGCTGCCGCCCGCACCCGTGCCCGCCGTCGTGCACGATGGCGCGCGCGGGTTCGAGCCGAGCTTCGTCGGGGCGTACTTCACGCCCGACGAGTTGGACGAGGTGCCGCCGGCGAGGCGCTTCCCCCTGTCGCGCCGCCAGATGGCGGTGGTCGCCGCCGCGATCGTCGGAGTGCTGGCGCTGAGCGTGGTCGCGCCGCTCGTCGAAGGGCGATCGGACGCGCCCGTGAGCGTCGTCGCGACCCGTCCGACGCGCGCCACCGCTTCGGGCGACGTGACTCGCCAGGCAGCCAATCCGGTGTCGTTCATGGATTCGCTCGCCGTCGGCACGGGACCGGGCGCGCTTCCCGATTCTCTTTCCGTGGCGACCGCGATCGCGTCCGACGACGACACGACGACGGCGAGCGACACGCTCGCACCCGACGCGCCGGTGGGTGTCGAGCTCGAGACGAAGCCTCCCAAGGCGTCACCGACCGCTCCCGCCACACGCAAGCCGACCACCGTCAGCGCGCCGGCGCCGGCGCAGCCGACAACGACGACGAAGGTTCCCTCGTCGATGTCCGTCGCCGCCGCGATCGGACCGCCGCCGAGCCGCTCACGCGTGAGCGTCGTCGCCGGCGGGCTCCACACCTGCCTCGTCGCCGCGGATGGTCGAGCGTTCTGCTGGGGAGGCAACGATCAGGGTCAGCTCGGAGTCGCTGGCGGCAACCGCCTGTCCGCGCCTTCCGCCGTGGGTGCGGATCTGCGATTCACGGCCATCGCGCCAGGGCTGGCGCACAGCTGCGCGATCGATCGCAGCGGCGCGCTCTGGTGCTGGGGAGAGAACGATCATGGTCAGCTCGGCGACCGGACGCAGACGGCGCGCGGGACACCGGTCCGTTCGTCGTCCGGGTATGTATTTCGCGCTATAGCGGCCGGAGCAGCACACACGTGCGGGCTGACCAAGGATGGGTCCGCCTTATGCTGGGGATCGGACGCACACGGGCAGTTGGGAGACGGCGGGACGGTCGACCGGTCATGGCCAGTCGCCGTACTCGGCGCACAGAGGTTCGTGAGCCTGGACGTGGGGTGGAACTTCACCTGCGGCCTCGCCGAAGGCGGAAAGGCGTGGTGCTGGGGCGACAATTCGGCGGGACAGCTCGGCGACGGCACGACGGGGAATCGCCGGCAGCCGTCGCCGGTGCAGGGTGGTATCGTTTTCCAGGCGATCACCGCGGGGAGCGCACACGCATGCGGCGTCACTCCGAGCGGCGAAGCCTATTGCTGGGGGCGCAACGCCAGTGGCGAGCTGGGTGACGGCAGCACCTCGCCCCGATCGACGCCGGTGCGCGTGCGTACCGACGAGCAGTTCGTGTCGATCGCCGCGGGCGCAGTGCACACCTGCGCCGTGGCCAGCGATGGCGAGGCGTGGTGTTGGGGACGGAACACGTACGGACAGCTCGGTAATGGCGGCACGACCGACAGCGGTCAGCCGGTACGGGTGGCTGGTGGACACACCTTCACGAGCGTCAGAGCGTTCGGCTCGCACACCTGCGGGACGACGGTGTCCGGAGAGGCATTCTGCTGGGGCTACAACAGCGACGGGCAGCTCGGGGATGGCACGCGGACGCACCGCACGCGACCGGTGTACGTCGAGCGCCCCGGTGGTTGAGGTGAGGGCTATTGTCGGTGAGGAGTGGATCAATGTTGGGATTTCGGCGTACCTTCGCGGTATTCACGGCACTCGCGAGCTGGTCATGCGGTAGCACGCAACCGGACGCGACTCCAGAGGTCGCGGACATCGTCGTGAGCCCATCGGCGCCGACGCTCTCGCTCAATGCACAGCTCCCGCTCCAGGCGCTGGTGCGGAACGCAGCAGGTGAGCTCGTCCCGGATGCCTCGGTGACGTGGACCGTGGAGAACGCGGCCGTCGCGAGCGTCTCCCCCGCGGGTGTCGTGACCGCGGTCGGGCTCGGGACGACCCAGGTCGCCGCCAGCGCTCGCGGCAAATCGGGCATCGCGACGGTGACGGTGCAGCGCACGCCGGTGGCGAGCGTCGCGGTCGTGCCGAGCTCCGTGAACGCCGGCATCGGCGGCACGACGCAGCTCATCGCGAAGGCGTACGACGCAGGACAGAACGAGCTCACGGGCCGCGCCATGACGTGGACGACGAGCAATGCCAGCGTCGCCACCGTGAATGCGAACGGCCTCGTCACGGCCAACGCGAAGGGCACGGCGACGATCACGGCGACCGCCGAGGGAAAGAGTGGAACCTCGCAGTTCACCATCTCGCCCGGCGCGGTGAAGACGGTGACGGTCACGCCGAGCTCCATGTCGATGGTGAACGGCGACAGGCAGCACCTCGCCGCGACGGCGGAGGACGCGAGCGGTACCGTGCTGGAGGACAGGACAGCGATCTGGTCGAGCGACAACACGCAGGTCGCCACCGTGTTCGGCGGTGAGGTGACCGCGGTCGGCCGCGGATCGGCCAAGGTCACCGCCACGGTCGACGGAGTGAGCGGCTCGGCGACGGTGAGTGTCGCGAACGCTCCCGTCTCGAGCGTCACGGTCGCAGCCGCGACCGTCGTCGCCGGCTCGAAGGTGCAGCTCACGGCGACCGTCCGCGACACGAGAGGAGTGGTCGTCACGGACCGGGTCGTGACGTGGAGCATGCCGAACAACACGGTCGCTACGATCAACTCCAGCACCGGAGAGGTCACGGGCCGATCGGCGGGTACGGTCACCGCCACGGCGACGAGCGAGGGGAAGAGCGGGTCGGCGACGGTGACGGTGACGCCGGCGCCGGTGAAGAGCGTCGCCGTCGCGCCGGCCAATCCTTCGATCGACGTCGGAAAAAAGCAGCAGTTCTCGGCGACCGTCATCGACGTGAACGACGCTCCCGTGACGGACCGCCCGATCACGTGGACCTCCAGCAATTCGCAGGTGGCGTCGATCGACGCGAACACGGGTCTCGCGACGGCGCTGGCCCGCGGAACGACGACGATCACGGCGACGAGCGGCGGGGTGAGCGGCTCGACGACGCTGACCGCGCTGCCCGTGGTGGCGTCGGTCACCGTGGCACCTGGCTCGACGTCGATCGTGCAGAACATCGCTACCGCCCTCACCGCGACCGTGAAGGACGCCGGCGGCGTTCCGATCGACGGACAGACGATCACATGGACGAGCAGCGACGATAAGATCGCGAGCCTGTCGGCTACCACCGGCCAGAGCGTGACCGTCACGGGCGGCGTCGCCGGGCAGGCGACGATCACGGCGACGACCAGCGGGAAGTCGGCGACGTCGACGATCACCGTGACGCAGGGCCAGGTGGCCAGCGTGGTCGTCACGGTCGGCTCCAGCGCGATCAGGGCGAACGCCACGACCACGGCGAGCGCCGTGGTCTACGACGCGAGCCAGCGACCGCTTCAGGGACGAACCGTCTCGTGGACGGCTTTCGGCCAGGTGACGGTGACGCCGGCGTCGAGCGTGACCTCCACCGGCGCGAACTCCGCGGCGACGACGTCGGTGAAGGGGAAGAACGTCTCGACCAGCGGAACCGGCACGGTCACCGCAACGATCTCTGGCATCAACGGATCGGCCACGCTCACCGTGTCGCCGTGACGAGGACGGCGCGGGCATGGCTCCTGTTGCTCGCGACTCCGCTCTGGACGGTGATCGCGCAGGGGCAGGGCCGTCCGGCGTTGAAGCGCGGGATGCCGGTGGTCGCGCAGCGGCCGGTCTGCGCATCGACCGCTGCGACCGCGCCCTCCCCGACCGCGGCGCAGCGGCGGCAGGCGCGCGAGCTCGCGCAGCGCGCGCAGCAGTCGGCGATCCTGGGAGACCGCACGGCGGCCCGTGACCAGCTGCGTCAGGCGGCGACGCTCGATCCGGCGAACCCCGATCTCACGTACCAGCTCGCGCGCGCCCAGGAGGCCGTCGGCGCCAACGACGATGCCGCGGCGGCGTACTGCCGGTTCCTCGCGCTCGCCCCGAACGCTCCCGAAGCGGCCGAAGCGCGCGAGCGGCTGACCGCAGTGACGCCCAGCAGACAGGCGAGTGTGCCGGACCGGATCCTGGCCCCATTCCGAACGGGCGTGACGGCCTACGAGGCCGGACGCTACGCGGAAGCGGAGGGGGCGTTCAGCAACGCCATCGCGGTCCAGCCGGATTGGGCGGACGCGTACTACAATCGAGCGCTGACGAAAGTCGTGCGCGGGAGGCGCGAGCAGGCCATCGCCGACCTGCAGCAGTATCTGCGGCTTCGACCCGAAGCCGAGGACCGTCAGACGGTGATCGCGCGCATCAACGGGCTTCGCGGAGGGCCCCTGTCACCGTCCGCGGCGCTGACGCTCGGTCTCGTCATCCCCGGCGCGGGTCAGATGTACACGGGCCGGCGCGTGTTCGGCGTGCTCACGCTCGTCGCGGCGGGGGGCGCGGTGGCCTACGCGCTGAAGAGTGGCCCGGTGACGAAGCAGTTCGTGGTGAATCCGACGGATCCGTTCGGCAACCCACTCCCTCCCTTCATCGACACGCGCACCGAGACGGGACATCCGAATCTCGTGCCGGGGCTCGCGGTGGCCGGCGCGATCGCGGGCACGACGGCGATCGAGGCGTTCCTCCACGCGAGGCGAGTGAACGCGCGCGAGCAGCGGTTCAGCGCCGGACTGGTCCCGTTGGCCGGCGGTCTGGCAATGCGCGTCACGCTGCGCTGACGGCGAGCCCCGGCTCGACGTCATCCGCGTCGCGCGAGGGGGTCGCGCGCGACTCGGCCGACGAAGCGGGGATCGTCGTGAGCATGCTCCAGAGCACCAGCGCGGCGATCAGCGGCGCGTACGTGTACACCTGCGGCACCATCGGAAGCCACAGCTTGAGCTGCGGCAGCGGGCGCGGGACGAGCACGGCGAGCACGGCGAGCGACGCCGTCAGCTCGCGACGAATCGCGAGCACGTACCATCCGACCGGCAACATCGCCACGTACGAGTAGTCCTTCATGCGCGGCATCACGAGCGCGTAGACGGCGATGGTGACGAGCACGGTGAGCAGCGGATCGTGCGCCGCGGCCGCCCGCCTCTCGCGCCACCAGCGGACGGTGAGCGCGAGGACGGTCGCGATCGCGGCGAGATAGAGCAGATGCGCCGTCAGCGCGGGGACCGGTAGGCGAAGCCCGCGCAGCTGATCGACGAGATCCTCCATCACGCCCAGCATTGACGGATCGCCCCAGCCGCGCTCTCCGAGCGCCGAGATGCTGGCCAGGAACTCGCGCGATTGATCGGGGAGCACGATCGCGTTCGTGCCGACGCACAGCGCGAAGAGCAGTGAGCCGCCGAAGAAGGGCGCCCATCTCGGCCGCTCGTCGATCACGAGCAGCAGGCCGAGGAAGAACACCGGGGTGAGCTTGGCCTGCGCCGCGACGACGACGAGCAGCGCGAACGCCCACGAGCGGCCCGAAAGGAGCGCGGCGAATCCCATCCACAGCAGGAGCTGCTCGAAGATGGCGATGTTGCCCGAGGTGAAGTCGACGAGGGCAGCGGAGCCGAACGCGAAGGTGAAGTAGAACAGCGCCGGCACGGCGTCCTGCTCCACGGTGATGCGGCGCCGCCAGAGCCGCACCGTCCCCACGAAGGCGGCGAGCTTGAGCACGAGCCACAACACCTTCGCCGCACTGACGTTCAGCACCGAGAGCGGCGCGAACAGCGCGGCGGCGAGCGGCGGGTAGACGAAGTGGAGGTACTCCGGCTGCCGGGGAATCGGCCCGTACGGCGACACGCCGTGCGCGAATGCGCGACCGCCCCACCAGTAGACCATCACGTCCCACTGGTAGACGTGCAGCTTGCCGACGATCTGCCAGAGGGCCGCGAGCACGACGACGGCCGCCCATGCCTCGAGGGCGAGCTGCCAGCGGGGACGAGCCAGTGCGCGCCGGAGGATCGTCGGCATGTCGGTGGTCGGGTCGTGCGGGGCGCTCGGCCGGCCGATCGCCGGGCCCGCCCCCTTCGCCTGACGACGAGCGGAGGGCGCTCTCCGTATCAGGGCACGGGGCCGCGGTTCAGTCGCGGAGCCAGTGTGCCGAGCATCTGAGACAGCGGCCGTCCAGTGGAGGACGGCGCCCACTCGGAGGCTGTCATGTCCCGTCGCGCCCTCGCCGTCGTCGCGCTCGTCGTCGCATCCTCGTCGCTCACCGCCTGCGCGGACTCCGTCACCGCACCACGAGAGCCGACGCTGGCGCCATCGACGTCCCACGAAAGCGTCGTGACATCGAGCACCTGCAAGGGCGGCTACATCCTGAGCGAGGGACGCTGTCGGTGATGCCCGTCGCTAGTCGGGCAGTCCGGCCGCGATCCGCATGTCGGTGATCGCCCGCGCGATCGTCATCGCGCGCGTCGTCGGCGCCCGCTCGTCCGCGACCGGCGCGCTCGGCGCGGTGCCGGAGTCGCGCACGAGTGCTTCGGCCTTGAGCACGAACTCGTTGAGACGATGGCGTTCCGCGACTTGCAGCATGCGCTCCGCCGTCTGCTGCGCCTCGCCATGGCGACCGAACGCACGGAACCCCGCCACGCAGACTTCGAGATAGGTCACTTCCAGGTACGGCGTCAGGTCCTCGCCTGCGAGGTCCCGCCGGTACTGCTCGAAGACGAGCTCGCGCCCGTCCTGGGCCGCGAGCTCCATGAGATTCACGAGGGCGGTGAGACGCGTGCTGTGATCCTGCGCCGTCGCGACGACGAGCAACGCGGCGTCCCGAGCGGCGTCCCGCAACCCCATCTGCGCGAATGCGAGCGCGATGTTGCTGAGGATGCGCTCGCGGCCGAGCGGGTCGGGCGCAAGCTCGTATGCCTCGTACAGGCAGGCGAGCGCGAGGTCGTGATCGTGCTGCGCGAGGGCGATGCGCGCGCGGTCGGCGAGCCCCTTCGCGACGATCGGGATGCACTCGGCGCGCCGCCCTTCGGTGATCGTCCGGTCGAGCAGGTGACGCGCGAGCGGGAGGTTCCCGCGGTCCATCGCGACCTTCGCGTCGGACAGGTGGCTCTCCAGCCGATACCGCTCGTCGTTCGCCGCGGCGGCGGCGGCGCGCAACGCCGCATAGGCATCGGTGGCCTCGTCGAAGCGCCCCTGCATGCGCAGGCTGTACCCGCGCATCAGCATCGCGTCGAGCATGCGCGGGACGTCGTTCGTACGCTGCGCGAACTCCACGATCGTGCCGTGCACGTCGGCCGCGAGGCCCCACAGCGCATCGTACTGCAGGAGCTTCGCGTACGCGGCGAGCACGCGACCGACCTCGGCGCGCTGCAGCCCCCGCGGCTCGGTCCCGGGCGCGCTCTGCGTGTCGGCCGTCGCCGCTTCGATGGAATCGACGAGGTGCGCGAGGCAGCGACGGCCAGGATGCCGCTCGGGAACGGCCTCGACGTACCGTCGGACGCGCCGTACGTCGAGCATGCTCGGCGCGGTGACGCCGACGCCGCCGTCCATCCAGCTTTCGAAGAGCTGTAGCGCGGCGTAGCCGGCGACGATCGCGTGCCAGGCCGGGCTGCCTTCCGGTTCGTCGGCGAGCGCTTCGATGTACGCGCGGTGCGGCAGATCGAGCGAACCTGGTCGTGCGGCCACTCATCGTCTCCCGGTCACTCGCCTCGGCTGCACGAGCGACCGACTAGGATCATCGGACGGAACTGATCGTCAACCTGCGCCGCTTTAGAGAAGCCGGCAAGTGCCGCACCGGCGCGGGGCGGCGCGGTTCAGAACGACGCGCGCAGCCCACCGGTGATCGTGCGCCCCTGACGGATCGTGAGGTTGTCCGGCTCGCCGAGCTGGCCGCCGAGCAGGTTGTCACCGACGAGAAGCAGCTCCAGCCCTCGGCCGACGTCGCGCGACGCCGATAGGCGCAGATGCGTGTCGCCGTCGTACGTGCGCCAGAAGTTCCGGAGCCGCCAGCCCGTCACGGCGCGCTGCTCCGCACCGTCGGTGCTCGTGTACGCACGCGCCAGCGCGACACGGTCGTAGTTGATCCAGTCGGTGGCGCGCGTTGCGGTGAGTGCCGTCGACCAGCCCCGGCCCACCCAGCTCGCACCGAGGCTCGCGGTGCGCGCCGGCACGGCGAGCATCCGATCGCCGGCGCGCATATCACCGAGGTAGCCGTCGGCCACGGCGCGCACGCGGCTGTCGACCGTCGTGAAGGTCCCCATCACGCCCAGGGCACCACGACGCAGCGCGGCCTGCATCTCCCACCCGCGGTTCGTGATCTCGCCGACGTTCTCGAGCTGGAAGCGGATGCGACGCTCGGGAGTGCCGCTGCGCAGCTGCGTGTCCACGGCGACGGCGACGTTCTGGATCAGCCCCGTCGCGCGCTGATCGAACCGCGTCGTCTGGAAGGAGAACACGTTGCCGGCGTACAGCTCGATGCCGCTCTCGATGCCGGTCTGCACCTCGGGATCGAGCCCCATCTGCGCGCCCATCGCCGGTCCGTACTCACCCCACGTGCCGCGAACGGTGGTGGACGGCGGTCGGATTCCCTTGCCGTACGAGCTGCGCAGCTTCATCTCGATCGGTCCGATCGTGCGCACGAAGGACGCGCCGAGCAGCGGCAGCACGGGATAGCGGTCGTCGCCGGAGAAGGCGTCGTTACGCTCGAGGCGAAGGCCGCCGGTGAGGAACAGCGCGTCGCGCCATGCGGTGCTCGCCTGCGCGAGCATTCCGGTGTTGTGATTCGAAGCGCGCGCGACGTCGTCGACGACCGTGGCGTAACGCTGGCCAGGCTGCGGCGCACCGACGGCGAGCGTGGCGAACTGCTGGCGGAGCACCGACTGCTCGACGCTCAGGGTCAGCGTGGTCGCGGGGATGGCGCCGGTCCCACCGAGCTGCGCCACGCTGCTCGCGCGCAGCGTCGTACGATCCGCGCTGCCCGCGGCACCGCGACGCGATGGGTCGACTCCGGCGTCGAACGGGTTCGTCGCGTCGGCGACGTTGTCCAGCCGATAGCCGTCGATCCCGGCGAGCAGCGTGTGAGTCCATACGCCGTGGGTGGAGATCGTCGCGCTCCCACCCACGGTGTAGAGCCGCGCGTGCTGGTCACCGTCGCGCGGCGTCGGCACCGAGTACCGCACGCCGTCGCGGCCGCCCGGCCCGCTCATGCCGCCCGGTCCCCTCGTGCCGCCGAACGTCGATTCGGGGGGCGTCGTCGCGGACGGGAAGGGGAGCAGCGGATTGTTGCCGATGCCGGCGCGCCGATCGAACAGCCGTGCGCTTCCGCTCAACGTCGTGCTGGACGTGACCTTCCGTGCGTCGCCGACGAGCGTCATCTGCCGGCTCTGCGCCGACGGAAACACGGCGCCCGTCTGTCCGAACTCCAGCGCGAGGCCCGCCGACTGGAGGTTCGTGCCGCCGCGGAGCGCGACGCGCTGATCGTGCGTCGGCACGAGGCTCGTGCCGAACTGGCTGGCGCTCGCGCCGGCGAGGCTGCTCACCTGCAGCTTCGTGCCGGATGAGGAGGGACCATCGTGGCGCGTGATGACGTTGATCACGCCGCTGATGGCATCGGAACCGTAGAGCGCCGAACCCTGCGGTCCACGAATCACCTCGACGCGGTCGATGACGTC
>Ga0070669_100002877_pt1 | contig 12414 bp, 11 predicted proteins | sample KBSS53metaG_FD_64680 | JGI IMG/M metagenome (GOLD analysis project Ga0070669, IMG submission 64680) | Switchgrass rhizosphere microbial communities from Kellogg Biological Station, Michigan, USA - KBS S5-3 metaG | ecosystem: Host-associated > Plants > Roots > Rhizosphere > Soil ... | reverse complement strand
TCTTGAAGTAGCGGAACGGATTGGCGGGTCCGGGGCGGCGCGACATGCCCCCTCACCTCCCCCCGAAAATCGGCCTCTCGTCACCGGGTGCATTTGTTTTGACAGCACCAGCCCAGGAGCGCCTCCCCCCGATGAGAGAGCGTCACCTGGATAAGTCCTCAGTTCTGCGGATTTTTGTTGCTCGCTACGCACGGCGAAAAACGGGCCGCGGTTCGTCTGGGGGCATCCAGACGACAGCATCCACGCAGCCCACCGCCACGATCCGGGATGGACAACGGCAAGTGATTGCGCATGCCATGTTGTGAGATTACTTTCCGATATGGCCGCAAAGCTGCGCCGGGAGAGAATGATGGCCGACGCCGACACTGCCGAGCTCAATCGGCTTGCATTCCGCTACGCAGCCGCGGTCGATGCCTGCGACGAGACCGCCTTCCGCTCAGTTTTCACGCGCGACGCTGTGCTTCACGTATATCATCCCGGCGAATCTGAGCCGTTCAGCGTGAAGCGCGGCCATCGGCAGCTTGGAGAGGTGCAGGAGGCAATGCGCCACAACTACCTGGCTACTGCCCATCAGATGACTAACCATTTGGTCGATGTGGATGGTGACCTCGCCGCCGGAACCGTGTTGTGCACTGCGCGCCACCTGCTGCCGGGCGCCGCTGAGGCGCTCAATATCGTTATCCGCTATGAAGATCGCTACGAGCGGCACGATGGAGCGTGGCTGATTGCCGACCGCGCCATCCGGTTCCTCTGGAGTGAGCGCACCACGATCTGCGCCAGCGGCCTCTGACCGGCCGAGGAGAACGATCATGGACACCATATCCCGCCTCCGGTTCGATCCGATTACCCCCCATACCGGTTCCGTTGCCAGCGAGATCGATCTTGCGAGGCCCCTTTCGTCTGCAACTGCCGCAGCGATCCGGCAGGCGGTGATGGACCATGGCGTCGTGTTCTTCCGCAACCAGGATCTCACGCAGGATCAGATGGCCGCGTTCATGCAGAATTTCGGCACCCTGGAAGAGGACCCGTTCTCGGTCCCCTCGCCCGAACCGCTGTCACCGCGCGAACACGTACGAGAACTGGTGACCATGCCGACCAGCAAAGCCACCGCGGTATGGCACATTGATTCGACCATCGCGCCCGAGCCGTCGTCGTTCCTCTCGCTGCGCGCGCTCGAGCTGCCTGAGTCGGGCGGCGGGGATACCTGCTGGGGGAGCATGATCGCCGCTTACGAGGGACTTTCCCCGCCCCTGCGCGACCTGGCCGACCGCCTCTTCGCCGAGCACACGGCATTCAAGGTCATTCCGCTGATGGACCCGGGCTCTTACGGATATGTGCATGGCGACATGCGAACCGTCCATCCGGTCGTCCGCGTTCACCCCCAGAGCGGCCGTCGCGCCCTGTTCGTCAATGAGTTGTGGACCGAGCGCCTCGTCGACATGGCCCCTCACGAGAGCGAAGGCCTGCTCGCCCTGCTCTATGCCCATGCCCGCCGCCCGGAATACACCATGCGCTGGCGCTGGCAGCGCAACGATATCGCCGTGTGGGACAATCGTTCCTTCCAGCACTATGCAGTGCGCGATTATACCGAACGGCGCGTGATGGAGAAGACGAACATTGCGGGTGACCGCCCGTTCGGACCCACGTCACGGACTTGAGCCCGCACTGGGAGCGGCTAGTGGATAAACCCATTCGCCAACTGAGCCCGCCGGTGCCGACCCGATCGCCACGCAACGTTCAAAGGCACCCCACGGAGCGTCATCCTGGTGGCCGGATCTTGAGAGATTTTCGATGGAGCTAGGCGAAAGCAACCTCACCGCGACGTTGATGATACAGCGCACCATGGCGCGATATGCCCGCGCCATTGACCGCCTCGACCGGGAACTCCTGCTCAGCGTGTACTGGCCCGAGGCCATTGACGATCATGGGCCGTACAAGGGTCCCGTGGATGGATTTGTCGATTGGGTGATCCCGTTTCTTACAGAGCGGTTTATCTCGACCAATCACTTCCTCGGACAAACTTATGCTGAAGTCTCAGGCGAGCGCGCCGTCGCCGAAACCCTTTTCACGGCATGGCATGTGTTCCGCGATGATCCGACTTCCGCCCACGTGGTCACCGGACGGTATGCCGACGTTTACGAGCAACGAGGCGGTGAGTGGCGTATTCTCGACCGTACCGTGCTCTACGACTGGGAAATGGCTGCCAAGGTGAACATGCTCGCCGCTCCGTTCTCGACAGGCCTACGGTCGCGGGAGGATCATACCTACACGCTGTTGAGGCAACTCAGGGCAGGCGCGCGCGATAGCCGATAGTTCGTCATAAATCAGAGGCTTCGCTACCTCTTACATGAAGCAGCAATATGAGAACCTGTGCTGGGCGTTCTGGCCTCACATTTCGGCGAGTGCGAAAACCGGCAGGTCGAAGTCCCCCGCCTGGTCCCGTGCGGGCACGAAGCGGAGCTCCAGCGCCAGCCCGGGCGCCATGTCCGCCTCGCCAAATCCCACGGGGTTGGCGACGAATAGCGGCCCGTCTTCCAGCTCGACCAGTATTGTCGTGTAGGGAGTTTCGAGCACACCCTTGAAATAGGACTGGGCAAACACGTTCCAGCCGACCAGCCGCGCCCGCCCGCTCTGTCGCTCCCAGGTGAATGCGCCTCCTCCGCAATGATCACAGGCGCTCGCCACCGGCCATAGTAGCTTGCCGCACCCGGTGCAGCGCGGCAGCCGCAACTCGCCCCGGGCGCACCATTCCCAGAATGTATCATGTCCCGGGCCGAGCGTGCGATTGGGGCGGGCGCTGCGGCGGGCTTCTGTTGCGCTCATCTCAAAGGCCCCGGGTGAAAAGTACGGGGTGGACCATGTCGGTCTCGCCCACCGAGGTCATGGCGACCTCCAGCCCCGGCGTCTGCCGCGCACCGCATTCGTGCCGCAACTGCCGCACCACCTCGACCACCTGGCTCCAGCCGTGCTGGTACGAGCCAGACAGCATGCCCCCGGCGGTATTCACCGGCACCCGTCCCGCAGGCGCGAACTCTCCTGCCGCCCATGCGCTCAGCGCCGTGCCGGGCTTGGCAAAGCCGTGCCCCTCGACGTGGTTGACGAGGTGGAACGAGCTGGCGTCATAGCCCTCCAGATGGCCGACGGCGCTGTGCTCCAGCCCGGCCATGGCCAGGGCTTGGCGCCCGCTCTCGGCGAACTCGTCAGCCAAATGCCGCCGCACCAGGGCATCGAGCTTGTTCTCAGTTACCGCCGCACTGCCCCAGCCGGCTACGGCCACCGGCACCTTGGCTGCATCGCGGGCCAGGTCTGCACGCTGGACGATCAGGCAGGTCGCGCCATCGTTAACAAGGCACATGTCGAGCAGCCGCAGCGGCTTAACGATATAGCGCGAGGCGAGATAGTCAGCGATCGTCAGCGGGGTGCGCATCACCGCGTTGTCGGTCAGCATGGCGTTGGCGCGCAGCTGCACCGGCACCACGCCGAGGTCCGACTCCTTGTGGCCATGGGCGTGCAGGTAATGTTGCCAGGAAAGTCCCCAGTGGGCCCCCTGAGAGGTCCAGCCCCACGGGTTGAAGTAGTAATAAGTCGCACTGGCGCCGCCGTCGCCCGAATAGTTGCCGAACACCCGCCCCAGCGAGCGCGAGGCGACCGCAGTGATCACCGCGATCGTGTCGGCCTTTCCCTCGGCTATCGCCGCGCAGACTTGCGGCAAGGACCCACGCTGCAGCCCCAGCACCGCCATCGTGTGCCGGGGCCTGATCCCGAGCATGCCGGCCATTTCTTCTGGCGTTGGCCCGCCGTAAAGAAACCCGCAGGCCAGCCCGTCGATGTCCTCTCGCGCCAGCCCCGCATCGGCTAGCGCGGCCGCGAATACCTCCGGCGCCAGTGTTTCCGGGGACGGCGCCACCCAGCCCGGCGCCTTCGCGCGCTGCGCTGCATAGTCGGCCCCGTAATCGCTCTCCGCCACCCCGACGATCGCGGCCTTGCGGCTCAGCCCGGCAGACGGCGGCGGACAACCAATTGCGATTCCGGCCAAATCACTCTCCTAACGATAAGCGACCAATTGCCGCCGGTTGCCCTTCGGAATGCCTGTCGCCGACGGCCGGATCAAGCCCGCGCGACGGTTAGACCCCTGTCCCCAATCCCAAACCAACCGTAAATGGCCCGTGCCGTCCTGATGCGGTCGAAGTCGATGCCGCCGATGCCGTGTGATGTCTCCCCAATCGCTATCGGGACACCGCGTTGCCGCATTGTCCAGGACTGATTTGGCGGATTTCTCGCCCCCGCTTGAGGGAGCCGGAATAGTCAGACGAGGCTTGACAGCTATACACCAAATGGCCGACTGTACAGGGCGCGCACATTGGATTGCGCCGCTGGTGGAGAGGCGCATTGGCACAGATTCACTTCAACCATGTGCTCGTGGCCCAGCCTACCACTCACGCAATGAGCGCCTGGACTCACCCGTCGGATGGACAGGGGCGGGGTTATGCGTCTGGGGACTATTGGACTCACATCGCCAAGGTCGCGGAGCGGGGCTGCTTCGACGGGCTGTTCTTCGCCGACGTGCTGTCGATCGGTGGGGAGAGCTACGAATTTGAGTCGGTCCGCTTCGGCGGAGTGCCACGGTACGACCCGCTTGCCCTGGTTCCGGTGATGGCGGCAGCCACCACCCATCTCGGCTTCGCGTCAACGCTGAACATCGCCGGAACTGCGCCGTTCATTGCCGCTCGCCGGATCAGTACGCTGGATAACTTGACGGGCGGGCGCATGGCCTGGAATGTCGTCACCGGCTATCTTGAGAGTGATTTCAACGCTCTGGGCATCAGTCGTCCCGAGCATGACAACCGCTATGACCAGGCCGACGAGTATGTCGAAATCTGCAAGCAGCTGTGGGATGCCTTTCCGGCCAGCGCCATAATTCGCGATGTCGAAGGCGGCGCCTATATCGACATGGACCAGATCAGGAAGGTCAATTTCGCCGGGAAGTACTACAAGTGCGAGTCCTATCCGATTGTCGAGCAGTCCCCCCAAGGGCGGCCGCTGATCTTCCAGGCCGGAGCCTCCCCCCGCGGCCTGAACTTTGCCGTCAAGCACGCGGACGCCATCTTCGCTCTCCAGCCGCGCGTGGCCATGGCGAACTGGGTTTCCACGGTCCAGCGGGCGGCAGCGGCCTCAGGTCAGTCCGAGCCCAAGGTGTTTCTCGGAATCCAGCCGGTCATCGCCGAATCCGAAGCCAAGGCCCTGGCCTATATTCACGAACTGGAGGTGCGCGTCCCAATTGAGCCCGCGGTCGCTCGCCTTGGCGGTCTGCTTGGGGTGAATTTCCGCCTGGAAGACCTGGACAAGCCGGTTGATCGGCTGGGGACCGAAGGTTCGCAGGGGTGGGTGGCGTCCGTGATGACCTGGTCGGAAGACCGCGCTCCAACCCTGCGCGAAATGGCGCAGCACTTCGGGACATCGCCGATGACGCCGCGGCTGGTGGGGCCACCTGAAAAAGTCGCCGACGAGATCGAGCACATCTGGCGCGAAACGGGCTGTTACGGCTTCACCATCAGCCCGCACACCAATCCCCGGAGCATCGAAGACTTCGTCGATCAGGTTGTGCCAATTCTGCAAGCAAGGGGTATCATGCGCACGGAGTATGCCGGGACCACCTACCGGGAGAATCTCCAGCAAAATTGAGGTCAACTTGCGCATTCCGGCGCCCACCCGGACCGGGCAGCCCGCTGGGATGATGATGAGAACAGAACGGCCGCCTTCCACCCACAAAAAGGCCGGGAAAGAGGAGAGAGCTTATGCCGAATGAAAATTCGCTCGGCACCAGTACTGGCCTGATCGGCCGGCTGTTCACCCTCGCGGGTGAGGTTGCCCTGGTCGCCGACTATGGCCGAACCTCTGGCCTGGCCATCTGCGAGATCCTGCTGGAAGCAGGAGCCACGGTCGTACTGGCCGAAAACGACGAAGTGGTCTGTGCCACGGCCCGGTCCCGGTTCGCCGCCGCGGGAGAGCGCTTCCGCTGCGTCCAGGTCGATCACTTCGACGATGCGGCCGTCGACCGCCTGTTTGCCGACATCGACCGTGAATTTTCACGCCTCGATGTCTTCGTTTCGGCGTTCGGTTACTACACCAATGGGGAGTTCGCGGCGCAGGACAGGAAAACCTATGCCCACTGCCTCGATATCAATCTGCACCTGCCGATCGCCTACCAGCAACGCGCGGTCGACCTGATGATCAGCCGCAAGATCAAGGGCCGGATCGTGTCAGTATCCTCGATCAGCGTGTTGGTCCCGGTCAGGAACGGCAACGTCGCCTATTCGGCATCGCGCGGCGCCTCGGCATCGGCCATGCGCTGCATTGCGCTGGATTGCGCCCCTGCCGGCATCCGGGCCAACATGATCCTCTGCGGCAACCTCCAAGGCGATTTCGTGGTCTACGACCCGAAAACGCTCGATGAACTCGACGGAGGAACCACGACGGGTCCGATGACCTGGCCGCACCGTCTGCCGCTGGGCGTGGGTTCGCTTGAGGATATCGCGGCGGCCGTACTCTACCTGGCTACTCCGGCATCAGGCTATGTCACCGGGCAATGTCTGCAGCTGGAAGGCGGGTTCGTCCTCGCTTGAGCAGCGCAGCATCTTCCGTGGCACCGTTATCAGCCGTCTGTTTGTCCCAAGGCTACTCGCCATCAAGTCGTGATGAGAATGCCTGCAGACTGTAACAAGTAGGGAATTGAACATGGATTTCCCCGACTGGCACGCAATCTACAACCTGATTCAGAGATACCCGCAATGTGCCGACAAGGGTGATTTCGCAGGTGTTGGGGAAGTCTATGCGGACGCCCAGATGGGCCTGCTGGGCGGGGAGAAGAAAGGGCACGCTGGGGCTGCGGCAGTCACCGAATGGTACGGCAGTACAGTTCGCAAATTCGCGGGCCGCGATACTCCACGCACTCGGCACGTGGTCAGCAATGTCGTGATAACGGATGACGGGCCCAATTCCGCGAAAGCAGAATCCTATGTGACGGTTTTCCAGCAAACGGATAGCCTCGCTTTGCAACCGATCGTTTGCGGGACATACTTCGACCGTTTCGAGAAGGTCGAGGGCCGCTGGCGTCTGGTCGACCGGATCGAGGACATGGAACTGCTGGGCGACCTGAGCGAGCACCTGCTCGGCGACAGTGGGCAACGGCTCCGATCACACGTGGCGTCCCAATCTCGCGTCTGATGCGCGGCCTGGCTGACCTGCGCTGCGAGGACGGGGCTGCGCCACATTGGTAAGCCGAACGGCCGACCGCGATCAACCGCAGGCGGCTCGAAAGAGGAGTGGAAGGATGGCCACCGAGGAATTGACCGGCTCGAGCGGTGGCAAGGCCGCAGGCAACGCTTTCCCTCATCTGGCGGCGACCGCTCGCATTGGCGACGAACTGCGCCAAGCCAGCAACGCTACCATCAATGAATGTGTCACCTCGGCCGATCCCCTGGTCTTGCGGGGCCTGCTCTACCAACTGACGGGGGACGAGGAACTCGCGGGAATGACCGTCGAGCGCCAGGTTCTCGGGTACACCGCTATCGAGGCACTCACCAGCGAAGCCGACGTGCGGCGCATCCACGCGAAGGCGGCCCACCTTCTCAAGCAACTGCGCGACAGTGACGAGACCGAGATCGCCATCGGCCCGATCGATCGCCTGCCGCGCAGCCTCGAATTCGCCGCCGGCGTGGCCATACCGCCATCGGAAATGGCGCTGTGGATCGAGGAGACCGGGCTCGATCCCTTTGCCCGCGGGATCAAATGGCGAGGGCATCCGACGCCAGAACAGAAGGAAGGCTTTCTCGTTGTCGTGATCGGCGGCGGCATTTCAGGGGTAAATGCGGCGGTTCACCTCAAGCAGGCCGGCGTTCCGTTTGTCGTGATCGAAAAGAATGCCGGGGCCGGCGGGGTTTGGTTCGACAACCGCTATCCCGGAATTCGCGTCGACACGCCAAGTCGTGGGTACATGCACCTGTTCGGGCTGAATTATCCGCAGCCCTACGCCTATTGTCCCGGCGAGGAGAACGTCCGCTACATGAACTGGGTGCTCGACGAGTACGACCTGCGTTCGCACTTCATCTTCGATACCGAGGTCTCCGCCCTGAGCTGGGACGAGGAGTCCCTGACGTGGAACGTCGCGGCGAGCGGCCCGGACGGGCCGCGGTCATGGCGGGCGAATGCTGTCTTCAGCTGCGTCGGCTTCCTGTCCCGCCCGCGAACACCTCCGATACCCGGGCTCGAAACCTTCCGGGGCATTGCCTGCCACACCGCCGAGTGGCCGGACGACCTCGACCTGACCGGCAAGCGCGTGGCGGTCATCGGCACGGGCGCGTCCGGCTACCAGACGGTGCCGGTGATCGCCCGGCTAGCGGCCCACACGACCCTGTTCCAGCGAGCGGCGAGCTGGTGCTATGCGACGAATGGCTATGCCCATCGCCTGCCCGACGCGTTGCTGTGGATCGAGCGCAACTTCCCGTTTTACGTCAACTTCGCCCGGTTCCGCATGGGACGGCAGTATGGCCCGGACAACTCTCTGAAATCGCAGCGGATCGATCCGGAGTTTGACGATCCGCACGCGCGCAGCGCCTACAACAAGGCCATGCGCGACAGCTGTATCGGGTTCTTCAGCAAGGTACTTGCTGGCCGTCCCGACCTGATCGAGAAAATGACGCCGGATATTCCGCCGATGACATCGCGTCCGATCTGCATCGATCCCGACGACAATGTCTACACGGCGCTGCTTCGCGATGACGTGGACCTGATGACCGATCCGATCGAGCGGATCACGCCCGGCGGGATCATCGTTGGCGGCAAGGAAATCCCGTTCGACGTAATCGTGCTGGCCACCGGCTTTCGCGCGAACGATTTCCTCTGGCCGATGGAGGTCCGCGGCCGTGGGGGCGTGCGGGTCGATGAGCTGTGGGCGAAAGACGGACCGCGCGCCTACATCGGCTCGATGCTGCCGGGATTTCCGAATTTCTTCATGTCCTATGGACCGAACACCAACAATTTCGGCGGTCTCGGCGTGATCCCCCTGCTGGAGCTGGAGGGGCGCTTTGCCCTGCAGTGCGTGGCAGGCCTGATTGAAGGGGGCTATCGCTCTGTCGAGGTCGATCCGGACGCCTACTGGCGATTCAACGAGGAGCTTGATCGGTCCGAACGCATGATGATCTACGCCGATCCGCGCGTGACGAACTACTATCGCAACGAGCACGGCCGTTCGAGCGTCAACGGACCCATCGACATCCGCCGGATGTGGCAGTGGCTGCACGATCCGGCAGGGCCTCCACCCAAGGCCCTCGACGCCGGCCTGAAGCCTTATTTCGGCGGCGATCTGATCGTCGCATAGCCGATAGTAGCGCCCGAATTCGCACGGGCGATGGGATGCTCGGTGCGTTTACATCCGGAGGAGACCGATGATGAGCGGCGGTTCGGCAGATATCGGCAAGGGGGCTACGGGGCCAAGAAAAGCCGTCAATTCCGGTCGCAGGAGGCCCAGGGTGCCGTTCTCGACGATCGATGGGGCTTTTGCAGCGGCGAAGCGCCGCCTGCCCAAGACCGTCTATGACAACGTGGCGGGGGGAAGCGCGCCGGTCACCCTGCGCGTCAACACCAAGGTCTTCGACGAGATCGCATTTCATCCCCAAGCGGCCGTGGTGTTCGAGGATCGGGACCTGCGCACCACCGTGCTCGGCGAGGAAATCTCGATGCCGGTGATGCTGGCCTGCCCGGGGGGCGCACGGATCCTCAATCCCGCAGGCGAGCCGGCGGCGGCGGCGGCGGCGGGGCGTGCGGGAACCATCAGCGTGGTGTCCATGAGCACCGGCCACTCGCCCGAAGAGGTGGCCGCGCGGGCCTCGGGGCCACTCTGGCAGCAGCTGTACATGTCGCGCGGCCGGGAGGGCGCAGAGGAACTCATGTCACGCTGCAAGGCCGCGGGATACCGGGCGCTGGTGCTGACTGTGGACTTGCTGGTCTCGGCGACGCGGGTGATCCCGGGCGTCAAACCCGCCGCCGCCGGCATCACCAGAGATAACTTCTTTCAGCTCGCCCCCGACGCGCTCAAGCGGCCGCGCTGGCTGATGGCTTACCTGATGGACCGCTATGGCGAGCGGGGCGTCACCGAGATGGAGCGCCTGGGCGTCTGCCCCTTCAGCCCGGAATCCCGGTTGAAGACGGGCGAGCTGGTGAACAAAATGACGGCGACCTGGGACGATTTTCGCTGGATCAAGGAGCAGTGGGGTGGTCCGATCGTGGCCAAGGGCATTCTCACCCCTGACGACGCCCGGCGCGCAGTCGATGCCGGCGCCTCGGCGGTGATCGTCTCCAACCACGGCGCGGCCGGGATGATCGACACCTTCCCCTCAAGCCTGCGCATGCTGCCGGACATAGCCGAGGCGGTGGGACACCAGTGCGACGTGCTTCTCGACAGCGGCGTGCGGAGCGGAGCGCACGTGGTCAAGGCTCTCGCCTTGGGAGCCAAGGCGTGCCTGATCGGCCGGCCCTACCTGATGGGCCTGGCTGCGGCGGGTGAAGAGGGCGTGTACCAGGTACTCGAGATCTTCCGGCGGGAAGTTGACGGGATCCTCGGCGCCATCGGCTGCCCTTCCGTCCGCGAGGTGGACGGCAGCTATGTCGATATCCCCGCCAACTGGCCACGGTGGAATCCGTGAAGGGCGGCAGAGCAAGGGCGATCCAGGCGGCACGCATGGGAGAGACACAGTGGACATCCTGAACGGCATCAAGGTGATCGACGTTACCGCCTGGGCGTTCGTCCCCTCGGCGGGCGGCGTGCTCGCTCACTGGGGGGCAGACGTCATCAAGGTTGAAAGCCCAGGGGCGCCGGATCCGATGCGCTTGCTGGGGGGGACGCTGGAGCCCGGTGCGAGCAGCGCGGCATTCAAGCACTACAGCCGGGGCAAGCGCTCGGTAGCGATCGACCTTGCCTCAGACGAAGGGCGTGAACTGCTCTACCGTCTGGTTGCTGGGGCAGATGTATTTCTGACCAGCTACCTTGCGCCGACGCGGCGCAAGCTGGGGATCGACGTGGCCGACATTCGCCGGGTCAATCCAAGCATCATCTACGCCAAGGGGAGCGGTTACGGGGCCAAGGGTCCGGATGCGGACCATCGCGGCTACGACCTGCTCGGCTGGTGGTCGCGCGGGTCGCTGGCGCAGTCGGCCATGGACGTTTCCGGATCGGACTGGCCAACCGGCATGGTCGGGCATGGCGATGGCATGTCGGGCCTGGTCTTCGCTGGCGGCATCTGCGCGGCGCTGCTCAAGCGGGAGCGATCGGGTGAGACGAGCGTGGTGGATGCCTCGCTGATGGGAACGGCGGCCTGGTTCAACGGCATGGCCGTGCTGGGAGAGCAGGCCCGCACCCCCAAGCGACGGGCTGGGCCGGTCCGGCGCCCTCCCTTGCCGGCGGACTTTCCGCCGAGCCTGGTCTCGGCCCTCAACGCCACCTACCAGACGTCCGACTTCCGCTTCATAAACCTGCTGTTCCTTGGCGATGACGACCGCGATTTCGCCGACCTTGCGGCGCGGATCGGACAGCCGGAACTCGCTGCAGCCGATCGGTTCTGCACGGCAGCGCAGCGCAGGGGCGGCTATCAAGAACTCCAGCACCAGCTGGAGCAGGTCTTTGCAGCGCATCCACTGACCCACTGGAAGGTGGCGCTGGCCGGATCGCGCGGCGCCTGGGCTCCCGTGCAGACCCCGACAGAATTGCTCACCGACCCCCAGACTGTCGCCAATGGTTTCATTCGTCCGATCGACCATGCCGGCGGTTCCATTTCGGTCCCCGTACCCCCGATCCAGTTCGACGGGGAAGCAGGCGACCCGCCACGGGCTCCGGACTTTGCCGAGCACACCGACCAGATCCTCACCGAACTGGGTTGCAGCCGCGAGGATATTCATGATTACCGCCAGCGCGGTACAGTCGCCTGAGCTGGTGACCTTCCAGCATGATTGCAGGCTCGTTATTGGCGGCCCCGACGGGACGGGTGACGAACTGTGGCGCCTCACCCGATCATGCGCGTGTCGGCATCAAAATTTGTATCCGACTTCGACGCCGTAAGTGCGCGGCTGAGACCATGAGACGCCGTCGGATGTGGACGAGATAAAGTTCCCCGCCAGCGTGATCTTGTTGGTCAGGTTTTTGCCGTAGACGGCAATCGAGAAGCCGGAATTGTCGGGCGACCACTGCAGGCGTGCGTCGAGTGTGGCATAGGCAGGCTGCTTGATGCGGTTGTCGAATGTGAAGAAGACCATGCTGGAATAGTAGAGCGTGGCCGACGCATCGAGCTTGCCGCCCGCAACCGGGAAGTGGCCGTTGACGGTTCCTGAGGCAGTGAACTTCGGCGCACGGATCATGGTGTTGCC
>Ga0070669_100002875_pt1 | contig 12417 bp, 11 predicted proteins | sample KBSS53metaG_FD_64680 | JGI IMG/M metagenome (GOLD analysis project Ga0070669, IMG submission 64680) | Switchgrass rhizosphere microbial communities from Kellogg Biological Station, Michigan, USA - KBS S5-3 metaG | ecosystem: Host-associated > Plants > Roots > Rhizosphere > Soil ... | reverse complement strand
CGACAGCCGGTGCACCGCCGCCTCCAACGATTGGCGTCAGCCCATCCAGTTTCACTTTCACCGCGACGGAAGGCGGATCGAATCCTGCGAACCAGACGTTGTCAATTTCAAACACCGGCGGCGGCACGCTCAACTGGAATGGAACCAGCAATGCCGGATGGCTCAGTGTAAGTCCGGCTAGCGGTACTGCACCTTCGACAGCCACGATTTCCGCTAACATCAGTGGTCTCACAGCAGGTAGCTATAACGCAACAATCACGGTCAACTCCTCAGGAGCGACTAACACGCCGGTTTCAGTGCCGGTTACTTTGACCGTTAATGCGTCATCGGGTGGAGCGGAGTTGATCGTCAATGGAGGTTTTGAAGGTTCAAGCACTCCGTGGGTCCTGTCAGGTCAGGCAGTGCGAACAGTAGGCCCATCACACTCTGGTAATGGAAACCTGACACTCGGCGATACAAATCGAGCGAGCGGACAAGCTTATCAGCAGGTCACGATACCGAGCAGTGCAGCCACGTCAAACTTGAATTTCTGGCTGACTATCACTTCGAGTGAAAACAACAACACGAATGACAAGATTTTTGTTGAAGTTCGGAGTACGACGGGAGCCCTGTTGGCAACGCTCGCGACGTTCAGCAATCAGAATGAAACATTACCCGGAGAATATGTGCTGCACGGACCGTACAGTCTTCTCAGTTTCAGAGGCCAGACCGTACGGGTTCAATTCCGGGCAACAACGAGTAACAACCGGATTACTACGTTCCGAGTCGATGATGTATCGCTGAAATAAGCTGGAACCTCTACGTCTTGAATGAGCCGTGGCGGCCTTGACCGCTTGCAAAGCGTGAAGCTCCCGCCGCGGCTCCTGCTTCAAGCGACTTGAGACCGTGCTTGAATTCATTTTGAAGCGCGGTCGCAAAGTCGAGATCGAATTGTTCATAGGCTGACATTCGATCCTCACGCATACACACGTCAGGGAAGGCGGCGATCTCTCGGGCGAGCTTCTCAGCCTCGTCTCGCACTGCGCCTTTTTTGACTACTCGATTTACGAGGCCCATCGTGAGAGCTTCGCTTGCCGGCACTCCTCTTCCGGTGAGGATCAAATCGAGTGCATGGCTCAGGCCTATGAGGCGAGGCAATCGAACTGTTCCTCCATCAATCAGAGGAACTCCCCAGCGACGGCAGAAAACGCCAAGAATGGCATCTTCCTCGGCAACCCGAAGATCACACCAGAGTGTCAGCTCGAGGCCGCCGGCAACTGCATAACCCGATATCGCAGCAATCACAGGCTTCGATAAGACCATTCGTGAAGGACCCATCGGGCCATCGCCATCCGGCTTGACCACGTTGCCATTGCCTGCTGCGATTTCTTTAAGATCAGCTCCGGCACAGAACGTACCGTGATCTCCATAAAGAACAGCGACCGAGGCGGACTTATCTGCTTCGAACTCGCGAAAGGCTTCGGCGAGTGCCTCGGCAGTGACGCGGTCGACCGCATTGCGGGCGTCGGGACGCGACAGGATGATAGTTGTTACCGGAGGCTTTTTTTCGATTTCGATGCTCATAGGGTCAGATCTCTTGTCAAAACTCGTGAATTTGTTTCTGAAACCCAGGCGTTGGGCTATATTCCGTATTCCGTATTTAGATGCCGAGGTTTTTTGCGAGCAGCGATTTGGATTTTGGATCTCTGCGATCGATCATTCTCCACCACATTGTCACGTTATCCAAGGAGTCGAATTTAGACACATTTTGAGACTAAGGGCCACGGTCGCTCCTCGGCCCTTTCAGGGCCGATGTCGTTGGGGAGGTACCGGGGGCTTCGCCCCCGGCTATTGACCTCTGGCGCCTTCGGCGCCGCCACGAACCAGTGAACAAATTGGGCGATGTCTCCTCACAATGACGAGCAGACGAGCCAAGCCTTCTGAACAATGCAACAGAACTCAAACCACGTGACAGATTTCGATCTCTCGTGTCAGAGGAGATCGAAGAACGGTGGTCGTTGGCGCGCCGAAGGCGCCACGGTCAATAGACGGGGGCGAAGCCCCCGGTTCCTTCCCCCAACGACACCGGCCCTGAAAGGGCCGAGGACGTGCCGGCAGCGTCTCGCGCTTCATGAAACTCACATTTTGAAAGCTATCATCCCCTTATGAAGACCGATCTGACCAAAGCAATCATCACGGGTGGGCTGAGCGTAGGCGTGCTCGACTTCCTTGGCGCTTGTGTGAGTAACGCCTCTCGTGGCGTAACGCCGATGCGCATCGGGCAGTCAGTAGCCAGCGGTTTGCTGGGAGCACGCGCTTTTCAAGGCGGCTATAAAACGGCCACGCTAGGCGTTGTGTTGCATTTTGTGATTGCCTTTATCTGGGCAACGGTATTCGTTCTAGCGAGCCGCAGACTTCCATTGTTGACGCAACAGACAATTCTGAGCGGAGCTCTTTACGGGCTTTTTGTGTTCTGGTTTATGCAACTGGTCGTGCTGCCGCTCTCGGCGATCTCCTTCAAGCAGACATTTGCTACGCGAGTCGTCATAACAGGCATGATTGTTCATGTTCTCTGCGTTGGGCTTCCGATTGCGATTGCTACGAGATTAAATACTAAGTGAGGTACCGCATGCGCGTGACTCCGGAGAATGCTTCAATTTCGAAGGGTGCGTTGTGGACAGGGCGAATACTCAGCGGTCTCGCAGTGGCATTCCTTCTCTTCGATGCCGTTGGAAAGCTAAGCATGCAATCCACTCCTGTTGAGGCGACCGTCAAACTTGGCTATCCGGAATACGCAGTCCGAGGAATTGGTATCGCTCTGTTGGCCTCGACGCTTATTTATGTGACTCCTTACACTGCTGTACTCGGAGCGATACTCCTTACGGGTTATCTGGGCGGAGCTGTTGCCACTCACGTCCGAGTTGGAAATCCGCTCTTTCAGGTCGTCTTTCCTGTCATCATGGGGCTGCTCGTCTGGGGCGGATTGTATCTGCGTGATAAACGCTTACGGGCACTCATTCCGATTCGACTTTAGACATGAGTTCATCAGAGTCTCCATCATTAGCATTTCAATTAACTGACGCCGCCTGGGAGGCTATTCAGGGCGCATTCGACCTCCAGGTGCACGTCGCGCCGGATGTCATCGAGCGACGCACTGATGACATTGATCTTGCACGCGATTTTCTAGCTCACGGGCTTAAAGGATTCGTCCTGAAATCGCATTACGTCCCAACCGCTGAGCGTGCACAGGTCGTCACCAAGGCCGTCCCTGGAATTCAGGCCTTCGGCGCGATCGCGCTCAATCACAGTGTGGGCGGCCTCAATCCAGTCGCTGTTGAGATTGCGGGCCGTTCAGGAAACAAGATCGTTTGGATGCCTACGGTAGATGCGGCCAACGAAACAGCAGGAAGACTCGACGGAGGCAGCGAGAAGCTCCCGTTCTGGGCAAAGATTCAGCGAGAGATCGCTGCGGCCGGCATTACCCGGCCGCCAATGACGGTCCTCAATGCCGATGGCGAGATTTCTGAAGAAACAAGGCAATGTCTTGAGCTGATTGCGAAGCACAATATGGTCCTGGCGACTGGGCACCTGGGCCGCCATGAAATATTTCCTCTCGTCAAGGAAGCCAAAGAACGCGGAGTAGTGCGCATCGTAATCACTCACGCTGAGTTTCCGTCGCAGAATCTCACTGGCGATGAGCAGTCAGAGCTGGGGAAGATGGGCGCGATTATCGAGCATTGCTTTACGACTTATCACACGAACAAAGCGACCTGGGATGCGGTCTTTGCCAACATTCGTCAAACCGGAATAGCGTCCACGATGCTCTCGACTGACCTGGGACAGAAGACAAATCCACCCGTGGCTGAGGGCTTCGCGATGTTCGCACAGCGATTGCTCGATGCGGGTTTTACGAAAACTGAAATCAATCAGATGTCTGCGAGCACTCCGGAGAGTTTGATCGCTTAAAGAGTATGCTGGATTTTTCGACCGAGCGTTTGATTGTAATTAGTGCTCACGCCGCAGATTTTGTCTGGAGAGCGGGCGGTGTGATCGCGCTTTATGCTTCACGAGGCGCGAAGGTGCGAGTGCTATGCCTTTCCTATGGCGAGCGTGGCGAATCGCAGGGCTTGTGGAAGACAGAAGGAATGACCCTCGAGAAAGCCAAACAGATTCGACACGAGGAAGCATCGAAAGCAGCGGAGGTGCTTGGCGCGGAAATCCGGTTTTTTGATGCAGGGGATTATCCGCTGCGAGTCACCGATGAGCTTACGGATGAGCTTGTACAGGAATTTCGCAGTCTTCAACCCACCTGCGTGCTGACTCACACTCCGATGGATCCTTATAACGGCGATCATGGCGAGGCGTCAAAATTGGCGATGAATGCTCGCGTTTATGCGCAGGCGATAGGATATCCGAGCCCGCACAAACACCTTGGCGCTCCGCCTGTGTTCTATTTCGAACCCCACCAGACTGAGATGTGCCAGTTCAAACCTGACGTTATTCTCGACATCACTCCGGTATTCGAAAAGAAGGTCAGCGCTATGCACTGCATGCAAGCACAGGAACACTTGTGGAGTTACTACACTGACGTGGCGAAACGCAGAGGCACTCAGGGCGGACGCAATTCCGGCAATCCTAAAATAGTCTATGCTGAGGCGTTCCAGCGCGTCTATCCTCAGGTCACAACAGAAGCACTTAAATGAACCAGCTTGAAAATAAAATCGTCAGAAACATCGAACGCGCTGATCCGGAGCTAATACGCACGCTTGGACAGCAGGGCGTAGCGACAGTTCACGAGGCTCAGGGACGTACGGGCCTGATGCGGCCCTATATGCGTCCGATCTATACCTCGGCGCGTGTCGCGGGCTCTGCAGTTACGGTTTCGTGCCAACCTGGCGACAACTTGATGATTCACGCTGCCATCGAGGTCTGTCGTGAGGGAGATGTTCTTGTGGTCGTCACGACATCTGAATCGACTGACGGCATGTTCGGCGAACTGCTGGCGACATCATGCAAAGCACACGGCATCGCGGGCCTGGTAATCGACGCTGGAGTGCGTGATGTAGCTGATCTTACGTCGATGCAGTTTCCAGTCTGGTCAAAGGCAATTTCGGCACAAGGCACAGTCAAAAACACTGCCGGTTCGGTAAATGTGGATGTAGTTTGCGCGGGCGCTCTGGTATGTCCTGGAGACGCAATCGTCGGCGATCAGGATGGCGTCGTAGTTGTGGGGCGCGAGATTGCAGGCGAAGTTGCCCGGCTTTCGATCGATCGAACCGACAAGGAGCAGAAGAGCCGAGCGCGTTTGCAGGGCGGCGAGCTTGGCATTGATTTCTATGGGCTCCGCGCAAAGTTGAAAGAACTCGGCGTCGAATATATCGATGACTAAAGAGCTACGCACGAAAAGCGGCGACAAGTCGCCACACTCCAAAAAGGGAGACACCTCATGAAAACTTCGCTGTTCTTGATTTTGACCGCTTTCACAGTTTTCGCACAAACCCCTCAACGGCAACCTACACCCAATGACACACTGGTCTCACCTGAGGTCCTGTCCGACAAGCGCGTGACTTTCAGGATCTATGCTCCAAAAGCTACCGAAGTCACTCTCCGCGGTGATTGGATGGAGGCAGCAGGCACAGTAAAGCTCGAGAAGAATGATCAGGGAGTTTGGTCAACCACAGTAGGTCCGCTTGGTCCGGACTTCTATAGTTATGCCTTCTCAGTAGATGGGGTTCGGACGATTGATCCGAAAAACGCGTTCATCAAGCAGGGCGTCACAAGCCTGGACAGCATGTTTCTTCTTTCCGGTCCCGACATTGCTTTTGCAGAAAATCAGGCAGTGCCTCACGGCGATATTCGTGAAGTCTGGTATCAGTCCTCCACTCTCGGAATGCAGCGACGTTTGCATGTCTACACTCCGCCTGGTTATGACTCGAGCCGCGATCGCTATCCGGTGTTTTACCTGCTTCACGGCGGCGGCGATGAAGACTCCGGCTGGAGCACGATCGGACGCGCGGGTTTCATAATCGACAATCTTCTTGCTGAAAAGAAGGCCAAGCCGATGATCGTAGTCATGCCCAACGGCAGTCTCCCTCGTCCGGCAAACCTGCCGCCAGCGACTCCCGGAGGGCCGCCCAACCCGTCCGCTACGGCGGCACTTCAGGACCGTTTTACGAATGAGCTGATGAAGGACGTTATTCCAGTCGTAGAAAAGAATTTCCGAACACTGCAGGGTCGAGATAATCGCGCGATTGCCGGTCTCTCGATGGGAGGCGGTCAGACTACACGAGTAGTGACCAGCTTTCCGGATCAGTTTGCTTACATCGGCATCTGGAGCGCGGGCGTGAATCCTCAAACGAACGCGGATTTTGAGCAGCGCAACGCTGCGTTCCTCGCAAGCGCCGATAAACTCAACAAGCAAGTCAAAGTTCTTTCAATTGCGGTTGGTGACAAGGACTTCACTCTGGCGGGGTCAAAGAATCTAAACGAGCTGTTGAAGAAACACGGTATCAAGAATGATATCCAGATCAGCGGTGGCGGGCACACCTGGATAAACTGGCGCCGCTATCTTAACCAGTTTGCTCAAACACTGTTCCGATAATGGCTGAAATCGTAACTGCATTCGCAACGTGTCATGCGCCACAGTTGCTCACGTTCCCCCCGGATGAGGATCGGGCTCAGCTCGATGCGTCAATTGCAGGGATGCGAGAGCTCGGCAAGCTGCTCGACGAAACAAGGCCTGACGTCATTATCTTCCTTGGCAGCGATCATCTTGAAACTTTTTCAATTGATTGCGTGCCGACGTTCGCGATCCTGGCTGGAAGTCGCGCAAGAGCTGAGTTCGCGGGCCGAAGCTTCGATCTTCCAATCCATCGCGAGATGGCAGAAGACCTGCTCTACAAACTCGTAGCGGCGGATTTCGATCTCGCATACTCTGAAGACGCCGTGCTCGGGCACGCCTTCGCGGTGCCATTCGAATATGTGATCGAAGGCCGTGATATTCCCATCGTACCCATTCACACGAATGTCTACATGCCACCGCTTCCAACGCCAAAGCGCTGCGCAGCGCTTGGTCGCAAAATTGCCGAAATTATTCAGCCGCGAGCGGAGCGAATCGCAATCATCGCAAGTGGCGGTATGTCGCACTATCCAGGAACCTGGAAGTATCCGGAGCCCGAGTTCGGGTTCGACAAATGGATGATAGCCGAGCTGGCTCGAGGCAATGTCGATGCCCTGTTTGAAATGACGTCGGGGCAACTTGATGAAGTGGGAAACACCGAGCTGCTACCTTGGGCAATAATGCTCGGCGCAATCGGTGCTGTGCCCGGGGACCTCATTCAGTACACGCCAACGTGGCATCACGGTCACGCCATGATCAGGTTTCTTCCGGCAGGGTTATCTCCGATTACACATCCGGACCGGCAACCCAAATACCAATTCAAGAACGAGGGGTTTGAGTTTTACAAGCACCCACCGGCGTCTGCATACAAGCTAAACAGACTGCTATTTGACGTACGCCACGACGCGGCACTCAGACGCCGGCTGCTCGAAGACATCGACTCAGTTGCGAGCGAATGGCAACTATCACCGCAAGAGAAGGAAGCTACCCGCGCGATTGCCAGTGTCGGTCAATCAAAAAAGATCAGTGACAATGCTGGCGTGCTGATTGCTGCTGGCGCGCATCCTTTACAGGCGCTCATGTCCCTTCACGCAGTTCATGGAGAGTTCAGAAAACTCGAGAGAGAAAAAGAGGGATCTAAATGAGTCGATTGCAGGATCGCGTCGCAGTCGTGTCGGGTGCAGCGGCGGGGCTTGGCCGGGCGGCCGCGATTCGGCTCGCTCAGGAAGGCGCGACTGTTGAAATCCTCGACATCAAAGATGCAACTTCGGTCTGTGATGAGATTCGCGCTGAGGGTGGCAAAGCCACATCAACAATCTGTGATGTCACCAATGAAAAGCAGATCGCTGAAACTGTCCGCGGAATTGAGGAGCGCCACGGTCACGTCGACATACTGGTTAACAACGCCGGCATACTCTCCGGCCGAACGCCCTGGTATGAGTTGAGCTACGAAGAAATCAATCGCTTCGTTCAGATCAACTACATAGGATATTTCCTCGTGTCGAAGGCAATTTATCCGCTGCTGAAGAAAAGCTCATTCGGTCGTGTGATCAACGTCGCGTCGCGAACTTATTTTCTGGCGAATCCAGGTCAGATGGCCTACGTTGCTGCGAAGGGTGCGGTTATGGGCTTCACGCGCGTGCTGGCAAAGGAGCTGGGTGATGACAACATCACAGTCAATGCTGTGGCGCCCGGAATGATCGCGACAGAAGGCACGATGGCGCATTCAAATGAAGAAGCGTTTAATAGAATAATGAACAATCAGGCCATCAAGAAGCGCGGCAAGCCCGAACATCTCGCCGCTTTGATTGCCTTTTTGGCAAGTGACGATGCAGAACTGATTACAGGCCAGCTGATCCTGTGCGATGGCGGGGGGTACCTGCACTGACTAGCGATCCTGGGCTCTCATCACTGCCCCTACCTCTCATCTCTTCATAGCTTGATCCAGGTACTCATAACGCGCCCGGCTCTGGTCGCCCTCGGCCCTGGTGTTGACATCGATGATCATTCGCTGACCTTCTGCAAACTTTGGCCACTTCGGCAGACCATTCCCGTTCGGATTACCTGTTTTGACGAAATTGGCGAAATAATCCTGCATTGTCTTTGAAACTTTGTAGTCATCCGGCGTCCACGCATACACCTTGTTTTGATCAAGGTTGCCCATCGCATATTCAATTTCAGCTGAATGGACTGCGCCTCTCGGGACGGTTGGCTGATTGCCAGGCATCGCGGGGCGCGGCCGCGTGTAGAGATAGTAATAAGTCGGCTTGCCGCCGGTCTTTGTAGCCACATCAACCCATTTCCATGTGCTGTAGGAAATGAATCGATCGCTTGCTAGCTCCCGCGCTGCATCGATCACTTCTGCGTCTGTCGATGCGGGGTAATGCTTGAAGACCTCGTCGGCCTTACCCGGATAAAGTCTTTCGAGAGCTTTTCGATAGCTCTCAACGGTTGGTTTCTCTCGGCCGATAACGGCAGTCGCACCGGATTCTTCAGAGTTTGATCCCGCGAGCAGTGGTACTTTGGCTTGTTCGCCTGCAGAAAAGATCTCGAACGGTGAGCGCGGGAAGAAATAACCATCAACGGTGGGAACGAACCAACGCTGGCCCGGTTTCGCTGTACCTTCCAGAAGCTCCTCTGCTGTCATAGCCCGCAGCGTTGCCAGCGACGGCGCATCGCCCTTGCCGAGGGTAGCTGAAAATTTGACTCCCAGTTCTTCGCCTTCCTTAAGCGGAACAGCCGACAGCGCACCCATAATCGAACCACTTTCGCCGATCGCACCTGCAATCAGATTCTTCGAAAGAGGTGAGGCCATTTGTGCGCTCACCGAGATTGAGCCTGCCGACTCTCCTGCAATCGTAACGCGCGATGGATCGCCACCGAACGCAGCAATGTTTTGCTTCACCCACGCAAGTGCTGCCGCCTGATCAAGCAGCCCATAATTGCCCGAAGCGTGATGCGGCGATTCCTTCGAAAGTTCAGGATGCGCAAAAAAGCCAAATACCGTGAGGCGGTAGTTAACCGTGATGGCAAGCATTCCTTTTTGCGCCATGCTTTCGCCATCGTAGCGGCCCTCAGAACCGTCGCCGGCTATAAACCCGCCGCCATAAAAATAGACGAGAACGGGAAGCTTCTCTCTTCCGGTCTTGGCAGGCGTCCACACATTCAGGTAAAGGCAATCCTCGCTCACGCCATTTGAGCGAAACTGCATATCACTAAAAACTGGCCTCTGCATGCAGCGGGGGCCAAACTTATCGGCAGTGCGAACGCCAGTCCAGTTACTGGCCGGTTGGGGAGGTTTCCAGCGAAGGTCGCCGACTGGTGGCGCAGCAAATGGAATCCCTTTGAAACTGCGGATTCCAGTCTTCGCATTGAGAATTCCTTCGAGAGTTCCATTTGAGGTCTTTACCTGGTCCTGGGGAGTTGCCATAGCCAGGAAAGTCAGAGTAAGGAGAATGCATGCGGCTTTCATAGTGAACCTTTCGCTTGTGTTTGTTGGTCGCGAACTATGATACTTGCGCTGCTTTTAATTCCAAAGAAAAGTGGCGACAAGACGCCGCACCAAATGATTCTCGGAGACATTTTATGAAGATCTGTGTCGCTCTGATATTGATCGCTTTCGTTACGGTTTCCGCAAAAGCCGACGGCGCGAAGTGTGTTTCGCTAGTGTCACAAACGTTTGACTCAGACGTGAAGATTCAATCGGCGACGATCGTCCCGTCTTCTGGTAACACCCCTGAGTACTGTGACGTACGCGGCACGATCTGGCCCGAAACAAGGTTTGCCGTCGCGCTGCCAACCAACTGGAACAATCGGTTCTATATGGTGGGGGGCGGTGGGTTTGCAGGTCAATTGAGCATTCCTCAGATGAATTCGGGTCTTCAGAAGGGTTACGCCACTGCGACTTCTGACACGGGCCACGACTCGAGCAAAGAAGCTCTCGCTACTTTTGCTGAACGTCGAGCCGATAATCCCAATGCTGATCGCAAGAAACTCGACTATGCCTATCTTTCAATTCACCACACAGCGGTAGTAGCGAAGGCCATCATCGGTGCCTATTACGGCAGTCAGCCGAAGTACTCATACTGGGTCGGATGTTCCACGGGCGGACGTCAGGGCCTGATGGAGGCGCAGCGCTATCCAGCGGATTTTGATGGCTATCTGATTGGTGCGCCCGTACTAAAGCTCTCGCACGAGGGCATTCGAGGAATCTGGAATGCAAAGGCAGTATCAACAGGAGGAGGTGCCGTCAGCCTGGAGAAGATGCCGCTGCTGGCTGACGCTGTCTACAAAAAGTGCGATGAGCTGGATGGCGTGAAGGATGGCCTTATCGCCGATCCAAAAAGATGCGACTTTGATCCGAGAAGAGACCTTCCGAAATGTTCGGGCAACGTTGAAGGAAAGGACTGCTTTACCGCAGCACAAATGGAAGGACTGTGGAGGGTTTACGATGGTGTGCGGAACTCAAAAGGCCAGCTTATCTATCCAGGTCAGCCGCCTGGAGCAGAAGCTGTGACTGGTGGCCGAAGTGGCTGGGCTGGCGGCGCTGCGGGTGACGGTGGAATCGCATTGATTTTCGGTGAATCAACGATGCGCTTCCTCGCCTTTGAACCGCAGCGAGGACGTGACTGGAAGTGGAATCAGTTCAATTTCGATGAGGATCCGCCAAAGATGGCCGCATTCTCAAAGCTGATTGATGCTATCGATCCTGACCTGTCAAAGTTGAGAGCTCGACAAGGCAAGATCATCCACTATCACGGTTGGGCAGATTCGCTCGTCAATCCGCAAGCCTCAGTCGATTATTACGAATCTGTTATGAAGAAGATGGGCGAACGCCAGACAAAGGAATTCTATCGCCTCTATATGATTCCGGGCATGTTTCATTGCGCGGGCGGCGTAGGTTGCGAGCGTGTTGACTGGTTTACGCCGCTTGTTAGTTGGGTTGAACAGGGAATGACACCTGGTACACAGATCGGATCACATATCGAAAAGGGAGCGACTACGATGACGCGGCCTCAGTGCGTCTATCCTGAAGTCGCTCACTACAGTGGTCAGGGCGACATCAACAAAGCCGAAAACTTTACCTGCGTCACACCTACGACGCGCAACAAATCTCGCTGAGAAAACGGAGTTATCGAGTGTTCGATTATCGAATCGGGTTTCTGGGATTCGGTGAGGCGGGCTACCACCTGGCAATGGGCTTTCGTGAAGAAGGTGTCGCACACATTTCTGCGTTCGACATCAACACTGACACGCCTGGTTTAGGCGAGCGCATCAGGCAGCGCGCTTCTGCGACACGGGTCGAACTGGTGGTATCGACCGCGCAGCTTGCGGGCAGAAGCGACATTGTGTTTTCTGTAGTCAGTGCTGATGCTGCACTCAATGCAGCTCTGCAAATGATTACCTATCTTGCTGAACGCCATTTTTACGCCGATCTGAACTCAGTTTCTCCTGAGACCAAACAACAAATAGACAGAAGCATCGCATCGACAGGCGCGAAATTCGTTGAGGCCGCGGTCATGGCCCCAGTCCCGGGTCATAACCATAAAGTACCGATCCTGATGGCCGGTGCGAACGCAGCAAGTCTCGCTGAATTGCTTATGCCTGTTGGAATGCGACTCGAGGTCATTTCAGATCAGATTGGAGCGGCCTCGGCTGTCAAGATGTGCCGCAGCATCGTCGTAAAGGGTCTTGAAGCTTTGCTGCTGGAATGCGCGATGGGTGCAGTGCACTACAACGTCGATAAGCGCGTGTTCGCTTCGCTTGAAGAATCCTACCCTGGAATCAATTGGGAGGAGCTTGCAGGTTATTCGATCGGG
>Ga0070669_100002871_pt1 | contig 12436 bp, 11 predicted proteins | sample KBSS53metaG_FD_64680 | JGI IMG/M metagenome (GOLD analysis project Ga0070669, IMG submission 64680) | Switchgrass rhizosphere microbial communities from Kellogg Biological Station, Michigan, USA - KBS S5-3 metaG | ecosystem: Host-associated > Plants > Roots > Rhizosphere > Soil ... | reverse complement strand
TCGACCTGCTCGACCGTCTTGGCGATCTCGCCCTCGAGCGCGCGCTGGTAGTTGACCTGCTGCTGGAAGTTGGAGGTGCCGAGCTTCTGTCTGTCGAGCAGCTCGTAGCCGGGCTGCGCGCTCGCACCGCTCATGCCGGCGCCGGCGAGCACGATCCGCGCCTCGGCCGTTCTGCCCTTCTCGACCGCGAGCGCGGTGCCGTTGTTCTGCAGCTCGTAGCCGATCCCCTTCGTGTCGAGCGCGGCGGTGGCCTTGCCGGTCTGCGCCGGGTCGAGCCCCGTCATCAGCGTCGTGTACGACGGCGCGGAGGCCATTCTCATCAGCAGGATCAGCACGACGAGCGTGCCGAGCGCGACGGCGCCGAGCACGAGGCGGCCGCGCGGCGTGACGTTGGCGAGAAGAGCGCGAAGGGGCATGAGGGAGTGCTCCGTGTGAGGGACGGATCGTTAGATCTGCGTGTGGAAGATGTCGTTGATGGCCTCGGATCCCTTGGTGCGGATCTGGCCGGCGAGCTGCATCGCGAGCTGCGCCTTCTCGACCGCGGTCACGACCGAGGCGACGTCGGTGGCGGTGCCGTTGGCGAGCGACTGCGAGGCGCTCGCGGCGGTCTCCTGCAAGTCGGTCAGGTTGCCGATCTGCTGCGCGAGCATGCCGCCGAAGTCGGTGGCGGCGTTGGCCGCCGGCGCACCGTCCTGGGGCGGAGCCATCCCGCCGATCTGCCACTCCGGCCCGAGCGCGCCAACGGGCGGCACGACGGTCATCTGAGCAACTCCAGCGTCTTCGAGAACAGCTGCTTGGCGGTCTGCATCGCGGTCACGTTCGCTTCGTAGCTGCGCGAGGCGGAGATCAGGTCGACCATCTCGGTGACCGGATTCACGTTCGGCAGCGTCACGTAGCCCTGCGCGTCGGCGTCCGGATGGCCGGGGTCATAGACACGCCGTGGGTCAGACGGGTCCTCCACGATCCCGGCGACCTGCACGCCGTTGACCGGCGAGCTCGACGCGCTCGCGAGCAGCGAGCCGAAGCTCTGCCCGCTCGCCTCCTGCAGCACGACCTCGCGGCGGCGGTACGGCTGCCCGTTCGCCCCCTGCGTCGTCTGCGCGTTCGCGAGGTTGCCGGCGGTGACGTCCATCCGCAGGCGCTCGGCCGCGAGCCCGCTGCCGGCCACGTCGATCGCGTCGAACAGGCCCATCAGCGGACGCCCATCGCGATCTGGAGGATGTTCGTGCGCGTGCCGGCGATGGACACGAGCGCCTGGTACTCCAGCGCATTCTTCGCCAGCTCGGCCGACTCCTGGTCGGCGTCGATACCGCTGCCGTCGGCGCGCACCACGCGCGCGCTGTCGCTCGTCGGCGAGAAGGAGACCGTGTCGAGCGCCTCACCCGACTGCATCGCGCTCGCCAGCTCGGCGTGGAAGTCGACGTCCTTGCGCTGGTAGCCAGGCGTGTTGACGTTCGCGAGGTTGTCCGTCAGCAATGTCTGCCGCAGCGAGGAGCCGCGCAAGGCGGCCTCGAGCGAGAGCTGGGTGGCGTCGAACAGGCTCATGCAGTGAAAGGGATCCTGCGTGGGCCTCCATGGCGAAAAGGTCCTGCGATCCCCTCCCTGGGGATCACGCAGGTGGATCGGCTGGGACATCCGTTTCTTGAGTCGGACGGCGGAGGGTCGGCGACGCCGTCGACGGCGGGGAGCGGACGGGGAGGCCCGACGAGGGCGCATCCCCGTCCGTCAGACCCGCGGTCAGGTGTGGATCTGCACGTTGCCGCCGGCGATCGGTCCGTCGAAGCCGGCGGTGTATCCGTTCGCGAGCGTCAGCTCGTAGCGGTCGCTCGTGCCCGGCTCGCCCGCGTCCACCAGACGCAGGCGGAACCGCTGCGACGTGCCGCCGACGTCGACGCGACCCCAGACCCACGCGACGTTGCCCGAGATGTACACCGCCTCGATGGCGCTCGTGTGGAGGTTCATGCCGATCGCGTGATCCTGGTACTCGAGCGTGCCGCGAGCGCCGCTTGCGCGGCCCATGAACTCAAAGCCGCTCGTCGCGAAGCCGCCAGGGACGAGCAGCTTGAGCGCACCGCCGGTGACCTTCCCCGGCATGCTCGCGGTGAAGAAGTGCAGCGGCAGTCTGGTCGTGCCGCACTCGCTCACGGTCACCTGCTTGACGATCGCGAACCGCCCGCCCACGACGACCGCATCCGGATCCGTCGTGAACACGCCGTCGGGCAGGAACGCCGTCACCTTGTAGGTGCCGGGCAGCAAGTCGCCGAACGTCGGCGTCCCGGTCGTCGTGAGCGGGAGCGGCGGGTCGTTCGCGAGGATCCCCGGAACGGAGACCTCCTCGATGCGCACCTCGAGGCCCGACAGCGGCAGGCCGGTCGAGTCGTCTACCGACCCGACGTTCAGGTCGCCGAGGCAGACGTTGCCGAAGTTGGCGTCGGCGACCTCCTGGCCGCTGATCACCGTGAACGTGCGCGTGCCGTCGCCCCCTGGGCTGGTCTGCCGCCAGCCGCTCTGCAGCAGCTCGTTGACCGTGTAGGTACCCGGTCGGACGCTGAACGCGTACCCCCCGGCGCCGTCGGTCGACGTGTCGGGGATGCCGCCCGACAGCTGGATCGTCCAGTCGGAGAGACCGACCTCGAGCCCGGTGTCCCAGCTGCCGTCGACGTTCGAGTCGTCGAACTTGCTCCCGGAGATCGTCGCGTTGCGGTAGTTGCCGAAGTCGTTGCCGCCGTAGGCGTGATCCGCGGCGCCGAGCGGCACGTCGATCGTGCCGGGCGCCTGGCTCGCATGCCAGCCGTCCTGCTGATCCTCCACGACCCGATAGGTGCCCGGACCGATCGCGTCGTTCTGATCGGCGTCGAGCTGGAAGGCGTAGGCGCCGCCGGCGCCCGTGGTCGTCGAGGCGACCTCGCTGCCGTTGCGCAGCAGCCGCATCGTCCAGCCGGAGAGACCGGGCTCGCCGGCATCGCGCTGGCCGTTGGCATTCAGGTCCTCGTACTTGACGCCGGAGAGCGTCGGCACCGGACCAGCCACGCCGCCCGACGTGAAGTTGCCGCACGCACGAGCGATGAAGGCGCCTCTCCAGGCGACCGTCGTGATCGAGCCGCCGGCGAGCGCGAACGTAACGGGTCTGTAGTGGAGCGAGCCGGCTGGACACGGCACACCGGGGTGTGCCACGTCGCAGCCGGACCATTCTCCGGCAGCCCCGACGGGGATGCTCGCGTCCGGCGCCCATGCGCGGAAGTTCGCGTCGAAGCCGCGGGCGTCGTAATAGCTGGCGAGCGATCCGCTCAGCAGCGCACTCCGGTTGATGTACGTGCTCACGCCCGCGTCGTAGACGAACGTGTCGCGGTTCGGCTGAAAGGTGTCGGCCATCATGTCGGCCTCGTCGGTCCACGTGGACGCCGACGCACTTGCCACAGCGATCAGCAGCGCCACCACAACGAGCAGTGCGCCGCTCCCGATCCTCATCCCTGCCTTCACGAAATCTCCTTTTTCACAAGGACAATTTACGGAAAAGGAGATATCAGACAGCGTACGGCGGCACGCCGGTTTCCGCGCACTCAACCGGCCTGGTCAATCAGCGATGGCGCAGGCACGCTCGCGCCGCCGTAACCGCGCGCGGCCTGACGGCCGCGGTCGAGGCCGGTCAGGTCGCGGCCGAGCTGATCGCACAGGACGGTCAACGCGGCGGTCACGCGCTGCTGCAGCTCGTGCGTGCGCAGCAGCGCCGCGCGCGCCGCGGCGGGCGGGGGCTCGGGCAGCGACGCGACGAGCGTCGTGCGCGTCTGCTGGAGCGCGACGAGCTCCCCGATGCGCGCGGGCTCGAAGGCGGTGACGAGCGCGAGCTCGCGCTCCGCCAGCTCGACGAGCCGCTCGTACGGGGCCGTCTCGCTCACGGCCTCAGGCGGTGGCGGGAACCGCCGCCCCCGAGGAGGCCAGCTCGGCCCATGCCTCACGCAGCTCGCCCAGCAGCCCACCGACCTTGTCAAGCGCGTCGGCGTCCTGTCTCATGCGACCCTCGGCCAGCAGCTGCAGGCAGAAGACGTAAATCGCCTCGAGTCTCTCGGCGATCTCGCCCTGGCTCATGTCCAGCGTCGCGAGCAGGTGCTCGACGATCCGCTCGGCGCGTCGCAGCCGCTCGTGCGCGGTCGGCACGTCGCCTTCGCGCATCGCGGTCGCGGCCTGGAAGAGGAAGCGGCCGGCGCCGTCGTACAGCATCACGACAAGCCGCTCCGGCGGCGCGGTCAGCACCGCGCTCTCTCGATACGCCTGCGGCGAGGCCGCGAAGTTCATGCTGCTCATGGCCCTTCCCGGATCGGATTCGGTTTCGCCCTGTGGGCGTCGTCACACCGGGTGATCGGTTGCAGCGGCGCGATGTTGAGCTATGCGCATGCGCCAAATGAACTACTAACGGGTGTATTTGGCGTACGGTTCTCGCACCCGTCAGCCGAACTCGTCTACCGGGAGGACGAAGGCATGACCATCGAAGAGGGCTTTGCGACGCTGTCGCTGCGCGACCTGCTGGAGGCGCGCGAGGCGTATCACGTGCACCTGCTGCGTCAGCGCAACGTCGTGGCGACCGCGGTCGGGCGCTATCTGCTGCGCGCCGACGAGGAGGACGCGGGAAGCCCACATGAGCGGCTTGCCGCGCGCCCGGGCGAACGCGCCCCGCGCCGGCTCGAGCACGTCCGCATCACCGACAGATCGTGGCCGTGCGTGATCGTGTTCGTCGAGCGCTGGATGACCGCCAAGGAGATCGCCGAGGCGCCCGACGAGATGGTTCCCCGCCGCCTCTACCTGCCAGACGGGCGGATCGTCCCGACGTGCGTCGTCTGCGCTGGGACAGTCGAAGAGCCGGGGCACGCCGAGGCGATCCAGCAGATCGCCCTCCCGAGCGGCCTGCTCGGCGGCGGCTACGGCTGCTTGAGCGTGGTGCAGGGCCGCGAGCGCGTCGGCTCGATCGGCTGCCTCGTCAGCGACGGCGTGACCACCTACGCGCTCACGAACCGCCATGTCGCCGGCGTGCCCGGCACCGAGCTGCACACGCGCGTCGACGGCGCCACCGTGCCGGTCGGCCGCGGCGCGGCGACCTCGGCACGGCGGCTCCCGTTCGAGCAGGTCTACCCCGGGCTTCCCGGCGGCCGCATGGAGGTCGCGATCGACGCCGGCCTGATCGAGCTCGACGACCTCGACGACTGGACCACGCAGGTGTTCGGCGTCGGCCAGCTGAGCCAGATGCGCGACCTCGGCCCCGAGACGCTCACGCTCGAGCTGATCGGCACGCCGGTGCGCGCGTTCGGCGCCGCCTCCGGAGCGCTCAGCGGCCAGCTGCTCGCGCTGTTCCATCGCTTCACGGCGCGCAGCGGCGTCGAGTACGTCGCCGACGCGGTGATCGCGCCGCGCGCCGGCGCTGGCCCGCTCGGCACGCGCCCCGGCGACTCGGGCACGCTGTGGGTGCTCGACGCCGGCGAGCCCCCGCAGCCCGCGGTCGGCGCAGCCGCGCCGCCGGTCGAGCCGCTGGGGCTGCAGTGGGGCGCCGCGCGCTTCGCCGGCGAGCAGCCGGGGACGGTCGCTCCGTACGCGCTCACGACGTTCCTCAGCACTGCCTGCCGGGCACTCGACGTCGAGCCCGTGCTCGACTGGAACACCGGCTACGAGCTGTATTGGGGCGACGTCGGGCACTACACGATCGGCGCGCGCGCATGCGACCTCGTCGAGCCCGACGACCTGCGGGCGTTCTTCGTCGCCAACCGGGAGCAGATCTCGTTCGATCTGCAGACGATCGCCACCGGCAACGTGAGAACCCCGAGAGGGACCCTCTTCCATCCGCTCGCGGACGTGCCCGACATGGTGTTTCGCAACCTCCGGCACGACCGCGCGCACGAGGGTCCGAACCACTTCGCCGACATGGACGAGCCCCGCGACGGCGAGCACGGCCCAACGCTGCTGTCGCTGTTCGCCGACGACGAGGCGGCGCTGGCGCCGCAGGCATGGATCGACTTCTACGAGCAGCTCGACAAGCCGCCGAGCGAGATGGGGCTCGTGCCGTTCCGCGTCGCGCAGCTCTACCGCCTGACCGTCGACTCGCTCAAGGCCGACGACGTCGACGCCGCGCTCACGGCGGCCGGGCTGATGGCGCATTACCTCGGGGACTGCAGCCAGCCGCTGCACACCTCGCGCTTCCACGACGGCCGCACGGACGCGGAGCGCGGCGTCCACAGCCGCTACGAGACGGACATGGTCCGCGTCCACCGCGCGGACCTGATCGCCGGGCTCGACAGAGCGCTCGCGGGCGCGAGACCGGCGGCGCCGATCAGCGGCCACGAGGCGGCTGCGCGCGAGGCGGTGAACTTGATGCAGCGAACGGTCAGACGCCTCCCGCCGAAGCGGATCTGCGACGTGTACGCCCGCTCGCCCCGCTCCGACGACATGTGGGAGAAGCTCGGGAGCAAGACGATCGCCTGCATCGCCGACGGCTGCGTCACGCTCGCCGGCCTGTGGTCGAGCGCGTGGGCTGAGGCGGGCGCGGATGCGCCACCCGCGAGAGCACGCAACCGCGACGCGCTCGCGGCGCTCTACCGGGATCCGGACTTCGCCCGCTCGTACTTCCTCACGGAGCTCGTCGACGTGCTCCCGTGGACGGGGGCGGCCGTCCCGGTGGCGTGACGGTCGCCTGGGCTCAGCCGGCGTTGAGCGAGGCGAGCTGCCCCGACAACCAGCTGCTCTGCGTCTGGCTCTGCGCCAGCGCCGTCTCCATTGCGGTGAACTGCGCCCGCAGCGACGTCTCTTTGAGCGCGAGACGGTCGTCCATGTCGGCCATCGCGCGCTGGAGCCGCTTGAGCTCAGCGTTGGCGCCGGTGATGCGCACGTCGATCGTGCCGCCCGTCGTGTCGGCGTCGTGCACGACTCTCTCAAACGCGCGCACCCAGCCACCGACGTTCGCGGGCCCGGCGAGCAGGTCGCGCACGCCCGCGGCGTTGTTGGCAAGCGCCGCGTCGAGCGTGTCGTCGTCGATTTCCAGCTTGCCGGCAAGCGCGTCTCTGGAGATCGTCGCCGAGGCGGAGCCGGTCGAGACGCCGAGGTCGGCGAGGCTGCTCATGCCGGTCGGCAGCCCTCTGACCGGCGTGTAGATCGCCTGGCGCATCTGGCTGAGGATCGCGGTCAGCGTCGTGTCGCCGTTGAGCATGCCGGCCTGCCGGTCGGCGTCGGTTCTCGGGTTCGGCACGCTTCTCTCGTCGAGCTTCGCGCGGATCGCGTCGACGGTCGAGTTGTAGACGTCGACGAACGCTCTCAGCTTGTCCTTGATGGCGTCGGTGTCGGCGGTCGGCGCAGCGACCGAGACGGTGATCGGCCCGCTGACGGTCGTGACGCCTCTGAGCGTCAGTCTCACGCCGGCGATCGCGTTCGTGACGTCGTTGCTCGAAGCTGAACCGGCAACACCGTCGACCGTGAAGAGCGCGTCGCGGCCCTGCTTCGCCTTCGCCGTGTCCTCAGTGAGCGAGCCGGTGCCGTCACTGACAGCGATGAAGCCGGTGCCGGTGTCGCCGGTTCTGCGCGAGGAGAGCACCAGCGTGCCGCTGTCGGTCGCGGCCGCGTAGACGGTCGCGTTGACGTCGGAGTTGATCGCGCTGACGACGTCGGCGAGCGACGCATTCGCGGCGACGCTGGTGTCGTGTCCGTCGATCGTGATCGTGCCGGCGCTCGCCGGCGATCTGAAGGCGTACGTGCGCTGGGCCGCGTTCGCCAGCTGCGAGACCTCGACCTGGTAGCCCCCGACGCCGGCACCGGAGCCGGCGACGATCGCGGCCGACAGGCGCGTCGTGTCGCTTGTGGCGACGCTTTGCTGCTGCGACCACAGCGTGACGGAGCGGAGGTCCTTCGCGGCGGCCTCGACGGAGCGCAGGCGCGACTGGAAGTCGGCGAGCGCCTGCTGACGGACCGTGATGAGCGACGCCTGCTGGTCGAGTCTCGCGCGCGGCTGGCGCTCGATCGCCATCAGCTGGTCGATGATCGAGTTCGTGTCCAGCCCGGACGCGAGCCCTCCGATGTTCAGCAGTGGCGTGCTCATCTCAGTCCAGCGGCGCGCCGGTCGCGATGTCGAGCAGCTCGCGCGGCGGGATCGTGCGCAGCACGTTGCCGTCGAGGTCGCAGACCTCCACGCGCACGCGACCGTTCGAGCCCTCGGACGGCGGCGTGAAGCGCAGCTCGCGCCCGGTCTCGTGCAGCTCGCGCGCGACGCGACCGGCCGCGTCCATCGCCTCGAGCACCTCGGGCGGCGGACTCGCGGGGATGTCGTCGTGCGAGAGGGTCACGGAGTCCTCGGCCGCAGCCGCGCGCGATCCGCGCGGCGCGCGCTGTGGCGCCGTGCTGAAGCTGGGAGTTCCGATCGGTGCGACGTCGAGGCCCATGCCGAGCTCCTCGTGAACGGTTTCATCCGGCTCTATCGGCTTGTCGCGGTGGAACTTGAGGCGTGGGAGGCGCGGCCGCATCGGCCCGCCGGGCCTACGCCGCCAGCGGCTCGAGCCGCGCGAGCAGTCGCGTCGCACGTCGATCCCCCGCGTCCAGCGCGCAAGCCTCGCGCGCGAATTCGATCGCATCCTCCGTCATTCCCTGCGCCGCGGCGACCTGCGCCAGCCCGACGAGGCCGCGCACGTCACGCGGATCGGCCTGGCAGACGCCAAGCCACTCCTCGGCGGCAGAGGCGAGGAAGCCGCGCCGCAGATACATGCCGGCCAGCAGCTCGTGCCGCTCGCGCTGCGGGAGCGGGCAGGCGTCGAGCAGCCCGACCAGCTGACCGAAGACGTCGACCTCCTGCACGCGCAGCAGCGCCTCCAGCGCGGTGGCGAGCGGGGGGACGGCGTCGAGCGGCAGTGCGAGGGTGAGGTCACTCGCAGGCCTCCGCTCGCGGTCGCCGGAAGGCGACACCCGATTGTCCGCGACGTCGCACCATGCGCCAAAGAAGGCCAGGTCACCGCTCGGCATCCCGCTGGCGGCGGCGCGTGCGAGCACGTCGCGCGCGACCTCGACGTCGCCTTCGGCGAGCAGCGCGAACAGCTCGCTGCGGCGCGCGGCAACGGCGTGCGGCTCCTCGTCGGCAAGCTCCGCCGCTGCCGCGACCGCGTCGGCCCAGCGCCGCTGCGACAGCAGCGCCTCGGCCAGCGCGACGCGCGCCATGCCGCTGCCCGGCTGCTGCTCGAGCAGCAGGCGGTACTGCGCCTCGGCCGCTGCGGTGCGTCCGGCCTCGTACAAGGCGGTGCCGAGCATGAAGCGCACGGTCGGGGTGAGCTGCGCGACGCGCGCCTCGACGCGCGCGACGACCTCGTCGGCCGCGACGCCGTCGGCCAGCAGCGCCGCGGCGAACGGCAGCACGAGCCCGAAGAAGCCGGGGAACTCGCCAAGGCACGCGTCGAGCAGCACGACCGCCTCGGCCGTCTCGCCGCGGGCGTGGTGGATCTCGGCGATCGCGATCGTCGGCAGGAACGTGCCCATGCCGACGGTCGCCGTGTATCTGCTCGGCGCGTCGCCCATCGCGATGCACTCGCGATAGAGGCGCAGCGCGCCCTCGACGTCCCCGAGCGCGAGCGTCGCGGCCGCCTGCTCGAAGACGATGTCGGTGAAGCCGGGGTAGCGCGCGAGCCCCTCGGCGCCGCGCGCGATGCAGTCCTCGTGGCGGCCGACGATGCGCAGCCCGCGCACGAGCCGCGAGACGAGCGCCGGCATGAAGCCCCACGTGCGTCCCTGCGGATCGTTGACGATCAGCTCCCACGCGCGCTCGAACTCGGCCAGCGCGGCGTGCGCGTCGCCGACGGCGCCGTACTCGGAGCCGAGGTTGAAGTGCAGGAACGGGTCGGACTGGCCGGCCTCGCGCTGTCTCAGCAGCAGCTCGATGTTGCGGCGCGACTTCTCCTTCGCGTCGCGCACGGCGCCGAGGTAGCCGAAGTGCTCGACGCGGATGTCGGTCGCCTCGATCCGCTCGGGGATGTGCAGCGGCAGCGTCTCGGCGATCTGCTCGTGCAGCGAACCGCTGAAGCGGTACTCCGGGCGCGCGCGGAAGACGCGCAGCGCGGTGTGCGTCGCCGCGGTGCCGTCGCCCAACTCGCCCGTGTAGGAGATCTCGGTCAGGTAGAAGGCCTCGCGCCACGTCTTGCCGCGCAGCGCGCGCAGCCGCTCGACGTCCTCCTCGACGAGCACCTCGTCGGCGTCGAGGAACATCAGCCAGTCACCGGTGGCGGCGTCGAAGCTGACGTTGCGCGCGTCCGCGAAGGAGCCGGTCCACGCGCGCTCGAGCACCCTCGCGCCGAACTCGCGCGCGATCTCGATCGTGCGGTCGGACGAGCCGGTATCGACGATCACGATCTCGTCGACGGCGGGCGCGGCGGCCGCGAGGCAGCGCGGCAGCATCTCCTCCTCGTCCTTGACGATCATGCACAGCGAGAGGCGCTGACCCTCGGCGGGGCGCGCACGGTCGGCGACGCGGCGCGCGCGTCTGGCGAGCTCCGTCAGTGCGATCGCGATCGCACGCGGGAAGGCCGGGGCGACGCTGCCCTTGCGGCGACGCGCGACCTCGTCGAGGTTGCGCGCGACGTTCGGCAGGTTTTCGTCGAGCCGGCGGGCAGCGGCGAACAACGCAGCGGCGGCGTCGAGACGCCACAGCTCGTACAGGAGGACGCCCGCGTAGTTGAGCAGCACGGGCTCGCGCGGCTCATCCTCCAGCAGCGCGACCGTGGCGCGTGCGGCGGCGAGGTAGATCGCCGGTACGCGGGCGCGATCGGCCGCCTGGCCGGCGCGCAGGGCCGCCTCCACGAGCTGCGTGCGCGCGGCGTAGCGCGCGTGCACGTCCTCGATCGCAGCGGCCTGCGCAAACAGCGCCTGGTAGCCGTCGAGGTCGTGGCGATCGAGGCACGCGGCGGCAGACGCCGAGCAGTCGGGCTGCGTCGCGGGCGAAGCGGTCGTGGGTGAGCCGGTGAGGCGGAGCGCCATGGAAGGGAACCTCCAGCGGGGAGCGGACAACCGGGTAGTCGGCCGGCCTGGCCCAGTCCTGAGCGAGACGGCTTCCGCGGCGCGGCGCGCGCCTTCGCAGGGGTCTCGCCCTAGGGATTTCTCCCTGCACACCCTCGGATTCGCGGCAAACCGCCAGTGGTACCCGGGTGGCTCTAGGGCGCCCGGCACGCGTGCGACGTTATGTCGATCAGACGCATCTTCTGGACGTTTGTTCTGGGTGGGTTACCCCATAGCGGCGATCTAGGCGCATCCGCACCCCTGCCGATACCTGCCCCGATCTTGGGGACCAGCAACGGAGGGAAGGCGGAGCGATGCAGCTCGATACGAAGCGCACGGGGGGTCGGATCTCGGCTGACGAAGCCCTTGCGCTGTGGCAGCAGTACCGCGACTCAGGCGACCGCGCCGTGCGCGACCGGCTCGTGCTCACGTTCGCGCCGATGGTCAAGTACATCGTCTACAAGAAGGTGCGCGAGATCCCCGCGCGCTGCGAGGTCGAGGACTTCATCTCCTGCGGGCTGGAGGCGCTGATCCATTCGATCGAGCGCTACGACCCGCAGAAGGGCGCGACGCTCGAGCAGTTCGCCTGGACGCGCATCCACGGCGCCGTGCTCGACGAGCTGCGTCGTCAGGACTGGGCGCCGCGCTCACTGCGCCGCTGGGAGCGCGACATCAACCAGGCGCGCGAGCAGTTCATCGGCGTCCACGGCCGCAAGCCGACGCGCGAGGAGCTGGCGCTGGCGCTCGAGTGCACGGTGCAGGAGCTGCGCACGCGCGAGGACGAGATCCTCGCCTCCGACGTCACGTCGCTGAACACGCTCGTGCTGAGCGACGACGAGACGGCGATCGAGCGCATCGACACGCTCGTCAGCGACGACCGCTTCGCCGACCCGGAGCACCACACCGCACGTGATCAGGCAAAGCTGCGCTTCCGCGCCGCGTTCGAGCGCCTGCCGCAGCGCGAGCGCCAGGTCGCCGTGCTGCTCTACGTCAAGAACCTCACGCTGCGCGAGATCGGCGAGATCCTCGGCGTGTCCGAGAGCCGCGTCTGCCAGATTCACGGCCAACTGAAGAAGCTGCTGCGGGCCGAGCTCGACGCCGACGCACTGCTGTTCAGCGAGGTCGCCTGACCTTCTCTGCCTCCCCCTCGATCTCCCGTAGCCATACGAGTGCGGCCTCGACGGCCGCGCGCAAGGCGGGTGGGACGTTCGGCGGCAGCCCGAGATCGCCTCGGGACCCGCCTCCGGCACCCGTATCAGCCATACACATCCACCCGCTCGGGCCGCGTGACGACCTCGACCTCGGCGGAGCGGCCCGTCGTCGCCGCGAGCGCGGCGCGCAATCCCTCCGCGCGCGCGTGCGCCAGCGCGAGCGCCGGACCCTCCTGAAAGGCGGCGCGCGCGTGCACCAGCTGCTCGTCGAGCGCGACGCGCAGCTC